>ERZ809472.253-NODE-253-length-13908-cov-13.395799_pt1 | contig 13908 bp, 6 predicted proteins | sample MGYA00521274_ERZ809472 | MGnify/ENA primary metagenome ERZ809472 (study PRJEB31581, sample SAMEA3312791) | metagenome | study: EMG produced TPA metagenomics assembly of the PRJEB8939 data set (Metagenomic analyses of Rumen microbiomes reveals... | reverse complement strand
ACCTGTTGACTATAGTCGATAGACCTGTTGACTATAGTCGACAGGTAAGGGGGCCGGACGTAGCCAAAAACCTGCCTCCGTCCTGCCATAAATCCGATTTTGGCAAAAGGCAAACAATTTCATCTTTCAATGTTCATAAAGTACGTGGAATAAGCCCAAAATCCAATCGTTTGTATAAAAAAATGGAAAAAAAACCGCTATAAATTTGCTTAATTCCATCAAACAAAGTACTTTTGCACAAATTTTGTCCAAACTGATAAACCCAATTTGAATATCTCACTTAAGAAACAGACCAGAAAAACGCCCTCCACGGCCCCAGAACTTATCAACAGAATCTAATTTATAATTCATATTTTATTAACTTAACAAAAACCAAAACGCTTATGAAAGATTATTTTAACCTAAGAAAGAGCAAACTACTGCTCTTCATGCTCCTCACAGCATTTGCAGGAGGAGTAAGCCCGGCGTGGGCAGATGCCTATACGGAGACATTTAACGATTTGACAGCGAGTAGCTTCAAGACTGCCTATGCTAACACGGATGATGCTAAACAGTGGTATGTAATTGATGGGACAATTGATGCTTATGGTATCGGAAGCTATACTATAGGTACTGAAAAAAAACGTTCAGGAAATGGTATCTATACGAGTAATTCCCCAAATACGGCATTTTTGGTTACGCCCAAAATGACGGGTAATGTTACCATTTACTTTGGACGTTATAGCAAAAGTGCTGGTTATGTTGAGATTTATGAAGCGACAGAATCAGGCACTACATTTACAAAAGGCTCCACGCTTCTTACAGATAAGATTACATATCCTTCTGTAAGTTCTTCCACAACGACCTTTTCGCAAATAACGGTATCGTTGGGTTCTGAGGGGAAACGATTGGCTATTGTAATGGCCCGCGCTTGTATGGACGATTTCTCAGGTGAGTTGTATGCTTCTTCAACCCCAGTTACAGGTCCACAATTAGTTGTTAAGGACGGTTCGACAACAATCGCATCTCCTTATGCCTTTGACTTTGGCCTAGCTACACCAGGAACTTCTCACACTTTCACATTGAACAATCCTGGTACAACAGACCTTGGCGTTTCTGTTTCTGAGACTGGTAGCTTTGGTGCTCAGCTTTCAGGAACAACAATTGCTGCTGGTGGTAGCGTGGATTTGACCATTACCATGCCTGCAACTTCAGGTAGCAGTGACATTACAATTACTCCTGCTGAGGGAAGCAAAATTGATCCATTTGTTATTAATGCATCGGCAACAGTAGCAGCAAACTTTGCCATTACTCCCAATACGGCCCAGTTCCTTGGAATGGCATTACCAAATGCAGTTGTAAAAAAGGACTTTACTATTACTAATAGTGGCAATGCTCCTCTTGAGATAACCTTTACTGACGATGAGGAATTTTATGCTTCGATAGTATCATTCACAAGACCTAAAGATGCAAGCTGGGGTAATGACATTTACATCTATGCATGGGATGCTAATGAAACTCCATTATTAGGAAGCTGGCCAGGTAAACTGGTGACAGAATCAGAAGTCAATGACATGGGAGAAACCGTCTACACGGCAAGACTGCCTCATAACACATTCGGTATCATTTTCCATGACAACACAGGGGATGCCCATAAGACTCGTGATATTAAGTCTGGTGTAGGTGATGATCCTGTGTTCAAGCAGATTATGGGTATTTACCTTGCTGACAAAGATAAGAACAAACCTACATTCTGGAAAAATGAGAACTTTACCGTTCCCGCTGGTGGCTCTGCCAATTTAACGGTAAGAATGGCCTCAGCAACAGCTGGTGCAAAGAGCGGCGAGATTGCTCTTGCTTTTACAGCCTCAAATGCTACCAGCTCTACTATTAATGTGAGCGGCTATGTCGCTGACAATACGAAGTTCTTCGAGGACTTCAGTGGCAATGCTCTGCCTGATGGTTGGAGCGGTGGTTCTGGCTGGACATTCTCTGATGGCAATGCCCATGCCAACTCGTCCAGCTCGATGATTCTCCCTGCGATGACGATTGCAGAAGGTGAGAATATGGCGATTTCCGTAATGCCCACAAGTTCCATTTCTTCATCGCTCTATTACTACACCTCTACCGATGGTGGTGAGACCTGGAGTACAAAGAGCAGTGACCTCACTTCTGGTATTACTACCAATACCTACTCGATTGTTTACATCGAAGGTGTAGCAGCTGGCAACTATATGGTTAAACTGGAGGGTAGCTATGTCTATATTGACGCAGTCAATGGCTTTACGAAGAATGAAAACGCTCCGAAGTTGGGTCGTTATTCCGATGAAAGTTGTACCGTGGCTGTTGCTAAGAGCGTTACAAAGGAGTTTGGTTTCGTGACCGCTGCACCAGATGAGGCCACCAAGTATTATCTCAAGAATGATGGTACAGGTACTATGACTTTATCGTTGGGCGAGGTTCCCACAGGTTTCACCGCTTCGCTCGATAAGACTTCTGTTACTGCTGGCGACAAGGCTACTCTGACTATCAATATCGATGCCACGAAGAAGGGTTACCATGATGGTAGCATCGTAGTCACTGCTGCTGGACTCAGCGACTTCACCGTTGCTGTTAGCGGAGTGGTGGTTGATAAGAACAAACTTAACCTCAACTTTGCTTCCGACAATATTCCTGCCACATGGACAGCTGGCGATTGGTCAAAGAGTGCTAGCGGTTATATTGAGGCAGGTTTTAGTGGTGCCACTCTTGAAACTTCGACTCTGACAGCTGTTGCAGGCGAGCAACTTGTGGTTGTCGCAAAGAATACTTACACGACAAGTAGCTACACCTTTGGTGTCAAGTATAAAAAGGTGGGGGCAGAGGAATGGTCTGACCCAGACCTTATTGTCGCTGAAAACCAAGGTACATCGTATAAGATTCTGGTAGGCACTATTGCAGAGGCAGGCGACTATCTGCTACAGTTCAATGGTAAGTATGCACAGATACAGCGCATCTATGGTCTTACTGAGCCAGAGGTGCCAGCAATGATTGTTTACGACGGTGAGAATAAGGCTGGCGATTCTTATGTCTTCGTCAAGGCAACAGATGAGGCTGCTGTATCACACGACTTCATTGTAAAGAACGAGGGTAAGGCTCCGCTGACAGGTCTGGCTGTTGTACTTGGTGGCACAAATGCTGACGACTACACCGCTGTCATCGTTGACAGCAAGACTGAGTTAGCTGCTAGCGAGAGTGCTACTATCACAGTTACCCAGAAAGCAATTGTTGGCTCTCATAGCGCTACGCTGACCATCTCTGCTACTGGCCTTGACAGCAAGGTAATTGCTTTGAGCGGTGAGACTACTGATCACACAATCCTTGATATCGACTTTGCAACTTCAGGTGTATGGCCCGCAGAAATTCTGGAGCATGATGGTTGGAACGTTAACTGGGGTACTGCAAACCAGCCTTCTACAACTGCTTCTTCAATGATTATTACTCCTCTTATGGTTTCAGCAGCTACCGATAAATTCAATTTCAAAGTTCAATATTATAGCAGTTCTCAAAGCAGTAAGAGAGACTTGGTAATAAATTATACTACCGACGGCGGTTTGACTTGGACTCCATACAACTGGGGAACAGAATCGGAGCCTGTAACAAGTCTAAAGAGTCAGATTACTTCTAATTTGAAAAATTTCGAAATTACTAACATTCCTGCTGGTACCGTTGCTTTCGATTTCAACGGTCAGTATATTTCTGTAGACGATATCACGGGTGACTACAAGACGACTAAGGCTCCTTTGGTATCCTTCACCACTGTCTCCGACAATATCTCTGGTGCAAACTTGAGTGCTGACGGTGTAGCCACCTACACATTGGCTAACAAGGGTAATGCTGCTTACGTTGGTAATGTTACTGCAACGAATGTGACGGTTGAAGTTACTGGCGACGATGTAACTTTCGAAAACAATACGTTGACGATTCCTGCCGGCAAGACTGCTACCATCACCGCTACTATGGCATTTGCTGCTCCTTACGGAGATAAGACCGGCAAACTGGAGATTACTTCTGAAAGCTGGGTAGGCGACATCACCGCCGACTACAACGCTACGCTCGTTGACCCGACTGACTTCGTTGAGGACTTCGCCAATGGCAAGCCCGCTGGCTGGTACAACGGTGGCTGGACTATCTCCGGTGGCGATGCCCACGTTTATACTGGTACTGCTAAGGAGCTGATTACCGAGAAACTCGGTGTAGAGAGTGGCAAGAACGTACTGAGCTTCGATGCCAAGGTTTATACTGGTAGCGACAACCAGACACTGAATGTCTATACCTCTACTGACCGCAAGACGTGGAGTGTGGCTTATGCCTTCACGCTGACCAGTGACGTACAGAGCTTCAGCTTTACGGCTCTTGCTGCTGACAGCTATGTGAAGTTCGAGGCATCAAACGCCTCTATCGACAACCTGACGGGCGTGAAGAAGCTCGATGCTCCAGCCCACGACCTGTATCAGATAGGCGAAGCTACACAGCCCGCTACTGGTGTTCCTGGTGCTTCATGCACAGCTTCGATGACTGCTGTTTCGCTGCGTGCTGACGAGACGATGATTGCTGAACTGTGGCTGAAGAAGGGAGAATACTACCACAAAGTGGCATCTCTGGAGAATGAGGCTATGACTGTTGACGTGAACAAAACCTTCACACTGACTGGCAATCTGCCCGCAGAAGAGGGTGAGTATAAAATGTGGATTACTATTAAGAACAGCGACAACTCAGCCTATATCAATACGGACGAGACCGACTTTACAATAGCTCACACTCGTACAATGGACATCACCAACTTTGAAAATGCTCCTGCTGCTCAGGCTAATGACAACAATGAGTTCGAAGGCACATTCACTGTTACCGTTCAGAACACTGGCTCGAAGTCTCTAGCTGCTGATGAGGTAAGCGTTACCCTTATCGACTATGACGATGCTGAAAGCACATTCACAAAGACTTTAGCTGATGTGCTCTTTATTGAGACCTCAAATGGTACTGAAGACATTGCTATTGATGCCAAACTTGGTGTCTGGATGTGGGGTGCTTCTTCTGGCGAGTGGGCTGAGTTCACCAAGGTTCGCGATGGCTTCTGGTGCGTTGACCTGAAGGGCAATACTGGCTATATCATCGTGCGTCAGAATCCTGCTAAGGACTTCAGCCTTGATGACTATTACAACAAGACAGACGACATCGCTTTTGCCGATGGTAATCTGAGATCGTTCTCAAGTTATAATGGAGCAGACATGATCTTTAATGCTGGTACGTTTGCTCTGACTAACAATCAGACCATACCTGTAAAGGTGACCGTCTCTGGCACTTTGACTGATGGCGAGGACGCTTCCTTCAACTTCAAGGCTAAGGAGAACGTAAGCAACACATTCTATGGCAGTGGTTTAACACGTAGCGTAAATATTACCGCTGCTCCTGTCATCGAACTCGACGAGGCTGTTGGTACTATTGCTTCCACTGGTGCTAACCGCAAGGTGACGCTGAACCGCACATTCGTTGAGGGCTGGAACACCATCTGCCTGCCGTTTGCAGTTACCGACCTAGACGTGTTTGGTGAGGGAACTACGGCATACGAATTCTCGGAATATGCAGGCGGTGAGATTAAGTTTACGGCTGTCAACGCTCTTGCAGCTGGCACACCTTATCTGATGAACGTTCCTGCTGCTAAGACTGATGCAATTTCGTTTACTGGTGTAACTGTTATTTCGGAAGCTCCGGCAATCACGAAGGGTGGCATCACTTTCCAGGGTACTTACGCCGGAATCGCTGCTGCAGACATGGATGCTTCGAGGTACAGTGTCACCACGATGGGTAACTTGAAGGCTGGTGACGAAAAACATGCCCTGAAGGGCTTCCGCGCTTACTTCACTGGAATCAATTCTACTGCCCGTCTCAACATTGTTGAGGGTGATGGCCAGGGCATTGCAGGAGTTGTTGCCGACGGTGTTCTTAACACTGAGGTCTACAACCTGAACGGCCAGCGCGTGGAGACGATGAAGAAGGGTCAGCTCTACATCATTAACGGCAAAAAGCAGGTGGTGAAGTGATGTTTTTAACACGAATTGCCATGAATTGAACATGAATTATTCATAAATTATTTTAATGGAAATTTGTGTGTAATTGATGACAATTCGTGTAAAAACAAAAACCATTGAAGAATAATTAAACCAAAATACGACAAAGATTATGAAAAAGACATATTTGAAGCCAGAGACTATCAAAATAGGAGTAAGGCCGCATCTGATGAATATTGGCTCACCTACTACTCAAGGAGTAGTAACTGCCACACCAGATTCTCCCGTTTTTGACGATGACGAAGATTTCGCCTCCCGTCGCCATAAAGATGTCTGGAGTGACGAGGAAAACGAATACTAATTCGCGGCCCATTCAGGAACGATTCACGTATCATTGACGTTTATACATGAACCATTCGCGTGAATAGGATACATTAAGACGAGGGGGCACCAGCAACGGTGCACCCCTTCGTCTTGATAAACATCCACCTGAAAATGAGAAGAGCGGTGGTCTTAGATTAGAAACTCTTCAAAATCATCTTCTGTTTACATTCACTTTTAAAAATAACAAACAAAAATGCTTATGAAAGAATTATTTAACTTATGTAGGAGTAAACTACTACTCTTTACGCTCCTCGCAGCGTTGGTGGGAGGAGCAAGCCCGGCGTGGGCAGAAACGCTGACCGCAAACTTTAACAGTGGACTGCCAGAAGGCTGGAGCATTGTTGGTGATCTGTCCAGGAACTCTGACCGTGCAAGAAGTGGTTCGGGTGTTTGGACATCGTCCAAAAGCGACAATGCCAACTATTTAGTGACTGAGGCTGTTGAGGGTTCTATTACCTTTTATGCAAGAGCCTACAATAAAAACACAAACGCATACGTATTCATTTACAAATACGACGGTTCTGCCCTTGGTGAGCAATTGTACGTGTCTGCAAACATGAAGACCGGTAGCACACCAACTTGGTCATCTTATACTGCAAACTTAGGGACTTATAAGGGTCAGGTTGCGATTGCATTGAATTATGCAGCTATCGACGATGTTACTTATACTCAGAAAAAAGCGGAAATATCAGGCCCAGCCTTTGTTGTAAAAGACGGAGAAAAAGAACTGGCCTCTCCATATACTTACAGTTTTGGCCTTGCCACTGCTGGCACTACAAAGGAGTTCACGCTGAGCAATCCTGGTAACACCGACTTAGCGGTTTCCGTCTCTGAGACAGGCAACTTTGGTGCCACGCTTTCTGCTACCACAATTGCTGCCGGCAGCGAAGTGACGCTGACCCTCACCATGCCTACAGCATCGGGCAGCAGCGAAGTGACCATCACTCCCGATGCTACAAGTGGTATTGAGCCTTTCGTTATTAATGTGAGCGGTACCATTCGTGACGAGAACAAATTCTATGAAACTTTGACAAGCGGAACAAAGCCCGATGGCTGGACAGCAGAAAGTTGGACTTTCTCTTCCGGCTATGCCTCTACTAACGCATGGTATCAGAGCGCGGGTGCTCGGCTGATTACTCCTAAACTGGCGGTGAAGAGTGGCGAGCTATTCCTTTTTGAAGCCATTGGCACCTATCCTTCTGAGGAAAGCTATCAGACATTCGTCGTGGAGTATTCTACCGACAAGTCATCGTGGACAGCTTCCCAGACAGCGATTACGCTTACTTCAGAATGGACGACATTTACCGTTTCGGACATTCCAGAAGGAAGTTATTACATTGCTTTGCACGCTTCTCAGGCACGAGTCCGCAATTTCTACGGCGGCGAGAAGATACCTGGTGCAAACTTCGCCATCAGCATTGCAGAAGGTGCGATGCAGGACTTTGGCAGCGTAAGGTTTAATGCAACAGCCGAGAAGTCTTACACTATCACCAACAATGGTGACGCAGAGCTTGTGGTGAATTTCACCAACGCAACCGATTTCTATGTCCTGAGCAGCGATGGCACCCCCTTTGAAGAAGGTCACTTTACCGTTGCTGCCGGAGGATCTACGAGCATCAAGGTCGTGATGGACACCAATACCTCTGGCAACAAGAGCGGCAACATCGTGCTTACTTTCGATGCCCTCAATGCCACCAGCTTCACGATTCCCTGCAAAGGAAACGTGAAAGATGCCAACCTGCTCTTTGTAGACTTCGACGACCCGAATGCCTTCCCTGAAGGCTGGCAGGTGGGTGCCGACTGGGATGTGTCTGCTTCCGGCTATGCCTATCAGAAGAACACCAAGACCGCTTCTGCCCTCGTAACCACGCCGCTCACCGTGGCCAATGGCGAGACGCTGAGCTTCAAGGTGGCAAGAAACGCTTCCGGCTATGGTAACGTGACATCGCTGAAAACACGCTACTCTACCGACGGCGGCGCAACCTGGAGCGAGTATACAACCTATTCTATCGAGTCTACTGCCCTTACTGCCCAGACCATTTTTGGCATTCCTGCCGGTACCATCATCCTGGAGTTCTTCGGCAGCAACATCAGGCTCGACGACATTGAGGGCTTCACCAAGACCACAGCCCCCGCATTGGCCCTGACCGAGGGCACTGCTGCCGTGGCCAATGGCGATACGAAGGACTTTGGATTCCTCAACGCCGACGGCACCGCTACCTATACGGTGAAGAACATCGGTAACGCCACGCTGAAAGCCACCATCATCGGCGAGGGCATCACCGTCAGCCCCGAAAGCATTGAGGTGGCTGCTGGTGAGACTGCCGACATCACCGTGACCATGACCTTTGCCGAGCCTTACACTGCCAAGACCGGCAAGATGACCATCGACGCTGAGGGCTGGGTAGGCGACTTCGTGGTGAACTTCGCTGCCGAGCTCGTTGACCCCACCGACTTCGTGGAGGACTTCGAGGATGGCAAGCCCGAGGGCTGGTACAGCGAGGCATGGACTTACAACAACGGCGTGGCATACGTCAACAACGGCGTGGAGAAACCCATGATTACTGAGCAGCTCGGTGCCGCAGAAGGCAAGAACGTGCTGAGCTTCGACGCCTTCTCCACCTACGAGAACCAGACGCTGAATGTCTACACCTCTACCGACCGCAAGGAGTGGACCCTGAGCAAGGCCTGCGCCCTCACCGCCACCACCCAGAACTTCAAGCTCGACGCGCTGGCAGAGGGCAGCTACTACATTAAGTTCGGAGGCGCACTCGCTACCACCGTCGATAACATCAAGGGTCTGAAGAGGCTCACGGCTCCTGAACACGACCTGTACTATGTCGGCGCTACCCTGCCCACCGACGATATTACGCCTATCGACGATTACACCGCCAAGGTGAAGGTGGCCTCCCTGCGTGCCGACGAGACCGTCGCCGTCGAGCTCTATTTCGGCGAGACCAAGGTCGCAGAGCAGACTAATCAGCTCGTCGCCAACGGTGCCACTGTTGAGTTCACACTGACTGGCAAGGCTCCCGCTGCCGGAACGTTTGAGGTCTATGCCAAGGTATACAATGATGATGTGAATGTTGAGACCGAGAAGGTGAGCGTCACCGTTGCCGAGACCACCGAACTGGCTATCACCACCTTTGCACCTGTTGCCACTGCCATTCAGGCCGACGAGGACAACAACTTCACTGCCGACTTCAACGTAGTCGTGAAGAACAACGGTTCTACCCCTATCAATGTCGCAGACATCAACATTAACATCACCGACGGTGAGGGTACTCCCTACACCAATGTCAGCCAGACCGTAGAAGGTGATGAGACCATCCTTCCTAACAATGCTACCGCAACCATCAAGGTCACTGTGACTGCTCCTGCCAACGACGGCGGCAACTTCTCGTTCAAGGCCCAGGAAAGCGTCACCAACTCATGGTGGACCAATGGCTACGAATATACCGTCACGGTGAAAGTCACCGCTGCTGCGATTGTCCTCGATGAGACCGTAGGCACTGTTGCTACGGGCACGAACCGCACCGTACAGCTGAAGCATACCTTCGTTCAGGGCTGGAACACCATCTGCCTGCCGTTCTCTATTGAGGCCTACAGAATCCATATACAGGCCAAAGCCCTCGCCTTTACTGCCTACAACGCTGAGACAAATGAACTCACCTTCTCACCTGTCACAACTCTTGAGGCTGGCAAGCCCTACGTCATCTACGTGCCCACGGCAATCACCGAGCCGATGGAGTTCAATGGCATTACCATCGAGAGCACCATCGCTGAAGACGTAAACTTCAATGGCGTAACCTTCCAAGGCACCTACGCCCCCATGGCCGCTGGCACGCTTCAGGACAAGTGGGGACTCACTGCCAAGGGAAAAATCGCCAAGGCTGGTGACAACACCTCCATGAAAGGCTTCCGCGCCTACTTCGACGGCATCGCTCCTGGGAATTTGCAATCGCCAGCCGTACGCTTCATCGGCTTCGACGACGCCTCTGCCATCAGCGACATCACCGTCGACGGCATCGCTCCTAAGGATATGCAATCCCCGACCTTCAACCTGCAGGGCCGCAGGGTTTCGGAATCCGTAATTCGTAATTCGGAAATGAAGAAGGGCCTCTACATCATCAATCACAAGAAAGTAATCAAAAAGTGAAAATAGAACTATGAAAAAGAAATATTTGTCACCTACCTGCAACCTTGAAGCCTGTGATACCTCCGACTTCATGGTCACCAGTCTTGACCACACTTCCACCAACGAACAAGTCATTACTCCCGACTACAGCGAACCTGCGCCCGATGAGTTCACTTCACGACGCAACGTCTGGAACGACGAGGACTAAGACCTTTCAGACATTGTAGGGTCTGGCCCCTGCCAGCCCGTTATTTGCAAGCGTATACACCAGATGAGGGAGCGCACCTGTAGCAGGTACGCCCCCTTTTTCAGCATCCTTGGCATCTTCCTGCCAAGCTGATTGTTTTCTCAACCAACAAGACACGACAGGCATTCCATACCGAATTTCTTCGCCCAGCAGCCTATAGACTATTATTTTCCCATTATCGACTTTTTGTTACCAATTTAACCGTGTTTTTTGACTGACTTACAATAATAATTGTCTTATTTCTTCCCTACTTTTGGCAGTCTCTTTATTTATGAGTACTTTTGTGCGCCAAATCTGATATACGCCTCTTGGCCCTTCAGGGTGCCTTCCCTAAAAAGAGAACTACTTATTTTATTTTTCACTAACTAACAACAAACAAATGAAAAAATTACTATTGAAATCGCTCCTCGTGGCAGCTGGGCTGTGCGTGGGAGCAATGAGTTCGTGGGCAGTGGATGTGCCAACACCTGTTTACACTCAAAACTTCGAATCCGCATCCACAGAGCTTGGTTCAGCAGGTTCTAATTTCGGAATAACTGGCGCAACACTTACTGGTGCTGGTGCTATTCAAACAGGCGATCCAAAATTTGGAAAGTATTATAAAAATGCTTCAGGAGTTGGTACGCAATCTTCGAGAGCAAACTATCTTACACTCATGACAACTGCTTTCTCAAATATGACATCACCTGAGGCTACAACAATTTCTTTCTGGATAAACGCCTATGAGGCATGGGCTAATTATTGGGGAAGCATTTTTGTTGCTTATAATAGTACAGGAAACAGTGCTCATGGCTATCCATTTTCTTTCGACACACGTGCCTGCTTAGCAACTCATAGTAATTTATATGAAACATATTTCGATAATAATGGGGTAATTATTAACGAATGGCGAACAAGTGGTGCTGATTTTGCTTCAAGTTGGCATCATGTGGCTTTGGTTTATTCATTGGACAAAACTGATCCATCAGCACCTAAGGTTGTGATAAAGCAATACATAGATGGCATATCAAAGCAAGAATTTAGTATGGGAAACGGCAATTCTGAGCACCCAGAAGTTTCAATGTTTGACCATTTTGAACAGTTGACAGAATTTGTCATTGGTGGTAATTCACCTGTATGGGAAGATCCAGACAACAACTATGCTTACGACGAAATTACCATTTATGACCAAGCACTTACATCAGAACAGATTGCTCAAATAGTGAACAATAAATTAGGGACTAAGTATTCGTGGACTGCAACAGCGTATGCAACAATTAATGAATTGAAAACACAGATTGACACATGGAATGCTTCAGAAGTAGCAAGTGAAGGTCAATCGTACAATGTCTGGGCAAAAAAAGTAATCAAATATAACGATAAGTATTACGAACTTGCTGATAATAAGTTTACTGGAACAAATCTTTATTTTAGTGAAACAATGGGCAATGCTAATGCTAACCATGAGATTACCTATGTTTTAAATGAAAATATTGCCTATTTTGCAGAAGGAGAGGACTTGTATTCTGATCAACAAAAGATTTCAGAAACATCATCAGGAGGAAAATATACATATTATCTTCATGGAACGAAAGATGCGTCCATTGCAAACGCAGGTGTTTATCGAATGGAAACTGTGGTCTTAGATCGTTCTGCAAATAATGGTTTGTTCGTTTATGCAAGTGATAACACGATGATAGGCGAGATTGCAAGGAATTGTGGAAATGGAAATAAACAAACAGCAAATTTCTTAATATCTAATCCCTCCTCTCCAATTAAAATTGGTCTTTCAGGTAATAATAACACACTATCCTTTGACTATGTTCTTATTCGCAAAATGTTTGACATAACAGATGCCAGCAATATTGTTGGTAATGTAGACAACTCCAGTACTTCCGGTACTTCGTCTGATTATACTTTGAAGAAAGGAGAAACAAAAGTATTTTCTTTCCAGAATCATGGGCAAGACTATAGTAATAACTGGAGGATTAACGTTATAGAAGATAATATTTGGAAATCTGTCACTCGTGCTGATTCTTGGGATGAAAAAGGTGGCGATGCTGGAACTGGTGCTGCCACAAAAGTTTCATATATGGTTTCGAGGGATGGTGGAAATACGAAAGTTAATCTAAACTGGGATGAATATAAAGCAGATATGGCGGACGCTCATGTCGTTGCCACATTGGCGTATGGATTGGATGGAACGCTGGCTATCACGACCACTTCTACAGGTGCAGCAAACGGCTATATTTACTATGTTGACCAAGATGTGACTGGGCTGACAAGTGAACTTACGATCAACCTCTCTGTATACAACTCTTGGCTTGAGGTGCTTTCTGTTGAGCAAACTTCAGTAGGTGTTACCATTGCTTCCAGTGGTTACTCTTCACTGGCTTCAGCATTCGGTCTTGACTTTGCCAACGCTACTGGTTTGACTGCTGCTTACGTTGTAACGAATACTACTAACGATGCAGTGACACTGACAAGCGTTGACGAGTTGCCCGCCAACAGCGGTGTAATTCTGAAGGGAGAAAGCGGTGCTACCTATAGCATACCCGTGAAGGCCGATGCCGCATACAATGGTACGAACCTGCTGAGTCCTGCCGTTACTGCTACTTCTATCACGGCTAACAGTGCCTATATCCTCCAGGGTGGTCAGTTCCGCCTTGTTACTGCTGACAGCGAAGTACCCGCAGGAAAGGCTTATCTGCTGGCAAGCAATGTGCCGGATGCTGCTCGTGCTCTGGGCTTTATGTTTAGCGACGAGGTAGAAGGCATTAGTGCCGTTAGCCTTGACAAGCAGAACGGTGAGTTCTACAACCTACAGGGTCAGCGTGTTGACAGCCCGAAGAAGGGTCTGTACATTGTGAATGGAACAAAAGTAATCATCAAATAAATAAAGAAGGAGGATACAACTATGAAAAAGATATATCAAAATCCAGAGACAAAAGTTGTCCGTGTAGAGGTGACTCACATGATTGCAGCCTCTGAGAAAATGGGCATTGGCAAACCTGTAGAAAGTGCAAGTGATGCAGATTCTCGCCGTGGCAGTTCCCTTTGGGATTGGGATGATGAATATGACGAGGATTAACCCCAGTATATAAACATTTGCCGTGCCGACTTTCTGTGAGGAT
>ERZ809472.252-NODE-252-length-13917-cov-6.950512_pt1 | contig 13917 bp, 8 predicted proteins | sample MGYA00521274_ERZ809472 | MGnify/ENA primary metagenome ERZ809472 (study PRJEB31581, sample SAMEA3312791) | metagenome | study: EMG produced TPA metagenomics assembly of the PRJEB8939 data set (Metagenomic analyses of Rumen microbiomes reveals... | reverse complement strand
AGGACGGTCTGACAGCCACTCAGATGGATATCAAGTGCGACGGTCTGTCGTTCGAGATCCTTGAGAAGGCTCTTATGCAGGCTAAGGCCGGTCGTGAGCACATCCTGAAGTGTCTCACCGATACGATTGCTGAGCCTCGTGCTGAGATGAAGCCTCAAGTACCTCGTATCGAGGCCTTCGATATTCCCAAGGAGTTCATTGGTGCCGTCATTGGCCCTGGTGGCAAGATCATCCAGCAAATGCAGGAGGATACGGGTGCTACCATCACCATCGACGAGACTGACGGTGTGGGTAAGGTACAGGTCAGTGCTCCTAATAAGGAGAGCATCGACGCTGCCATCGCAAAGATCAAGGCCATCGTGGCTATCCCCGAGGTGGGCGAGATCTACGACGGTGTGGTTCGCAGTATCATGCCTTACGGCTGCTTCGTCGAGATCATGCCTGGTAAGGATGGTCTGCTGCACATCTCCGAGATTGACTGGAAGCGTCTCGAGACCGTCGAGGAGGCTGGCATCAAGGAGGGCGACCACATTCAGGTGAAGCTCCTTGAGATTGATCCGAAGACCGGTAAGTACAAGCTCAGTCATCGTGTGCTGATCGAGAAGCCCGCTGACTATGTGGAGCGTCCTGCCCGTGAGCGTGGAGAGCGTCGTGACCGTGGTGACCGTCGTGACCGTCGTCCGGAGCGTGGTGATCGTCGCGATCGTCGCGATCGTCCTGAGCGTGGCGAGCGTCGTCCCCGTCCAGAACAGGATGGTCAGGAGCAACCGCAGGAGAAACAGGAGCCGAAAGACTTCAATGATTCACTCGATCACATGGACTTCTAAAGCAAAAAACTAAATAGAAAAAGGCTGCATCCCAAAAAAATGCAGCCTTTTCTTAAAAAAGTTGGGAAAAAGTTTGGCGGTTTCAGAAAAACGCTGTACCTTTGCACCCGCTTAACAGCAATACCTGCTTCAGTAGCTCAGTTGGTTAGAGCACCTGACTGTTAATCAGGGGGTCGTTGGTTCAAGCCCATCCTGAAGCGCCTTAGAAATCAAGGAGTTACGAGAAATCGCAACTCCTTTTTCTTTTTCGTCTGAACAAATTTTGGTTATATATCCGCGTATTTTAGCATATCAGTTCCCCTAATATCAGTGTTAAGGACTATAGATTATTATGCGATAAGGTTAAGAAAAACTTTTCAAACTCGCGTTCGAAGTTGGGGGTCAGGATGTCTTGGCCCATCGCTTCGCTGATTTCTTGAATGGACCAGAAACGGCCACCGTCGAGTTCGCTTGCAGAGGGCTGGATGAGACCGTCGTAGGTGGTGCGGTTAACATAGACTAGTTCACGTTCACGTAGGCTATCGAACACATACTTGCCTATGAACTCGGGCGTGAAGTCAGTGATGCCCAGTTCCTCGCGCACCTCGCGACGCAGGGCCTGTTCTGGCGTTTCACCGTAGTCGATATGTCCGCCCACAGCTGTGTCCCACTTGCCGGGCTGGATGTCCTTCCACTCAGGCCGCTTCTGCAGATACACCTCGCCCTGCGCATTAAACACATGCAGATGTACCACGGCATGCAGCAGCCGTGAACCATTATGGCATTCGCCACGCGTCGCTTGTCCTATCACTGTTCCCTCCTCATCAACGATCGGGAACAGCTCTTGCATATTATCCTTCATATTTTATGAAACAACATTATGAGGTATCCCATTGGCAAAAGCCCGTATATTGCCGATGGCGATATCGATTAGACGGATGCGGGCCTCGTTGGAAGCCCATGCGATGTGAGGCGTGATGAAGGCATTCTCGCATTGAAGCAGTGGGTTGTCGGCCTTCGGAGGCTCTTCTGTCAGTACATCGGCGCAGAAAGCTCTCAGGCGATTGGCCTTTAAAGCATCTGCCACATCCTGATCATTGACTAACGGGCCGCGACCCGTATTGATGAGAATAGCCGTTGGCTTCATGAACCCGAGTGTCTGGCTATTGATCAGGTGCAGATTATCAGGTGTCAGCGGACAATGCAGACTCAATACATCACTCTCTGCCAATAGCTCCCTCAGCGTCCGCTTCCCAATATACTTCGGTAATTTATCGGCATTCTTGCTGGTATAGGCTACAACCTTCATACCGAAAGCATTAGCGATGGTTGCTACCCGCTGGCCGATGTTCCCCAGACCGACGATACCGAAAGTCTTTCCAGCCAACTCTGTCAGTGGCGTATCCCAATAGCAGAAGTCAAGACTGGCGGTCCATTTTCCTTCGCGATTCAGGATGGCATAGTGCTCCGTACGGTTGGTGACGGTGAACAGATGGGCAAACACCATCTGGGCGACACTCTCTGTGCTATAAGCAGGTACGTTGGTGACGATGATGCCGTGCTCATGGGCAGCTTCCACATCGACGATGTTATAACCAGTCGCAAGCACACCGATGTACTTCAACTTGGGTAATTGTTCGATTTCCAGACGTTTGAAGGGTACTTTGTTCGTCAGGATAATCTCTGCGTCCTTTGCTCGCCCGATGGTCTCTTCGGGCTTTGTGCGGTCATAAACAGTCAGTTCGCCGAATTCCTCCAGTGGTTTCCATGACAGGTCGCCAGGATTAGCCGCATAGCCGTCAAGTATGACTATCTTCATCTGTTTGCTTTTATTTTTGTTGCAAAGATAAGAAATAATTTGGTAATAGGCAAACGGATATAACAAAAATAGTTAAAAAAGCAGTCATTAACGTCGACTCTCGATAATTCTGAGTACTTTTGCAGCGATGAAAAAGCTGATTTCCATATTGTTAGTGTTCTTGCCAGTCCTCTCATGGGCTCAGGGACAGAAGGACCATAACTTCGAGGTGGCAAAGCATCTTGACATTTTTAATAATCTGTATAAGAACTTGGACTTGCTGTATGTCGACACGTTAAATCCGAAGGATGTCATCGGCACGGGTATCAATGCAATGCTGCGCAGTCTTGACCCTTATACGGAATATTATGCGCAGGATGAGACGAAAAACCTGAGGATGATGCTTACGGGCAAATATGCCGGTATCGGTGCCCTTATCCGTAAGCACCAGAAATTGGACCGTATTGTCATCGATGAGCCGTATGAGAATATGCCTGCGGCCCTCGTCGGACTGAAGAAAGGAGACATTATCCTGAGTATCGACGACACGCTGATGACCGACAAGTCGGTCAGTTATGTAAGCAGCCATCTGCGTGGTGAGGCGGGCACGAGTTTTCTGTTGAAGGTAATGCGCCCCTCAACAGGCAAACTGATGCAGTTTAAAGTGACGCGCAAGAATATCAAGTTGCCCGAATTGCCTTATTACGGTATGCGCGAAGGCAATATCGGCTACATCAATTTCAACCAATTCACTCAGGAGAGTGCCAAGGAGGTGCGTCGTGCCTTTATTGACCTGAAGAAGCGGGGGGCTACTTCGCTCGTTTTCGATCTGCGAGGCAATGGCGGTGGCTCTGAGGCCGAGGCTGTCGATATTGTCAACCTCTGGGTGCCGAAAGGGATTACCGTTGTTGAGAATCGTGGTAAGGTAAAGCAGGCTAGCCGTGAGTATAAGACGCGCCTCGAGCCTGTTGATACACTGATGCCTATTGTTGTGTTGGTCAATGGCGAAACTGCCAGTGCCAGTGAGATTACCAGTGGCGCCTTGCAGGATTTAGACCGTGCAATAATTTTAGGTACGCGCACATACGGGAAGGGTCTGGTACAGGTGCCTATCGACCTGCCTTACAACACGAATATGAAGGTGACCACCTCCAAATACTATATCCCCAGCGGACGTTGTATCCAGGCTATCAACTACAAGCAGGGCAGCACAGGCTATCGTGAGCATATACCTGACTCGCTGACGAAGGTCTTCCATACTGCTGGAGGCCGTGAAGTACGCGATGGCGGCGGCATCAAGCCCGATGTAGAAGTTAAGGCCGATACCATCCCCAACATCGCCTTCTATCTCTCTGCCTCCGGACAAGATTCCACAGAAGTGTTGTTTGACTATGTGGTTGACTATATCGCCAGTCATCCGACTATTGCCTCTCCTTCAGAGTTTCACCTTTCAGAAGCCGACTGGCAGTCGTTTAAGAAGCGTGTTATCGACAGCGGGTTTACTTATGATCCAGTCAGCCAAAAGCAGTTCAATGAATTGGTGAAAACAGCCAAGTTTGAGGGTTATTATGATGATGCGAAAGACGCCTTCGACAACCTGCAGTCGAAGTTGAAGCATGATGTAGCCTTCGATTTGGAGAAGCATCGCGAAACACTGATCCAAATTATTGAGATGGATATCATTGCTGCCTATTATTATCAGGCGGGTTCCATCGAGGCAGGTCTGAACTACGACCGTCAGTTGAAAGAAGCAGAGCGTCTGCTTCGCAACCTTCAGGAGTACAAGCAGATCCTTGCTCCTCAGAAGCCGAAAGAGACCTCTTCGCTCATCAAAATCAACAGAAAAATGCCCGAGACAATTACTGTCAGGCAGAAAGAACAGATGTTTTTTAGTGCAATTGCATAAAAAAGTGCAGAATTATTTGGTGGTTCGGAGAAAAATGAGTAATTTTGCACCCGTTCAGTGGAATGAGAGACTCGCAAGAGCCTCTCATTTTCATTATTATAACAAAGGTTTATCGATGATTAATAAAGAAACAGTAACAGCATTGGTGGAAGAGTGGTTGCAGGGCAACGACTATTTCCTTGTAGACGTTATCTTTGGTGCAGACGACAAGATTGTGATTGAGATTGACCACGCCGACGGTGTGTGGATTGAGGACTGCGCAGAACTGAGCCGCTTCCTGCAGGAGCGCTTGGGCGAAGACCTTGGTGACTATGAGATGGAGGTGGGCAGTGCTGGTATCGGACAGCCGTTCAAGGTGGCACAGCAGTACATCAACCACATCGGCGACGAGGTGGAGGTGCTTGGTACCGATGGAAAAAAGGTGCAGGGCATTCTGAAGGAGGTTAGCGGACGTGAGTTCGTACTGACCATCAAGGAGAAGCAGACGGTAGAGGGCAAAAAGCGCCCTGTGCTTGTTGAAGTCGACAAGACTTACTCGATGGATACCGTGAAGTATGTGAAGTACATACTTGCTTTTAAGTAGTAAATGATTAAAAACAAATTATAATGGCAACAAAGAAAGAAGCGAAAGGCCCCTCAATGATTGAGACCTTTCAGGAATTCAAAGAGACTAAGAACATCGACCGCACCACACTGGTGAGTGTGCTCGAGGAGAGTTTCCGTAATGTGATTGCGAAGATCTACGGCTCAGACGAGAACTTCGACGTGATTGTCAATCCCGACAAGGGTGATTTCGAGATCCACCGCAACCGTGTGGTGGTGGCCGATGATGAGGTGCAGGATGAGAACAAGGAGATTGCACTGAGTGAAGCCCAGAAGATTGAGCCCGACTACGAGGTTGGCGAGGAGGTGTCTGAGGAGGTGAACTTCCAGAAGTTCGGCCGTCGCGCTATCCTGAACTTGCGTCAGACACTGGCATCGAAGATTCTGGAGCTAGAGCACGACTCCCTCTATCAGAAGTATAAGGACAGGGTGAACACAGTGGTTAGTGGCGAAGTCTACCAGATCTGGAAGCGTGAGGTACTGCTCATCGACGATGAGGGAAATGAGCTGCATCTGCCGAAGGGCGAGCAGATTCCCAACGACAACTATCACAAGGGAGAGACCGTTCGCGCCATTGTCAAGGAGGTGCAGAACGAGAATAACAACCCCCGTATCATTCTCTCTCGTACCAGCCCGGTCTTCCTGGAGCGTCTGCTTGAGGCTGAGGTGCCTGAGATCAACGATGGCCTGATTACTATCCGTCGCGTAGCCCGTATGCCGGGCGACCGTGCGAAGGTGGCTGTGGAGAGCTACGACGAGCGTATCGACCCGGTAGGCGCATGTGTGGGTGTAAAGGGTAGCCGTGTTCATGGTATCGTCCGTGAGCTGTGCAACGAGAACATCGACGTTATCAACTACTCTTCAAACGTGCAACTGTTTATCCAGCGTGCCCTGAGTCCTGCTAAAGTTACCAGTATCACACTCGACCAGGAAAACCACAAGGCAGAGGTCTATCTGCAGCCCGAGGAGGTATCGTTGGCTATTGGTCGTGGCGGTATGAACATCAAGTTGGCTTCGATGCTGACAGAGTACACTATCGATGTATTCCGTGTAGTCAATGAGAACGAGGCCGACGAGGATATCTACCTGGATGAGTTTGCCGACGAGATTGACCAGTGGGTCATCGACTCCATTAAGGCTATTGGTCTGGATACAGCCAAGGCAGTGCTGAACGCTCCGCGTGAAATGCTGATCGAAAAGGCTGACCTCGAAGAGGAGACCGTCGATAATCTGCTGGAGGTGCTCCGTGCTGAGTTTGAGTAAATTGTCAAATTGTAAATTGTCAAATTGTAAATTTAGATGGGAGTCAGATTAAATAAAGTATTAACAGAACTGAATATTGGTCTTCAGACGGCAGTTGATTTCCTGAAGAACAAGAAGAGTCTGGGAGAGATCAAGGACGACGCCAATGTCAATACCAAGATCAGCGACGAGCAGTATGAAGCACTCGTCAAGGAGTTCAAGGGTGACAAGGACGTGAAGAAACAGGCCAATATGATCTTCCCTAAGAAAGAAAAGAAGGTAAAAGAGGTAAAGCCCAAACCCGAGGTAATTAAGGCGGAGTTGAAGGAAGAGCCTCGCCAGGCGTTCAAACCTCTGGGAAAGATTGACCTTGACAACTTAGGCAAGAAGCCAGCTGAACAGAAGCCGGCTCCAGTTTCCGAGCCTGCTCCGAAGGCAACTGCCGAGCCCAAAGAGCAAGAAGAGAAAAGTCAGGAGGTCGTTGCCGTGAATCCGGAACCTGAAGTGAAAAGTCTTGAAACAGAAATCAAAAATCAAGAACCCGAGATGGAGGTTGAGGCTAAGCCCGAGGAACAGCCAGCTCCAAAAGCTGAAGAACAGTCTGCCCAGGGTGAGGAAGTGGTAGTTTTCAGACTGAAGACAGAGAAGAAGATTGCCTCTACTAACCTGAATGTAGTGGGTAAGATAGACCTTGACTCGCTGAACCAAAGTACACGTCCCAAGAAGAAGACCAAGGAGGAGCGTCGCAAGGAACGTGAGGAGAAGCAGGCTCAGTTGCATGCAGGTCCTAACGGCGAGAAGAAGAAGCGTGAGCGTATCCGTGGCGGTAAGGAGCGTGTGGATATCGAAGCTGCTGCCAATCAGGAAAACAAGAACAACATCAACAAGAAGAACAATAAGAGCAAGGGTGGTAACCAGAATTTCCAGGATGGTGGCCAACAGGGCGGTAAGAACAAGAATAAGAAAAACCGTATCCAGAAGCCCTTAGAAGTTGATGACGAAGCTGTAGCACGCCAGGTGAAGGAGACGCTGGCTCGTCTGACATCGAAGAATCAGAATAAGAAAGGAGCCAAGTATCGTCGTGAGAAGCGTGATGCTGTTGCTGAGCGCATGAACGAGGAGATGGCTCAGGAAGCTGCACAGAGCAAGGTGCTCAAGCTGACGGAATTCGTGACGGTATCAGAGCTTGCTACTATGATGAATGTGGGTGTAAACCAGGTTATCGGTACTTGTATGAGCATCGGTATTATGGTTTCTATCAACCAGCGTTTGGATGCGGAGACCATCAACATCGTAGCCGATGAATTCGGTTTCACCACAGAGTATGTCTCTGCTGAGGTACAGAACGCCATCACGGAAGAGGAGGATGACGAGAACGATTTGATCTCTCGTGCGCCGATTGTGACGGTGATGGGACATGTAGACCATGGTAAGACTTCTTTGCTCGACCACATCCGCAATACCAATGTGATTGCCGGTGAGGCTGGTGGTATCACTCAGCATATCGGTGCCTACAATGTGAAGCTGAAGGATGGTCATAGTATTACCTTCCTTGATACCCCTGGTCACGAGGCGTTTACCGCCATGCGTGCCCGTGGTGCCCAGGTGACGGATATCGCCATCATCATCGTGGCTGCCGACGACTCTGTGATGCCTACCACCAAGGAGGCTATCGCCCATGCCCAGGCTGCTAATGTGCCGATGGTCTTTGCCATCAACAAGATAGACAAGCCTGGAGCCAACCCTGATAAGATCCGTGAGGACCTGGCCAATATGAACTTGCTCGTCGAAGACTGGGGCGGCAAGTATCAGTGTCAGGAGATCTCAGCCAAGAAAGGCATCGGTGTCTATGAACTATTGGAGAAAGTACTGCTCGAGGCAGAGATGCTTGACCTGAAGGCTAATCCTAACCGCAAGGCCACTGGTTCTATCATTGAGAGTTCTCTCGACAAGGGCCGCGGTTATGTGTCTACCGTGCTCGTGTCGAATGGTACGTTGAAGGTCGGCGACGTTGTTATCGCAGGCACTGCCTGGGGTAAGGTGAAGGCTATGTTCAACGAACGTAACCAGCGTATCGAGGAGGCTGGACCTGCCGAGCCTGCTATTATCCTCGGACTGAATGGCGCACCTACCGCCGGTGACTCATTCCATGTGATGGAAACAGAACAGGAAGCTCGTGAAATCGCCAACAAGCGTATCCAGCTGCAGCGCGAACAGAGTCTCCGTACTACCACGAAGCTCGGCCTTGACGAGTTGTCGCATCGTATAGCTCTGGGCGAGTTCCATGAGTTGAACATCATCGTCAAGGGTGATACCGACGGTTCCATTGAGGCACTCTCCGACTCCTTCATCAAGCTCTCTACCGAGAAGGTGCAGGTGAATGTCATCTCGAAGGCCGTAGGTCAGATCTCAGAGAACGATGTTATGCTGGCTTCTGCTTCTGAGGCTATCATCATAGGTTTCCAGGTACGTCCTTCGGCCGATGCCCGTAGGGCTGCAGAACGTGAGGGTGTGGAGATCAATACATACTCCATTATCTATGATGCCATTGACGATGTCAAGCAGACGATGCAGGGTATGCTTGATAAGGTGAAGAAGGAGATTATCTCCGGAGAGATTGAGGTGAAGCAGGTATTCAAGATATCGAAGGTGGGTACTGTTGCCGGTGGTCTGGTGATCGACGGAAAGGTACACAACAAGGATAAGGCTCGTGTGATTCGCGATGGTATCGTGATTCATACGGCTCCTATCGATGCCTTGAAGCGCTACAAGGACGATGCCAAGGAAGTGGCAACGGGTCTGGAGTGCGGTATCTCACTTGTCAACTTCAACGACATCCAGGTCGGTGACATCATCGAGACCTTTACCGAGATTGAGGTGGAGCAGAAGTTGTAAATAGGAGTATGGAGACGGGCATATGAAGAAGCGTAAGAAGATGCGGACGTTTGCCAAAAGGCTGACAGGGCGGATTATGCTCGTGCTGCTTATTGTCATGGGTCTTGCCTCCTGTCTCCTTTACGACATGATGACAAGTCTCGTAGAGGAAGAGGAGACGGACTTGTATGAGGGCAAGTTGGACGTATCTGTCCAAAAGGTGAGGCGAGTGCTCTCCGATGTGTATGTGGCTACCAGTAACCAGGTACCGATAATTGAGGAGAGCCTTGACCAGCCTGACCTCATGTTTACGCTCGTGGAACGTCTCATCAGTCTCAATCCCCGCATCCGCAGTTGTGGCATCAGTTTCGTGGCCGACTACTATCCTCAGAAAGGTCGTTGGTTCTGTCCTTACGCCGTCAGACGCGACAGCACCAAGGTCGAGGTAAAGTCCGTTGGCAGTGCTGATTACGACTACCTGAAGGACGAATGGTTTACAGAGGCACAGAATGCGAAGGAAGGCTATTGGTCGAAACCCTACTATGAGGGTAACGACTCCATCACGCCCTTGGTGTCTTACATGGCACCTATCCGCGACAAGCAGGGAAGGACGGTGGCTGTTCTAGGGGCAGACGTGTCGCTTGACTGGTTTTCGGATGTCCTGATAAGGATGACGAAAAAGGCGGCTCATATGAGTGATTCGCTTAAGGTCGATACCTTACCGAAGAAAGGCTCCGAGGGTAAGAACAGGTTTGGTCACGCCTATAGCTTTATCATCGACGGCAAAGGCACCTATCTTGCCCATACAGACAAGAGATTGATCCTCAAGGGAAATTTCCTGGAGGAGACAGCGTCTTATCCAGATACCCTCGCCAACTATTATTGCCGGCGGATGATAGCCGGTAAGAAGGGCTCTTATCCTAATTACGATACAGACGACGAAAACTCGGAATCGCTGATTATCGGAGGCCGTTCGGTCTATCTGTTCTATGCACCGATTGAACATACCGACTGGTCGATGGCACTTGTGATGCCAGCATTCGAGATCAAGGGGTTTGGTGTCCTTGTGGGTGTTATCTTACTCCTGCTGATTTCCTTGGCTCTTCTGGTGGTTTACTTTGTGGGACGTCGTATTATCAAGAAGACGGCCAAGCCACTACGTCAGTTGGCCACGTCAGCTGGTGAGGTGGCAAAGGGTAACTTCGACACGTCGTTGCCCACCATCAAGCACAACGACGAGATCCGCATGTTGCGCGACTCCTTTGAGGACATGCAGCAGTCGCTGACGAAATACGTCGATGAGCTGAAGACCACGACAGCCTCGAAGGCGGCTATCGAGAACGAGTTGAAGGTGGCTCACGACATCCAGATGTCGATGTTGCCTAAGATTTTCCCGCCTTATCCTGATCGTGACGATATCGATATTGCAGGTTCACTGACGCCTGCCAAAGATGTGGGTGGCGACCTTTTCGACTTCTACATCCGCGACGAGAAATTATTTTTCTGCATTGGCGACGTGTCGGGAAAGGGTGTGCCAGCCTCTTTGGTCATGGCTGTCACCCGTTCGCTGTTCCGCAACGTGTCGAATCATGTATCAGAGCCGAGCGAGATTGTGCGCACGCTGAACGACGCCTTGGTGGAGAATAACGAAACGAACATGTTCGTGACGTTCTTCGTGGGTGTCCTCGACCTGAAGACCGGTCAGATGAACTATTGCAATGCAGGTCACGATTCCCCGTTGCTCATTGGCGATGGAGTGGGTGTGCTGCCCTGTGATCCGAACCTGCCCCTTGGTGTTGACGCTGGATGGAAATACTCTCTCCAGGAGTTGACGATGGAGCGACAGACTACCATCTTCCTCTATACCGACGGATTGAACGAGGCAGAGAATAACGCACACGTCCAGTTTGGTACCGAGCGTGTCACGAATCTCGCTGAGGAACTGTTGGCAGAAGATAAGAACCAGCCTGCTGAGATTATAGACAAGATGGCGGAGGCAGTCCGTGCCTTCGTGGGTGAGGCTGAGCAGAGTGATGACCTCACGATGCTGGCTATCCAATATTTATAAGACAATGGGGAGTAAGAAAAACAAGATACGCTCCTTTGGTCGACGACTGATGCGTCGGATAGGCCTCGCGCAGCTCATCGTGATGGGACTGGCCTCCTACCTGATTTATATTATGTCGAATCATCTGGTCAAAGATGAGGAGACAAAACTATATCAAAGCTACCTGAAGACGGCGAATCAAGGTGTTAGCCGTATGCTCTCTGATGTTCAGATGAGTGCGATCAACCGTGTGGATGAGATTCAGGATCATCTGGGTGAGCCGGATTGTCTTACAGACATCATGAGGCGTATCGTGGAGACCAATCCCCGTATCCGTAGTTGCGGATTGAGTTTTGTGGATAACTATTTCCCCAAAAAGGGACATTGGTTCTGTCCGTATGCCGTACGTCCAGACAGTGGTGCTGTGGAAACCCGTATCGTTGGAGACGCTCATCAGGACTATCTGAAGGCAGAATGGTTCCTGGAGGCGCTTGCCGCTGACTCTGCCTACTGGTCGAAACCGTTTTTCGATGCAGCAGACTCTGTAACGCCATTGACGGCTTTCATCGTTCCCATCCATGATAAAAAAGGCAAGACGGTAGCTATTCTTGGAGCCGATCTCAAACTTGACATGATCAAGGGCCATGAACTGGGCGGTATTGACTACAACGGTGATAGTGTTAAGTTGTATATTGGTGACAATCAGCCATCTGACGGCGACATCAACTCTGTAGACGTAATTGACGAGGACTTATGGAAAGAGCGCGGATTCCGACTCTTTAGCTATAACTTCATCATTGACAGCGATGGAACCTTCATTGCTCATCCTGATAGGAACATAATCCTTAAGAAAAACTATTTTGAGCTTGCGAAGTCAACTAAAGATACCATCGATGATCACATCGGAAGACAAATGGCGGCAGGCAAGAATGGCACATATCTGGATGAGAGAGGCAGGATTGCCCACTTTGACTTCTTTGATCAGGACATGACTAATTCGTATGTGTTCTTTTCGCACATTGCCCACACCACTTGGTCGATAGGGTTGGTAGTACCACGATTTATGATCGACGGCTTTGCCTTCGGCATAGGTATTGCCTTCTTATTCCTCATTGGCTTGGGTCTGTTGGCTGGACGTATTGTAGGACGATTCGTCATCAAGCGCATGGTAAGGCCGCTGTCGAAACTGGCTGACTCTGCCAATGAGGTGGCGAAAGGAAACTTTAATGCGCCTTTGCCCACCATCAAGCACAATGATGAGATCAAGCTGTTGCGCGATTCTTTCATGGGCATGCAGCAGTCTCTGACGGATTATATTGGGGAACTCAAGGAGACCACCGCTTCGAAGGCGGCTATTGAAAACGAACTGAAGGTGGCACACGACATTCAGATGTCAATGCTGCCAAAAACCTTCCCGCCTTATCCTGAAAGGGATGATGTAGATATCTATGGTACGCTGACTCCTGCAAAGGATGTCGGTGGCGACTTGTTCGACTTCTATATCCGCGACGAAAAACTGTTCTTCTGCATCGGCGATGTCTCTGGCAAGGGAGTCCCCGCCTCATTGGTAATGGCGATGACACGTTCGCTGTTCCGTAACATCTCCTTGCATGTGTCGGAACCGAATGTGATTGTGAAAGCACTCAATGCTGCTGTTGCCGAAGGGAATGAGACTCATATGTTCGTTACGCTCTTCCTGGGCGTGCTCGACCTGCATACGGGTGTTCTCCAATATTGTAATGCAGGCCATAATTTCCCACTGTTGATAGGACAGGATGTCAAAACGTTCGATTGCGATTCAAACGTACCTATCGGCGTTATGGAAGATTGGGATTTCTCGCGTCAGGAGATCCAGCTGGAATCGCAGACAACTGTTTTCCTCTATACAGACGGTCTGAACGAGGCAGAGGATAGCATGCATGCCCAGTTTGGTGAAGACCGTATCCTCCGTCTGGCAGAGTCCCAGATGGCTAAGGGAACCATAGAACCAGCCATCATCGTCAGTCAAATGGAAGAGGCAGTCCGCCGCTTCGTGGACGATGCCGAGCAGAGCGATGACCTGACGATGCTTGCTATCAAATACAAGAAACAACATGCCTAAAGAGAATAATGAGTTTGTACGTCAGGTGGCCGAGCAGAAATATGAGTTCGGCTTCACAACTGATGTACATACTGAAATCATAGAGAAGGGTCTTAACGAAGATGTCGTCCGTCTCATCTCTGCGAAGAAGGGGGAGCCCGAGTGGATGCTTGAGTTCCGCCTGAAGGCGTTCCGCTACTGGAAGGAGCAGACAGAGCCCAAGTGGGGACATGTGCATGTGCCTCCCATCGACTATCAGGAGATCAGCTATTATGCCGACCCGATGGCACAGAAACCCAAAGGCGATGGGAAAATCGACCCTGAACTGGAGAAGACTTTCGATAAGTTGGGTATTCCCCTCGAGGAACGCCTGGCACTGAGTGGAAATACGGCTGTCGATGCCATCATGGACTCTGTCAGCGTGAAGACCACCTTCAAAGAAAAACTCCGTGAGAAGGGTGTCATCTTCTGTTCCATCGGCGAGGCCATCAAGGAGCACGGCGACTTGGTGCGCCAGTATTTGGGAACAGTAGTGCCTTATCGTGACAACTTCTTTGCTGC
>ERZ809472.251-NODE-251-length-13932-cov-10.768538_pt1 | contig 13932 bp, 11 predicted proteins | sample MGYA00521274_ERZ809472 | MGnify/ENA primary metagenome ERZ809472 (study PRJEB31581, sample SAMEA3312791) | metagenome | study: EMG produced TPA metagenomics assembly of the PRJEB8939 data set (Metagenomic analyses of Rumen microbiomes reveals... | reverse complement strand
GGATGGTTCACCGTTTTAATCCGTTGTCAGCAAAGAAGACAAAAAACGATTGATTATGAATATTGAGATTTATAAATTAGCTGAGGAGCTGGACTCTTTCAACTACCAGCAAGTACAGGACGAGATTCTGGCCATACTGGAGAAAGGCTGTAGCGTGGTGCTCGATATGACGGTCTGTCACTACATTTCGAGTACGGGCTTGCGTGTGTTGCTCTATTCTAAGAAGGTGGCAGCCTCCAAAGGACAGGAACTCTATCTGGTTGGAATCACTGATGAGGTCAATGACATCATGAATGTCACAGGCTTCAATAGTTTCTTCGATATTTTCAGCACCATGGAGGAATGCCAGAAGGCGATTGACCATTGACCATTGAACATTGAACATTGAACATTGAACATTATGCATAGAGTCGATCTGTTTCCTACCCATGAGTACCAAGGGCTGAAGTTGCGTCCGGGGCGGCCTTATCCGTTTGGTGCAACGGTCTATGGCAATATGGTGAATTTCTCGGTTTATTCACGCTACGCCACCGACTGCACGCTGGTGCTGTTCCACAATCGCGAGGAGAAACCGTTTGTCGAGATTCCTTTCTTCAAGGAGTTCCGGCTGGGTAATGTATTCTCAATGATCATCTTCGATTTGGATTACGAAAACATTGAGTACGGCTTCCGCATGGACGGGCCTTTCTGTCCGGAAGAAGGCCACCGCTTCGATAAGTCGAAGATACTGCTCGACCCTTACGCAAAGCTGATTGTCGGGCGTGATGTGTGGGGAAAGCAGCCGAACTGGGACAGCCTCTACCAGTATCGTGCCCGCGTGGTGCTGGACGACTTCGACTGGGAAAACGATGGTGAGCACCAATCGTTCGACCTGCCGCTGGAAACGCCCGTCAACGATCTTATCATCTATGAGATGCACGTGCGCAACTTCACGTGCGGTGCTGCCTCTGGCGTGAAGCATCGGGGCACGTTTGCTGGCATCATCGAGAAGATTCCCTATCTGAAGGAACTGGGCGTGAACTGTGTGGAGCTGATGCCCATCCATGAGTTCGACGAGTTTGAAAACCACCGTGTCTCGCCTGTTGACGGGCGCGAACTCTACAACCTCTGGGGCTACAGCAACGTGGGATTCTTCGCCCCCAAGGCCGCCTATGCCTCTTCGGGTCGGTTCGCCATGCAGGTGGACGAGCTGAAGAATCTGGTGAAGCAACTGCACAAGAACGGCATTGAGGTGATGCTCGACGTGGTCTTCAACCACACCGCCGAGGGCAACGAGCAGGGACCCTACATCTCCTATCGTGGCATCGACAACAAGACTTATTACATGCTGACGCGGGAGGGTTATTACTTTAACTTCAGCGGCTGCGGCAACACCCTGAACTGCAATAATCCCAACGTGCGCGACATGATTGTGGAGAGCCTGCGCTACTGGGTGACCGACTACCACATTGACGGCTTCCGCTTCGACCTGGCCGCCATTCTTGGACGCGACCAGGAGGGCAATCCCATGTCAAACCCGCCTCTGCTTGAATCTTTGGCTCATGACCCCATTCTCGGCAAGACGAAGCTCATCGCCGAGGCTTGGGACGCCGGCGGACTCTATCAGGTGGGATCGTTCCCGTCGTGGGGACGCTGGGCAGAGTGGAACGGGAAGTTCCGCGACAGCATGCGCCGCTTCTTGAAGAGCGATGAAGGGGTGCTGGACGACGTGAAGGAGCGCATCATCGGCTCGCCCGACCTCTACGCCTCGCAGGGCCGCGGCATCAAGGCCAGTGTGAACTTCATCACGGCGCACGACGGCTTTACGCTGATGGACCTTGTGTCGTATAACGTCAAGCACAACGAAGCCAACGGCGAGGACAACCGCGACGGCGAGAACCATAACAACAGCTGGAACTGCGGCTGCGAGGGAGAAACGGATGATCCAGAAATCAACCGCCTGCGCCATCGACAGGTGAAGAACGCCATCACGATGCTCATGGTGAGCCAGGGAATACCGATGGTCTTGTCGGGCGACGAGATGGGTAACTCCCAGCAGGGCAATAACAATGCCTATTGTCAGGACAACGAGATTGCCTGGCTCGACTGGAACAACCTGGAGAAGAATGCCGACCTCTTCCGCTACTTCAAGAATATCATCAAGTTCCGCCGTCAGCACAAGGTGCTTCGCTACGACGAGCACCTGAGCCAAAGCGACTATCTGGGTCTCGGCTATCCCGACTTTTCGTGGCATGGCGTAAAGGCCTGGCAGCCCGAAACGGGCCACAACAATCTCACGTTAGCCTTCATGCTGAACGGCCAGTACGCCGCCGCTCCCGAGGGTTCTCCCGAGGGCCATCCCGACGACTTCATCTACGTCGCCATGAATATGCACTGGGAGATGCACGGCTTCGAGCTTCCTCAGTTACCCCAAGGCATGGCCTGGCACGTATTTGCCAATACCGGCATGCCGTCGCCCGAAGACATCTTCGAGCCAGGTGAGGAACCTCTCATTGACAACCAGCACGAAATTCTTGTCGGCCCGCGCTCTATCATCATCCTTGTGGGGAAAACATTGACCATTGACCATTGACCATTGACCATTGAACATTGACCATTGAACATTGACCATTGAACATTGACCATTGAAAAAATGAGCAAGCTGCATTTCCAACCCATCAAAGGACAGGCCCGTCAGATACTCGGGGCCATCCTGAAGTCACCGGAGGTCTCTTCTTGTAGCCCGAAAGAGACCCTGACGCTGCGGTTGGCTTGTGAAGAAATTGTCATGAATGTAACGTTATACGCCTATCCCGAAGGCTCCGATGGCTTTTTGAATGTAGACATCCAGAAGACTGACCGCATCACCATCCGTTTCGAGGATGGCGGTGTGCCTTTCAACCCCTTGGAGCTGGAATCGCCCGACACCCGACTCTCATGGGAAAAACGTAGTATCGGTGGACTTGGTATTTTTCTCATCGGCCGTAAGATGGATGATGTCCGCTATGCCTTCGAGAACGGTATGAATGTATTGACCATCGAAAAAATAATATGAAACAAAAAGATTATGGCAAAGTACTTAGACCCGAAAGCTGACCTGACTTTCAAGAAGATATTCGGCGAGCATCCCCATCTGGTGATGAGTCTGCTCAATGCCTTGTTGCCGCTTCCCAAAGGGCAGGAGATTCAGGACATCGAATACATGTCGCCCGAGCGCGTGCCCTGCACCTCCATCGGCAAGAACAGCATCGTGGACGTGTTCTGCAAGGCGAAGGACGGACGCCATCTTCGAGAAAGACGTGCCAGAGTTCATACACTACTACAGGATGGTTCACGAGAAGCATACGAAAAAAGTCATCGAAGGCTTACACCTCGTTTTCGTAGAGTTACCGAAGTTTAAGCCCCAGAGCATTGCCGAGCGTAAGATGGCTGTGCTGTGGCTACGCTTCCTCACCGAAATCAATGACACCACCGAACTCGTTCCCCAGGAGTTGCTCGATAATGATGAAATCCGTGAGGCCGTAGAACTTGTTCAGGAGTCTGCTTTCACTCGCGCCCAGTTGATGGGTTACGACCTTTTCTGGGATGCAGTCCGCGTTGACAGGATGTTAGCCAATGAGCCGGAGCGCCGCTATAAGGCTGGGCTAAAAGAAGGTGAGGAGAAAGGCATCGAAGAAAACAAACGCGACACCGCCCGCCGCCCGCGGGAAGCCGAAGCCGAGGATGTCGGCGCGGCTCCCGCCCCTTTTTCGTGACGATTTTTTATTTTTCAAGGAGAAAGGAATTTGTTTGCAGAAAGTTTTGTATCTTTGCAGGCGAACTATTAAGCATTTGAATATGAGCAAGTATGAGATACCTTACCTGACAGCATGCATCCAGGCATTTGGACGATGCTTCTCCATGACACGACAGGCGACGTTTCGCCATCTGCATGAGTATACCTACAAGATGGATGATGCAGCTTTGCAATCGGACCTAAGCGTGATATAGAAGTTTGCGGAAAAAATTGTGGCTGGCGCGTAGTTCTACTGCGTTAGCACTCCTAAATTCCTTAATTCCTTAGACGAGATTCCATAGCGCCCAAAGAGTCCGTAGACATTCTTGCTCTGGCAAGCGGCAGAGCCGAGTCCAGATGCCCGACAACGAGACTATTCCATGTCCATTATTTCTCTTTTGATTGTCGATTTCTGTCTTTTTAAAGATATGCAACGTAATAGAACATATTTTACAACTTTTCAAACAGCGAAAATAGATTATTATTATCGAACTTTGCATCGAGAAAGTAAAAAAAGGACAGAATGGATATTAAGAAACTCACGCCGCGACACGGAGAAGGCACTTATCGGATAGATGACAGCGACGATTTTGTGGTGATAGAGGACATCGACTGGGAACGCATGCCCAGCGGTAGGTTCTATACAGAGAATCACAGGATCGGTCTGGTCTGTACGGGAGGCCGGGCGCAGTTCGAATACGATGGTGTGAAGTACACGTTGGAGAAGAATGACCTGTTTCTTTATATGACCCATAATATTATCAGCAACATCATGGCTTCGGCTGATTTCAATTGCCGTCAGATATGGTTCACACGCAGTGAAATATGGAACCTGAATATCTACAGCAATACAAATATTATGGACATGGTTTATCTGAAACAACACCCGAAAGTGCATATCACGGATGATGATATGAGCCTGATTGATGGCTACTTCCAGTTGTTGTTTCGCCGCATGAAGGATCGTTCAGCCATTCTCTATCCTGACATTGTAAGGTCGCTTGTGGGCACCATGATGCTGGAAATGTTGTCAATGATGCGTCGTGAGGAGGTGAAGAAGGAGATGCTAAGTGCCAATGATGCAGGTCAGGATTTGCAAGAGGACACTTCTTCTGGCATCCACCGCAGACTGATGGCCGATAAATTTATGCGCATGGTAGAACAGAGCGATGGGCGTATCCGCAAGGTGGATGAATTTGCCAGCCAACTCAACATTACGCCCAAATATCTCTCGACCATCCTGAAGGAAACGATGAACTACCGGCCGAGCTACATCATACAGCTTTTCACGATGAAAGCTATTGAGCATCGGCTGCGCTTCACCGACATGACGATACAGGAGATTTCCAACGACCTGGATTTCCCCAACCCATCGTTCTTCGGCAAATATTTCAAGGAGCATGCTGGCATGACACCGTTAGAATATCGTAATAAATATCATAAAAGAAATAACTAATAATCATCAATGTTTTTAAAATGAAAACCATTCGGACAATTTTGACTACGATGGTGCTTGTGGCACTTTGTAGTTGTGGTGAGAAACAACAGACCGCTCAAGAGCAGACGGTCAGAGTAAAGGTTAAAGAGATTCAAGCTGAAGCCGTTAATGGCGAACAGGGCTTCTCTGGCACTATTGAAGAGTCGAGCGGCACGTCGTTGTCGTTTGCTGTGTCGGGTACGATCAAAAAAATCTATGTCAGTGCTGGGCAGACAGTCGGTGCCGGACAGCTGATAGCCGAACTCGACCCCATCACTATGCAGAATGCCTACAACATCGCCAAGACCGGTTTGGAGCAGGCCCAAGACACCTACAACCGTATGAAGGAGCTACACGACGCTGGGTCGCTGCCCGAGATGCAGTGGATAGCCATTGACAACCAACTGAAGACTGCTATCTCCCAGGAGGCTTTGGCAAAGAAGTCGCTGACTGACACCAAGCTCTATGCCCCCTTCAGCGGCTATATTGCCAGTAAGAACGCCGAAGTGGGACAGAACGCGGTTCCGGGCCTGTCCATCGTGAAGCTGGTGAACATCTCGAGCGTGAAGGTGAAGATTGCCGTGCCAGAGAACGACGTGCAGAAGATACAGAAGGGGTCGTCGATGAAGATTATCGTCCCCGCCCTCGGAGGCCGCCAGTTTGAGGGTCGCGTCACCGAGAAAGGCGTCACCGCAGACCCACGCTCGCGTACCTACGAGGTGAAGGCCACCATCGCCAACGGCGACCGTCAGCTCCTGCCCGGCATGATTTGCCAGGCATTCACCAACTACATGCAGGACGTCACCGGCGTGTTCATCCCCGCCAACCTCGTGCAGTTAGACATCAACAACAAGACCTTCGTGTGGGTTGTCAATGGCGGAAAGGCCACCAAGCGCGAGATATTCATCAGCGGAGAGTCGGCTCAGGGAGCACAGGTCAGCGGAGGACTCGTCGCAGGAGACCAACTCATCGTCGCCGGACAGCAGAAGGTGAGCAACGGGATGAAGGTGGAAATCGTAAAGTAATTGATAATTGACAATTATGGAAGAGAATAAAGAAAAGAAAATGTCACTGCAGGAGTGGTCAATGCACTACCGGCAGATTATCATATTGCTCGTGAGCTGCTTGGTGGCTCTGGGCATCTATGGCCTGGTGAACATCAACAAGAACGAGTTCCCTGACTTCACCATCCGCCAGGGCATCGTCGTCGCCGTCTATCCCGGCGTCACCGCGCAGGAGATGGAGGAGCAGGTCACCAAGCCCTTAGAGAAATACATCTTTACTTATAAGGAGGTGAAGAAGGAGAAGACCGTCAGCTACTCCAAGGACGGACTCTCCATCATACAGGTGGAGCTGAACGACGAGCTGATGAACAAGGACGAGTTCTGGAGCAAGTTCAAGCACGGCGTGCAGGGCTTCAAGAACCAGTTGCCCGAAGGCGTGCTCGCCATCCAGGTGAACGATGACTTCGGCGACACCTCGGCCCTGCTGTTAGCCATGGGGTCGCAGGACAAGACCTACCGCGAACTCAACGACTACATGAACTCGCTCATCGACTCACTGCGCATGATTCCCAGTGTGGGTAAGATGACCGTCTTCGGACTGCAGCACGACCAGATTTCCATCTACTTGAACAGCGACAAGCTCTCGCACTACGGCATCTCCTACCTCACCATCGCCCAACAGCTGACGGCCAAGGGATTTGTCACCACCGCCGGCCGCGTGAAGGACAAGGGCTTCAAAAGCCCCATCCACGTAGACCGGGCCCTGAACAAAATCTACGACGTGGAGAACACCCTCATCTACACCGACGGCAAAGGCAACAACGTACGACTGAAGGATGTAGCCACGGTGAAGCGCGAATACCCGCAGATGAAGAGCTACATCACCAACAACGGCACGAAGTGCATCCTCCTGTCCGTAGAAATAAAGAAGGGACAGGACGTGTCGAAGATGGGCACGGAAATCAACAAGAAGCTGGCCAACATCAAGAAACACATCCCCAACGACGTGAAGCTCAGTGCCATCACCGACCAGAAGCAGGTGGTCGACGACTCTATCGAGAACTTCCTCCACGAGCTGCTCATCGCCATCTGCACGGTCATTCTCGTCGTCGTGCTCATCATGCCCTTCCGCGTGGCCGCCGTAGCAGCCGGCACCATGCCCATCACCATCTTCATCTCGCTCGGGCTGTTCTATATGCTCAACATCGAGCTGAACACGGTGACACTCGCCGCCCTCATCGTTACCCTTGGAATGATTGTCGATGACTCCATCGTCATCATCGACTCCTACTTGGAAATGATGGCCGAGGGCAAAACGCGCTGGCAGGCTTCCATCGATGCCACGGTGCATTTCCTGAAGTCCATCTTCACCGCCACGCTGTGCATCTCCGTCACCTTCTTCCCCTTCCTCATCATGATGACGGGCCAGTTCCACGACTTCCTGCTCTCCTTCCCCTGGGCCATCTCCATCGTGCTCTTCGCCTCGATGATTATGGCACAGACGCTGCTGCCCATCCTGCAGTATTTCTTCATCAAGAAACCCATGGAGGTGAAGACACGTGCTGACGGGAAGAAGCCCTTCAACCTGCTCGACATCCTCGACAAGTACTACCGCAAGCTGCTCAACGCCTGCTTCAACCATCCGTGGGTGACGCTCGCCGCCGGCGTGGCCAGCGTCATCATCGGCGGCTGGATGTTCAGCACGCTGCCACAGCGCATGATGCCCTACGCCGACCGTAACCAGTTTGCCGTGGAGATATACATGCCCACGGGCACAGGCATAGAGCGCACGGCAGCCGTCGCCGACTCGCTCGAGCACATGATTGCCAAGAAGGAGGGCGTGGTGTCCATAGCCTCGTTCAAGGGCTGCGCCTCGCCGCGATTCCACACCGCCTACGCCCCGCAGATATCCGACGAGAACTATGCCCAGTTCATCGTCAACACCACGGGCAATGATGCCACGGAGAAACTCTGCGAGGAGTGTACCAACGAATACACGACCTACTTCCCCGAGGCCTACGTGAAGATCAAGCAGCTCAGCTACTCCTCCGTCGCCGTGCCCATCGAGGTGCGTCTCAAGAGCGACAACCTGGTGCAGCTGGCACAGTACTCCGACAGCATCACGGCCATCATGCGCCAGATGCCGGAACTCTACCTCGTGCGCAGCAACATGCTCGAGCCGCTTCCGACCACCCGCATCAAGATTGACGACGAGAAGGCCTCGCGACTGGGCATCACCAACGAGACAGTGGAGATGCAGATGGCCTTCCGCTATGGCGACGGCTACACCGTGAGCACCGCCTGGGAGGGCGACTACGACATACAGGTGAAGATGAAGACCGAGGACGCCGACCAGGCTACAAAGGCCGACATCCTCGACGAGCTTATCCCCATCGGCATCTTAGCCGCCATACCCACCAGCATCGATGGCCTGATGAGCCTACATTCCGTGGGCGAGGCCCTGCCCAGCGTGCCCATGCGCCAGTTTGCCGAGGTGGTGCCCACGTGGCAGTATGGCCAGATATGCCACCGCAACGGCCTGCGCACCGTCACCGTCATGGCCGAGGTGGACCGCCACCTGAACGTAGGCTTCGTCACCCGCGACGTCATGGAGCGCCTCGCCGCCTTCCAGCTGCCCGAAGGCATGACCATGGAGTTCGGCGGACAGCTCGAGAATGACAACGAGACAACGCCGAAGATTCTCGGCACACTGATTATCTCCATCGCCATCATCTTCTTCGTCCTGCTCTGGCACTTCCGCAAGATCAGCGAGGCCGTGCTCATCATGGTGTGCCTCTCGCTCTGCGTCTTCGGCACCGCCGCCGGCATCTTCATCTCCGGTTGCGACGTGTCCATCACCTCCATCCTCGGATTCGTCTCGCTGATGGGTATCCTCGTGCGAAACGGAGTGATACTCTTCGACTACGCCGCCGAAGTGCGCGAGCTGGAGCACCTCTCGCTGAAAGACTCCATCCACGTGGCCGCCGAGCGCCGCATGCGACCCATCTTCCTCACCTCCGCCGCAGCCTCCATGGGCGTCGTGCCGATGGTATTCGGCGGCAGCGGACTGTGGATGCCCATGGGTGCCGTCATCTGCTACGGCGCACTCATCACCATGCTCTTCATCCTCACAGTAATGCCTATCGCTTACTGGAAGGTGATGGGGGAGAAGACCCACCCCCAAACCCCTCCCTCTGAGGGAGGGGAGTAGATAGACTATTCCATTGACTATTGTACATTGAAAATAAATAATGAAAAGATGAAAAAAAATATATTATCATTGACTCTATTATCATGGTGTTTCCCCCTGTTTAGCCAGGTAACCACTCCCCTCCCTCACAGGGAGGGGCCGGGGGTGGGTCAGGTCTATTCCCTCGACCAGCTCAAGCGGTTGGCCGTGGAGAACAACTACAACCTCCGCTCTGCCCGCAATGCCATCCAGCAATCGAAGGAGCAGAAAAGTGAGGCTTTCACCAAGTATTTCCCTGTGCTCTCGGCAACGGGTGCAGCTATCACCTTTGATAAGCCCTTGTTAGAGTTGGACCTCGACCTCCCCGTTCAGTTGGCAAGTCTGCTACCGGCTGGTGTCGATTTGCCTACAAGCATCAGCGCAATGAAGAGTGGCGTGTTTGGCTCTGTCTCAGCTATTCAGCCAGTATTCATGGGCGGACAGATAATAAACGGCAACAAGTTAGCAAAGGTAGGCGTGGAGACCAGTGAAATCCAGCTCGAGGCCTCCGAAGACCAGGTAGAGCTGACCACTGAGCAATACTACTGGCAGATGGTGCAGATTAAGGAGAAGTTGCACACACTAAGCACCGTCCATGATATGCTGGTAGAGCTGGAGAAAGATGTTAGTAACCGGGTACGTGTAGGAGCCGTCAACCGCAACGACCTGTTGCAGGTTCAGCTGCGCAAGGGAGAAGTGGAGAGCACGCAGTTGGAGGTGGAGAACACACTGGCTACCGTCAGCCAGCTGCTGGCACAGCACGTCGGCAAGACCAATGAGGCCATCGACGTCAGGGTACCTGCCGAACTGAGCAATATGGGCAAGGCCGACGCTCCCGCCCTGCCTACCAGTCTGCGCCAGGACCATCAGTCAGCCTTGAACGCCACACCGCAGTACCGTCTGCTGGAAAAGAACGTGGAGGTTCAGCGTCTGCAGCACAAGATGAAGGTAGGCTCTAACTTGCCTAAAGTGGGTGTCGGTGCCAACTACAGCTGGAACAATTTCATCATCGACAATGGCCAGGCTTCTGGTTTGCTCTTTGCTTTCGTCCAGATACCCATCAGCGGCTGGTGGGGTGGTTCTCATGCCATCAAGAAGCAGAAACTGGCACTTGAAAACGCCCGTGAACAGCAGGCGGACAATGGCCAGAAGCTTATCATCCACATGAACAGCGCCTGGGCTGCCGTGGAGACCAGTCACAAGAAACTGGTCATTGCCCACAGTGCCATTGCACAGGCAGAGGAGAACCTGCGCCTGAATAAGGACTACTATCGTGTGGGCACCACCAAGATGACAGACCTTTTATTGGCACAGGAACAGTATCAGCAGGCATGCGACCGCTACACCGATGCTTACGCCACTATGCAGACCAAAATACTGGAATACCGTCAGGCTACAGGACAGTGAAATGAACGGATTGAATAACATAAGCAAATAACAAAATGAAAAAGCTTAATTATTTTTTCTTTTTGCATCAGTGATGCTGGTAGCCATGTCTTTTGCATCGTGCAAGAGTAGTAACAAACCCGCTGCTGCTGAAGCTTCGAGAATCGGCGAAATCCCCGAGGCCTTGCAGGACATCGTCGGACTGGAGAAGTACGACTCGCTGATTGACTACAGTCAGGCCGAGAACTGGCTCGACGTGCCCGCCGCGATGGTCAAGGACGGCGCGCTCGATGCCACCGCTGCCGACAGCCTCAAGGCCGTCGACGTGTTCTATGTCTATCCCACCGTCACCGGCTTCCGCCCCGAGACTGAGGTGTGCGACATGACCGACACGGTGATGATTGCCGGTGCGCAGATGGTACGACAGATACAGACCGCCGTGTTCGACGAGAGCTGTAACGTCTTCATGCCCTACTACCGTCAGATTTCCATGCCGAAGCTTGGCATGGACTATCCCGCCATCATAGGCTTTATCTCACAGTTCGACATCACCGATGCCCTCGACTATTACTTCACGAACCTGAGCCAGGGCCGTCCGTTTATCATTGCCGGACACTCGCAGGGTGCAGCAACTGTCATTGCCCTGCTCGAGAACTATCTGACAAAGCATCCCGAGCTCCTCAGCCGCATGGTCGCTGCCTACCCGATTGGCTTAGCCGTGACCAAGGACTGGCTCGCAAAGACCGGCCTGAACTTCGCCGAGAGTGCCACCGATACAGGCGTTATAGTCTCGTGGAACACTGAAGGCTCCGCCAACTCAGAGGCAAAGAACGTGATGCTTGCCCCTGGTGGCATCAGCATCAACCCCATCAACTGGAAGCGCGACGACACCTATGCTTCAGCAAAGGAGAATCTGGGCTCGCTGACCGTTGATGGCAAGCTCGTCGTCCCTGGCGTTGCCGATGCCCGCGTGGACACCGTCCGTGGCTCCGTCGTGGTGACCACCGCCGACCCTAAACTCTATGCCATCGCCGATGAAGGCACCCAGATGTTCGGCCCCGAGTGCTACCACCTCCACGACTACGGCTTCTTCTTCAACAACCTGAAGCAGAACGTTGCCGACCGCATCAAGGCATTCATGGAAAAGTGAGAATGACATTGCACAGGCAGAGGAGAATCTGCGCCTGAACAAGGACTTCTATCGTGTGGGCATTACCAAGATGACCGACCTTTTATTGGCAGGGGAACAATATCAGCGGACATACGACCGTTATACTGATACATACGTCGCCCTACAAACCAAAATCTTGGAATATCGTCAGGCTACTGGACAGGAATAAAGATGAAAAAAAGCAAGCTGTCGCGTCGCATCACTTGGCGTGTCATAGGAATCATATCGTTCTTCAATGTGCTGATTATTGCAGCCATATTCGTGTTTGTCTTTGAAATCTCACTTGGGACAAGCGACACACGCGGGCAGTACGTGACCGACGGTATTGTCGGAAATATAGAGACCATGTTGCATGTGGCAAAGACTGTCACATTTAACAACCGTGCTGAGGTGGAGGCTAATCTGGATAGCCCTGAGCATGTGTTCGACGCTATGGAGCACATTCTGCAGATTAACAAGCGCCTTGCAGGATGCTTTGTCGCTTTCGAGCCAGACTACTTCGACGGTCAGGGACGATGGTTCGAAGCCTACGCCTATTATGCCGACAGTACGCGCATTGAGCGACGGCAGATAGGCTCTGCGCAGCACGACTATTTTAATGGAGCATGGTATCAGCAAGCACTGTCCTTAGATAGATACGACGATGGCTACCTGTCGGACTTGTACTACGACGACACTGTCAACAGCGGTATGTTCTGTAGTTATGCCGTACCCCTCTTCGACCCTCAGGGGCGCAAAGTAGGCGTATATGGCGTTGACCTAAGTTTGGAGTGGCTTGACGATGCCATCGAGGAAGCTATGGGAAGTGTCAAGAAGGAATTCCTGGGCGACCCAGAGGGAAGCAATTATTCTGCTGATAAGATTTATTTCTCCATTCAGATTCTCGACAGCAAGGGCAACAGGATTGCTGGTTCTGACTCCCTCGACATCAGTATTCTTAAAGGGGAACAAAAGGTGGTGAACGACGAACTTGAGATGAAAGATCTGAAGGGCACGCCTTATTATATCAGTTCCAAGCAGCTGGGTCAGACGGGATGGACATTGGCTGTCCTCCAGCATCGTGAATTGGTATTCTGGTGGGGGGTGTTGTTTGCCGCCGCCATTCTGTTCGTTATGGGTATCGGTTGCCTGGCCATCTTCTTCTTCACCACCAGGAGCATTCGCCGCGCTACTAAGCCGTTGGGATTCCTGTCCGAATCGACTCAAGAGGTGGCAAAGGGTAACTTCAACGCGCCACTGCCTTCCTTCCAGCACAACGACGAAGTAGCTCAGTTGCGCGATTCCTTCGGCACCATGCAACAGTCGCTGAAGCAGTATGTGGAGGAATTGAAAGCATCCACAGCAGCGAAGGCATCGATAGAGAGCGAGCTGAACGTGGCGCACGGCATCCAGATGTCTATGATACCCAAGACGTTCCCCGCTTTCCCCAATCGCAAGGACATAGAGCTTTATGCCTCGCTGACACCGGCCAAAGCCGTCGGCGGCGACCTCTATGACTTTTTCATCCACAATGATAAACTCTTCTTCTGCATTGGCGACGTGTCGGGTAAAGGTGTGCCCGCCTCACTCGTCATGGCTGTCAGCCGCACCCTCTTCCGCAATATCTCGGCTCATACCGATAAGCCGAGCCATATCGTGGAGACAATGAATGCGAACATCTGCGAGGGCAACGACAACTGCATGTTCGTCACCCTCTTCGTCGGTGTGCTCGACTTGGCGACGGGCCAGCTGCGCTATTGTAACGCTGGTCACGAGGCACCATACATTCAAACCGCGCTGCTTCCCTGCGATTCCAATTTCCCCATTGGTCTCACGCCAGACTTTAAATACTCCGAGCAAGAAACAGTCATGGCTCCCGGAACGTCCCTCTACTAGCAGATCGGAAGAGCGGTTCAGCAGGAATGCCGAGAC
>ERZ809472.250-NODE-250-length-13934-cov-5.065351_pt1 | contig 13934 bp, 6 predicted proteins | sample MGYA00521274_ERZ809472 | MGnify/ENA primary metagenome ERZ809472 (study PRJEB31581, sample SAMEA3312791) | metagenome | study: EMG produced TPA metagenomics assembly of the PRJEB8939 data set (Metagenomic analyses of Rumen microbiomes reveals... | reverse complement strand
AGATCGGTCTCGGCATTCCTGCTGAACCGCTCTTCCGATCTGCTAGTGACTCTGCAACTTTCAAACGGAGTTCCACATCTTTTTGTGCGGCATTAACTGCTTTACCGAAAGTGAGATCCGTTCCTTCCATCTTTGCTTCAGCCGTTCTCTGAACTTCCTTAACAAGTTCAAGAACTTTTTCTTTTCCGCCGGGGACAGTATCTCCGTACAGTTGCTGATAGCGTTTGATGTTATCCAGGACGGAGCCAAGACCCATCCACCTGGAGAAGACATAGCACACGGGACATGGAGTACTCTCTCCGGCTTCACCAACCAGCTTATATACCAACTTGATTTCGTCTTTGCTTAATCCGGTATCGAGCAGCTGCATTGTCATACCGACAGCATCGATAACCGCCTGAGTCTTCTTACAGATCGTGGAGAAGTCTATGGTTCTGTTATACTGCGGGTCGGAGTTGCTCTTGATCGCAGCAAACATTTCAGAGCCTACTACTTCCCAGATAAGTCCTTCGTCATGATAATGGAAAAGCATCCGTGTAAGATCCCTGAGAAAATCGTACTGCCGTTCAGCTTCTTCCTTACTGATCCGTCCGTTCTCTTCCGCACAGGCAATAAGGAAACCAAGGGGAGAATTCTTCATATCCTCTGATGTAATCGTTTCAACGTGCATCTCGGTAAGAGTTCCGTCCGGGTTTCTTCTGGCTACACCATATACACGAGCTTCTCCGTACTTTACTTTTCTTGAGAATTCTTCCTGAAGACTATCCCTTGTAGGCATCTCTTTGCCGGGTTCTCTTGGCTGACTCTGGATATCCCTAATCCAATCCTCGAGAGTAGTAAGTTTGCCTGTCTTGGTACTCTGGTAAAGTGTTTCAAATCCTGTGCCGTTAGCCAGGGACTCAACGCTGAACTTCCCATAGAGATCAGGAATTGTCGGTGAGTAAGATTCATCAACAGAAAATCTACCGGTAGCATAAGCATCTTTCCATTCAGCCTGAAGGGTATCGTAATATGCTTCACGTTCCTGTAACCGTTCATTCAGTTCTGCATACTTATCTTCGGATACATTACCAGGAGCATTTTCAATCTGACCCAGCAGACCTTCTATCTCAGCTGAAACGTCTTCCATCTCTGCATCGATTTCAGAAACTGTTCTCCCGGTTTGCTCAGGCTGTTCTGTAGTTTCAGGTTCGGCTTCCGTAGTAGTCTCAGTAGCTTCTCCCAAACCATCCCTGGTATAAGGATCATAGTATCCGGTTCTTGCCTTGTTCTCATCGACTATCTTTCCAAGTTCCTCATCGGTAAGACCGTCTTCCAGATATGCAAGTCGCAGATCATCGATCGCTTTCTGCCTTGCATCAAAAGGAGTACCGCCTTCAAGAGAGCCTTTCAGATTTATATAATCCATAGACGGCTCAATGGTTTCCGAATCCAGGTTTATGGGAGTATAGCCATTGGTAAGCATCTGATCGAGGAAGATCTCAATACGCTTGGGACCGACATAGTTTTCCCCGCCCTCATCGTATATAACCGCTTCACAGGCTGCTATGGCATCATCTATTGATTTGAAATTACTCCGTACCGCCGCAAGAAAATCTGTCTCCGCTTCAAAGAAAGTTCCGTTGCCATATTCATTTCTTCTCGTGGACTGTAAGTAGACGAGATCGTGCATCAGGATTTCCGCAGCACGTTTAAAGAAAGGCTTTATTTCAGGGTTATCATATTGGAAAGCATTGACGTTTGTTTTCCCAACGCTGCCGAGACTTCTGTTATCAATATGAGTAGCCGCACTGGGATTCGGTTTCTTCTTTGAACCCTTTGCAATATTGGCATCCCTGACAGAACCACGGTTGTTTCTTTTATTCTTCTTGCTTTCTTTCAGGAGCTGGCTGCGTATTGCGGTAGCACGTTTCTTCAGATCCTTTACCTGATCTGTCCAGTACTTGATTGCATCATTAGCCTGACCTTTAATGAGATCACGCATATCTTTATTGGACTCGTTTTTAATCTGCTGATCTCTGTCTTTCCTGATGTCCTTGATGTTATCTTCTATTTCCTGGATCTCTTTTTCAACCGCAGCAAGTTCATCTTTAAGAGGATTGCCTGTACCTTCTTCGGTATCAGATTCCTCTGTCTCCTCAGTATCCCCCTGATATTCAGGATCGACTTTAGCTTCTCCGGCTTTTCCGGTAGGATTATCCGGCGGAAGATCAACTGCTGGCTGATCAGAGATAACCGCGCCGCCTTCCTGTTTAGAAGTTCCCTTTTCAGACAAACGATTCGTATATTCGTTAATAAGGATTCTCGCAACAGGCTCAAGAATAATTCTGTCAGGGTTATCGCTTGAGAGCTGATTAAGAAGATTTGCTACTTCACGCATCATCCCCAGGAGATCGGTAGTGCTAAGGTTACGTACAGTCTCCCTTACCTGAGCGAGTCTTGCTTCTCCAACAGAAGTATCCAAAGGCTTAGGTCTGTTCTCTTCTTCAACCCTCTGGTCTTCAGCCTGTCTGCGTTCTACTTCTTTCTTTACAACGGCTATTACCTGCTTCTCTGCATCACTTGCTCCTTCCAAGCCAGAGATGTACTGAAGACGGGCATCTGATGCGGCTGTAATAAACGGATCTAAATCAAAGTCATCAGACTGACGAACAAGGAAGTCAAAGAATTCCTCAGCCTTTTGCTCTTCTACAGTTCTTTCAGCCTTTGGTGTTTCCTGTACTTTCGGTGCTTCCTGTGTCTCAGGAGTTTCCGCTCTGGGGATTCCGCCATACGTTTCAGGTGCTTTCTTTGATCCACGAATGTCTTCTATCCGTTTAAGAACTCCAGCCCAAGTATCGCCCGGTACGGCGATTCCAAGACCATACTTATGCCTGAACTCCGCTTCCTGTTTGGAAAGTTCCGTTCCAATCTCGTCTGCATAGAACTCTCCTACCTTATGGTACTTATCATCAGCGTCTTTTACGAAGAGAGAATACCGTGCTGTAGAGTGATCCCCTTCTCTTTCATCACCAAGAAATCGTACCTTATAAGCGAGATTACCATGCAAAGATTCCAAAACATCATTTGGCTTTCGTTCTCCTGTAAGGAACTTAATTAACGGATTTTTACTTTCCTTAGTTTCCTGTTTCTCGCCATTGTTTTGTTTGGCTTTATCCGCTGCGTGTTCTACTATCTGCTTTTGTACTACAAATGCATACGCTCTCTGCTGCAACGATTTAAACTGATCGTTTGGAATATGATATCTGTTAAGACCATGCCACAGATCGCAGAGCATCTCTTCATAAAGAGCATAGTAGTATGGAGCCGTGTTACCATTCTTGAAAGCCTTATACAGGGGTTCGTATACTTTCTGATGAATCTCGTTATTGTAGAGATTAAATAACGAAGCGAACTCATCTCCGCTCTCAAATACTCCGGCAACGAACTCATCCAGGATGGATCTCTTTTCCTCTTTAGTATAGGAATCGAGACAGTAGTGCATAGCTTCGTGATATCCGTTTACAGTACCACGGTTGGAGTTAACAATTATTGTCTTCTTGCCGCCTATAATTACATAGTATCCGGCTGCTCTGTTTCCCTCGCCCCAAAGCTGATCGGCATCCACAAAAATAAGACGATCTACTCCGGCTTCTTTAGCCATCTGTAAAACGTCTTTTTCTTCTGATGTTAAATTGTCTGTGTTTGCATTAGGATCATCGGAATCGTAAATCACGCTTCCGTTATCCATAGTAGCTACGGCATCATCGCCGTCTTTAAGGATTACTTCCTGTTCCCGAAGAGTCTCTCCACTTCCGCTTTCAGACCCTCGTCCACCATCCGTTTGAACTCCTGATCCTTCGGAGTTTGATCCTGTTCCGCTGTACGGTATACCGCCAGCATTTCTTCGTTCATCGGCATTTGCGTTCCGTCCGGAAGTTCCACTGTCATGTGTTTGAATACGGCCATTAGATCTTACCTTTGCCCTCTCTTGAATTATTTTAAGATCAGCTTCAGCTTTTGCTTTCCTCTCTTCCAGGTTCTTAACAGCAGCATCGTGCTGTTCAGGAAGAGGTTCGTTGCTTGCCTTAGCCATCTCAGCTTGAGTATACAAATCCTGGAGCTGTCTGTCAATATCTCTTATTTCATTTCTGAGAATATTTGCATTGACATCATACGCACCCATGATATCCTGGATCTGTTCTTTCTGTCTCTGGGTTTGCTCCGCTGTCTTTTCTTCTCCGGTTCTGAGATTATACCGCACCATGTCGGCAAGACCGCCAGCACCGAGAGTGGAACGAATCTGTCCATCGAATTCAGCGTTGAGTTTCTCATCGGTATCAACCAGATCTTTAAATGCTGACGGCTGTCCGGTAAGGGGATCTATGCCTTTCTTATGCTGTTGGATATAATACTCACGAGTAAAGATGTGATCCTTACCATCAGGGCCTTTAGCAACAAAGAAGTCTCCGTCATCCCGATACTTAGCCATTGTTTCCAAACTGGATTTACCGAATAGCTTATTAGTGACATAAGACCTAACTGCATTGTCATTAGCACGGTTGGCTTTATTACCGATGTTAATGTACTTCCATGCACCACGGAGCGTATCCGCTACGGCAGTACCGACATTCCCTGTATTGACATTGGTTACAGTATGAACAAGAGGAGCAACCACCGCAAGGAGATCCGCTTCTGTCATATTCATGGAATCGTTCATCGCTGCGAAACCAAGATCAGCTTTCTGTCCTTCAAGGGTATCAAGTTTCTGCTCAAGGATTATTCTTTCCGCATCATCCGTTGAAGCATCCAACGCTGCCTGAACGGCATCAATCTGCTTTTGAACGTCCTCTTGTGCCTTCCGCATTGCAGCGGCCGCAGCATTGATGGGATCATTCGCATTAGCAATACGATTCTGTAAGTAAGTCCATACAGCCATCTGCACTTTGGTATCTTTAAGCAGACCGGATGTAACCTCGTCATAGATACTCTTTTCTGAAACGGACTCATCGCCTGTAAGAACATTGGCAAGGAACTTTGTCAGTTTGCTTACATCTTCCGCACTGATTTCCGCGCCCACCTGGTGCAAAGCCACCTCAAGATCGTTGGCAACGTAATCATAATCCAAACCTGCCTGAGCGTTTTGAACCATCTTATTGAAAGTCTTCATGTACTGAGAAGCTTTCTCCGGCCCAAACAGAGCAATCATTGCATCCTTATATCCGGTCATGAAAGCACCAAGGCTTACAGTAGCGAATTCAGGATTATTGTAAGCGAAGTCTGAAAGAATATTTCCCGGGTCATACTGCTCAAGAAGTTTATACATACGACCGATTTCTTCGTTGGTTGCATTACCACCAGCTACTTTCTCTGCGAATTGTTTAATCGCATCAATCGTATCCCTGTCTTCCTGGGAGAATTTCTTTTCCTGTCCTTCCGGAATAAACTCATAATCTTTCAGGTACTCACCGAGCATCTGGGCGGCATTCTTTCCATTGGCTAATTCCTTATTGATAAGTTCTCCATAACCGGAATACATGGCTTTTCCAGACTTGGAGTTATCTGTCAGGATAAACTGAGCGCCCCTTCCAGCTGCGGATGCGAAACCGGAGATAAGACCAGCTACACCCTCAAGAGCGACTTCACGGATAAACTCATGCCTTACCATCCTCTCAGCTTCATCCATAGTGATATGGTAAGTTCTCGCATATTTCTCTGCTTGTTTACGGTAATCTGAGTCTCCGCCTAAAAGATAATAATTAGTGAATTTATTTGCAACGCCTGTAGCAAGTTCTTCTGACATCTCAATCGGCCCCTGAATACAGGCATTCCTAAAGAACTGAAGTGCCGTTCTTGGGGTCTTCATGTGTACCAAGTTCTCTACGGAAAAATGCTCGAAGAAGGCTTCAGCAATGCCGGAAAGAACAGCCGCATCATTAGCAAGATTCTCATCTACTCCGGCTCGTTTGAGTTCTTCGAACGTATCCATATAAGCATTACCAGCAAAGTTAAGATCTACGAAAGCAGTAGTTAAAGACTCTACAGCGGTCTTACCAAACCCAGGGACACCGGGAAGAGCCGCAATAGGGAGTGCTTCTGCCAGAGCAGATCCTGTTGCTATAGCCAACAGCGAATGAATTGTACTCTCTTCTACGTTATAGAAGAAATCGTTCCAGGAATCTTTCTTAAAAATACCCGTGCCACGATTTATATTCATACCATATTGGCTGAGGAGTTTACCTTCTTCGCGCAGACTCATTCGCTCTTTCGAATAAGTTTGACCTAATTCCTGGAGTTGTGCCATATTATATACGGCATCAACCGGGGCGAATAATCCTAAAGCAAAACTACCGGCAGAAGTTCCAAGGGTTGTACCCATGCCCCTTACTCTGCCCAATATCCCGGCATCTCTAAGAGCCTGACCTTGAGCGAGACCTATACCGGCATATCGCTGTGCAATCTCTTCTTTAAGAGCAGTATTTATATCGCTATTGAGTTGTGCAGCTTTTTTAGCAGCACCGGTAAGATCATTATTACCAAGCCTATAATAGAAGCCATTAATCTGATCTTTCGTGAAGTAACCACGTTCAGCGCCATATGTGTTCTGTGGGAACAATTGTTGGAAAAGACTTACCTTACCTGGAGCAACACCCTCTATACTTGGAGTAACTGCATTCGTGTCAACCCCAAATAAGCCAAACATATCCAGCCAGCTCTTTGCATCTTCTTCACTGAATCCACCATTCACAAGAGTAGAGAGTACTTCAGACTTCTTTGCACCGGAATTATATTGCTTAACAGCTTCAGTAACTACTGTCTCATACAGTTCTTTACCACGTTCAACCTTAGCATTATAATCCTTGTGGTTTTTAAGTTCCTGATCTTCAAGATTTCTTGCATACGAGAGTTCATCGGCTTTATCCAGGTATGCCTCGTTTCTTCGAGCCATAACATCTGTAGCATACTCTGCCCATTCGCTTTGTAAATCTTCCCACTGATCTTTACTTACCGACTCACCGCCAACAAGTTTAACTACATCATCATATAACTTGGCATCTTTCAGGTGGGCTATAGTATTTTGACTAAGACGTCCATTGGTAGAATAATCACCCGCTGCTTCTGTTAAAGCATTATGGGCATTCTTTAATCCGGCGTAAGCTTGTTCTTTTTCACTGTAAGCTTGGGAAGACCAAAGTTCACCGATATCCTTGCCTGGATTTTTTGCATAAAGATCAGCCTTAATGTTATCGATCTTCTCATTCTTGATCGCCCATTGCATTTCCTGGAGAACACGCTTTTCAATCTTCTCATCGTCAGTCAGTTCTCGCTCGGTCATAGGGGATTTCGGTTCAACCAAAGAATCTACAAAGTCTGTTATCTTTTCTATGAATCCCTTTTTCTGACTCTGTGCTGTTGCTATTCTGGAATCCAGTTCCTTTACATCCGCCCAAATAGCATCTTTTTTCGTGGGATCTTTTTCTTTAAGGTAAGCGGAGTACTTCTCTCTACGTTCGTTCTGTAACTTACGAACGGACTCACCCGCAGCTGATGCGTTTGAAACATCAACATTAGGGGCATATGTCAACTCAAGCAGACGATCATTGATCTGATCTGGGGTAGCATCCTTATAAGCTTCTTTATACTCTTTGCTCTTATCATACTCAATATTGCTGTTTACAAAGTTGAGTTCTTTCTGGATCGCTACTCTTTCTTCTACAGTACCGGCTTTATCGAGATCCTCAAGAAGACCTTCTTTAATATGATTCCAATCCCAACCATTCTCATCAGGAGCAAAAAGATATTTGCTGCGGCGAACATCTATGGAATCATTCACCTCGGACATTGTTTCCGTGAGATAATCTGCTGCTTCTTTTTCCTGAGCCAGTCGCTTATACTCTTCCTGTGCTTCAGCAAGTTCCGTTTCTGTCTTCAGATTAGTAGCGTAAGCCTGTGCTAAAGATCCTCTTTTACCACTTAATGACGAAGCAGTAAAGTCATCGATAATCGCCTTGACACGATCCATATCTTCCTGGATTACTTCCGGAGGTCTAACACCGTTCTCTTCGTAATAACTCGCCAGGAAATTGCCGCCCTCGTCTGTGACAAATTTCTTGTTATCGTCTACTGTATCGTATACAGTATTCAGACCAGACCACTTGTCATACATCTCCTTGGACTTATCCTGCCAATTCTTGTAGACCTGCTGGTTACCTTCGAGCCTTGCGAGTTCGGCATCCATCGATTTCTTTTCTTCCTCAGAAGCGGAAGCATAAGCCTGATCGTACTTGGCTTTAAAATCGTCAACTACAGTCTGTGCATACTCTTCGAGTTCTTTACTGTCGTAGTAAAGGTTCGCCCATTCCTGTTGCTCCGACTGAACTTCCGCTTCGGTAAGATACTTATTATCCTCGATGGTTTTATTGAAGCGTTCAATACCGGAAGTAATTCTCGCCTGGTTATCATCTGCCCACTCAGCAAGACCGGATACCCAGTTACCGTTCTCATCCATATGACCACTCCAATGGTAAGCATCGTCATCAGGATTGGTTTCGTTACGTTTCTTTCCAGTAGTACCCTCTGTATCCGCCCATGCGTGTTTGTCTAACTTAAAGGATTTATTCTGCCGTTTGACTTCGGTAGGGTTAACAGCATTACGTTCTGCTTCTTTTACTTCTGCTTTAAGAAAATTAAAATCGCGGCCGGTATTATTATACTCTTCCGCAATATTCAAAGCTTTTTGCGGGGTTAAAGCTGGGGAAGCAAGAAGTGAAGATATGTCATTCTCCCTGTTACTTATTCTGAAGTCATCCATTTCCTGTTGGAGTTTTGGAGTGGCTTCATAAGCTCCAGTGTCATTACGAACTATTTCGCCTTTTTGTTCCGCAGTAGAGATAATATTTTGAATCTCTGTATTTGTTTTTGGCGTCCACGTTTCTGCGGCCTGTGACCATGACGGTGGCGCGAGAATTGAAGTAATATCAGGTTGCTGAATTTTTTCCTGTTCATCTTTATTAGGCATGAAACAAATCTCCTTTTATTTTATTATAAACCAAATGCTTGTCCTACGAACTGCGCTGGTGAAATACCTAATGCGGATAATCCCGCCAAACCAGAGCTACCAATACCGGCTGCTCTTAATACCGTTTCGGGATCTGCACCGAATGCCGCATACACCATAGCGTCATTATAATCTGTTGGAACTGCACTCATTTGATTAGCATTTACATAATCCCTAAGAGTATTACCTGTGGGCATCGCAACCGGCACTTGTTGGGTAGGTTGTGCATATGCCGCTATCTCACTTTGCCAATTAGTAGGATAACTATTCCCAGCACCTAACTGATCTAGCATTGCGGAATAATCATTGTTGCCTAAGCCAAACATAGAAGCATAGTCATTTACAGTTGCTCCCTGCGGGTACTGTGCTGTTGGTGTAGACCCTAATGCAGGAAGTCCGGCTACAGTATTGCCCTCGCCCATAGACTCAGCAAGGAACGACTCAGGTGTATAACCCATAGCGGAGAGGGCGGCAAAACCGGAGTTACCAACACCCATTGCTCTCAATACAGAAGAAGCATCCATTCCGGCAAGCGGAGATCCGGCTAGTGCGCCGCCCTCTGTGCCTGTCGCTGTACCGCCCATAGCCATCGCTTCAAGAATAGCATTAGACGGTTGGATACCAGCCTTGATAAGAGCGGTGCCGATATCTGCCAGCATCGATCGTTCTTTAAGCTGATTGGCAATAGCGTCCTGTGTTGCCGCATATGTAGGAGTTCCATTAGCGAATGCCCCTGTGGCATTAGCTGCATTAAGCTGTGCATTAAGCCGTGCAAGTGCTTCGTCATTCTGAAGCTTTGCCGCATTAAGTCTCGCATCAAACAGACTGTTCTCCTGGTTGAATGCCGCATTGAATCTATTGTTAGCCTGATCGATCTTAGCGTTAGCCACATTGAGGTTGAATGCTTCGGCATCGAGTTCGGCCCCAACAAGGCTAAGTTTAAAGTTCTCTTCCCATTGCTCGACCTGGAGATTGAATTCATCCACGCCTAGGTTAGTCTCTTTCGCCCATTGATACAGATCCATAAGTTCAGACAGATACTTCTGGGAAATATTAAGAAGCTGATTTGCTTTCTCAAATTCGCCCTGCGCACGAAGATCAGCAATTTGTCTCGCAGTATCTGTGGCAAGTTGCGTTTGCTCTTTCTGTACAGTAAGTCTGTTAGTAGCCGCAGTATTCTGGATCGTGTTATACTGTTCGGCTCCAATACCGCCACGGTCCCCACGAGCTTCATTATAGAGGGCTTGGTTGTCCATTGCTCTCCGCTCGTCCATAGCAATCTGATCACGCTGAGTCTGATACTGATTCTGGGCATTCTGCATTACTCTCTGTAGTTCAGTAATGCCATTGTTCACGGTATTATTCGCATTCAGAATAGCCTGTTGACTTTGGAGATCCGTAATCTGCCCAAGCATCTCTTCTTCAGGATGCGTGTCTACGTGATTGATTCTCCCCACGTTAACTTCCGGCAGATTGTTATACATACGTTGGAAGTCAAAGTTCTCAGGGAGCGCCACTTCTTCCGGAAGCGCAACCCTGTTAGGAAGAGCCACGCTAGACAAAGGTTGCGTAAGATCGTACCCTGCCTTCTGTAAAAGCTGTGCATAAGCCGCAGCAGCCTCAGGAGAGTTCGCGCCAGCTGCCTGAGAGACAGGAACATAAGGGGCGGCAACCCCGCCACCAAGACCGCCTAGTCCGGTTCCACCGGATAGTTGACTAAGTAAGGAAGCGTAGCTACTATACCCTCCGCTTCCTCCGCTGCCAGAACCACCACCAGAAACACCGGATTGGGTTGTACTTGAAGACGAAGTATCATTAGCTGGGGTCATATTTGGTACATTCCCCGGCTTACCTACTACACTACCATAAGGGAGAACATTGCCATTCGCATCGGTCGGTCTTATTTCTCCTGTTGGGCCAATCAAAGCGACACCATCAGGGCCGGCAGCTTGTAATGCAGCAGCATAGTTTTGTAAGGTTTTTTTAACTGTTGGGGATATATTGTCAAAATTATATTGACTTGAATCTACCTTAGTTGTCGGCTTTGCTAAATTACTTGTGTCCACTCCATACTTTTTTGCTGCGGCGGCAAAATCAGCAGAGGTAAGATCGCCGTTTGCATATGCCGCTTTTGCTCTCGCAAAGTTCTGAACCAAAGGATTTGCGAGTGGCGATATAGCATTATTACTGTTCCCATAGTCCGTATTTGAAAGGGCTACAGGACTAATTCCCGAAGTGTCTCCGCTTTTTACTGCGTTTTCGACAGCCCCATTAAAAGCCAATTAGATCATCTCCTTATATACGAATAAAGGGAAGTCAGCTCCGACTTCCCTTATACCTTTATTACTGTATTTCATCGTCATAGACTTCCCCACCCGTGTAGTGATAGTGCTGTTCGTATACTGTAGGAGAACTATCGGCAAGACCCTCGCCGATAATGTAAGCGATAATTGTTCCGCCCGCCATAATCAAAGAAGCAACACGATCAATTGTTTCAGAACTTCCACCTAAAAATACTGCTACGCAAGTAACAAAGGACACTACGGCTAACCAAAATTTACGGGATGTGAGTTTTCTTATGAGATTCTGTTTTGTAGTTTGATCCATAGCCTTACCCCCTTTAAGGATGTCTTGAGTTATCATCGTCATTCAAAGCTAACACTCCAATGATAACCAGGGTAAAAATAACAAAAGTAAATATCTGTTCCATAGTTATGTATGCTTCAGAAACCCACCGGCTTCTTTTTCAATCCGATAGCGATCACGGATGTAATTCATAGCTGCTTCACCACGATTGTTTTTGAATGTGGGGTGCTTAACAACATACTGTTCATAATAGTCTATGTCATCCAGGATATCGTCAAAGTGGTTTTCTGATCTTGGCTTCCCCTCACATAATTCATCATAAAAGCGGAGAATACGTATCCGCACCTGCTTTGCATTATTATCTTCGTCTTCTCTTACGTGTTTCGCAAACTGAGTACTAAGGGCATCAACTTTCTGATCGATCTTATTGTTTTCTTCCTTAATCTCATCCACCATTGCGCGGATGCTGCTTTCGGTCTTCTTGCGGTTGTTGATTATCGTCGGAATGATGGTAACCGCTGCGACAAGGACAGGGCCGAGAAACTCTAAAATAAGTTTCCATACTTCCAAGGGAATCACTCCTCTTCATTAAAGTTAATCTCACAGCTATCCTTCCCACAGTTGTGTTCCTTCTTTACCAGACCAAGCTTCTCCTCATGCTCACAACACCAACAGATCTTCTTATCCGCTGGCATCGTATTCCCACAGATTGGACAAACAGGGATCTCGTTATTCTCCATCTTCTTCGCCCTCTTCCTCGTCCGGAGTCAATTCAGCGATTGCTCTCCACACGCTGGCGAATTCATTTCTAATCGCCGGATAATGTGTGCCATCCATCTGATAGTACACTACATTCTCCAGCTCCTTAATACGTTTCTGCCCTTTAACAAGACAGATACCATAAAGAACTGTTACAACTAAAAGTGCTATGCTGCTAATCATCTATCCTTCTCCTTAGTTCCATGTGTCAATCAAGTCATTAATAAACTGCTCAAGTTCATCGATGTCTACCATATTACTCTTCTCCTATCTGCCTGGAGTCAACCCATCCATACACAGTAGATCCCCCAATCACCGGAGCAAGATGATATGGATGCTTGGCTTCCAGGCGAACAGCCGTGATCTTAGCACGACCCGGTTCATAGTTCCTACCGAATTCTGCGTTGGCGGCTAATCGCGCCTTACCGCCTTTGAAGTAAATGACCTGACCGAGTTCAACCACCCCCAGGTTCTTGTCCTCAACTTCTTCATACCTCTCGTTCAGGGCGGCTTTCGTAAGGGGACCGACTTCTCCATCCATCGCCAGCCTGTTCTTGGATTGGAACTGCATTACTGCGGATAGTGTCTGTTCTCCAAAGCGGCCATCAAGTTCCCCCTTATAGTAGCCAAGAACTTTGAGTTTCTTTTGAAGTTCAAGCACTTCATCGCCCCAATCGCCATAGCGGATGATCTCAGGATAGTCCTCATGATTGGTATGCTCCGGTACATAAGGAGCATCCGGCTCAATCTCATCCGCACTCCCGGCATTATAAGGATAGCGTAATACCGCAGACCACGGGAAGTTGTAATAATTCATGACTTGAATCTCCCGGCAGGTTTGATCGCCTGGTTCAGGATGACCATCTGGGCCACCTGCCTGGACGATCTGCTTATTACCGATGTAGATAGCAGTGTGAGACTGATCATTCAATAAGATGTCTCCTCGCTTCATGCCATCACACGTAGCGAGATTTACCTTAACCGGAATAAATCCTGATTTAATAAAAGCTTCTCTCATGTTCCCTGTGTAGGAAGCACCGTTGTCCATGACTGGGATACCGGCATCCTGCACTACGTGACATACGAGAGAGGAACAATCGTAGTCAGGATACCCATCTCTGTTCTGCATGGAATAACCATGGATGTCGTTCTTTGCGATATTGATCGCAGCCTGTACATAGCCTTCCACTTTTTCAAAAGCTTCGTTACCACCGGAGAGATGAGAGGAAGCATAACCATGCTCCCTCTCGCAGTCCTTACAGTAACCGGGATCGTTCTTTCCACGGGAAGTATAAGTCTTCCCACAATACTTGCAGTTTAAGGTTTCTGCATAACCATTGATTAAAATGTTGTTCATTCAAGCCACCAATTTTTAATAGTAATTTGGCATTGATATCCTTGCGTGGCACTTATCGACGCAGTAAGTACGCCCTCACCAAAAACACTTCCAGAATAATATTCCATGACAAACTCTGATGTTTTAGAAGATGGGACGTTGTTCTTAGACTAGCAGATCGGAAGAGCGTCGTGTAGGGAAAGAGTGTAGATCTCG
>ERZ809472.249-NODE-249-length-13943-cov-10.789747_pt1 | contig 13943 bp, 10 predicted proteins | sample MGYA00521274_ERZ809472 | MGnify/ENA primary metagenome ERZ809472 (study PRJEB31581, sample SAMEA3312791) | metagenome | study: EMG produced TPA metagenomics assembly of the PRJEB8939 data set (Metagenomic analyses of Rumen microbiomes reveals... | reverse complement strand
CCTTGTCGATATCTTTCGGATAGCCGAGGGCATCGCGATAAGCTATCCAGTCGATACCCTTGAAATCCTGCAGCAACTGCTCCCACGACATCACATGGACAATCTTCTGAAGGTCGCGTCTATCCACCTGGTTCAGTTGCTTGACACCAATCCTGTACTCGATGGCCCATGCTGCCTGCATCATGCGCTCGGCATCGGCCTCGCTGTTGCCCACCATCTTCAGGAAGTCCTTGTTCAGACTCTTGATGGCATCCACGACAGCCTGCTGTTGCTCGTTAGGCTCGGTATAGTATTCCTGAGGCAATGAGGCACCGCCATGTTCGACATCTATCAAGTATTCAGATGAATTATACGGGTTCGTACCTAAGCTGATGCCGTAGGGAGCTGTGCCAAAGCCCTTGGCATCAAGCTCATTCATCACCTTCAGGGCCTCCTCACGGGTCTTGATGGCACGCACCTGGTTCAAATAAGGCACGATGGGCTCGTAACCCAGTTTATTACGACCCACACTGTCCATCAAGAGACGATAAAATGCGCCAATCTTCTGCCCGTCGCTGCCCTGAGGCAGGTCTTTCTGATTAGCATACTTCATAATCAGGGCATTGATGCGCGTCCTGTTCTGCTCATCCAAATCAACGAACGCGCCATTCGAAGAGTGCTCTTTGTCTAACGGGTTGTTCTTCAGCCACGTGCCCACGGCATACTGCCAGAAGTTGTCACCAGGTTTCACACTTTCGTCAAGATTCGCTCTCAAATTCTGTGCCGAACCGGCCATACTTACCAAGCTCAGGGCTACGGCAATCACAAATTTTTTCATCATTTATAGTTTTAAAAATGTATTATTGGCCACAAAGTTACGCAAAATTCCCCCAACCCGCAAGGCCGAACCGCCCTCCAACGAAAGTTTTGCAGATTTTGAAACTGTTTTTGCAGATTTTGAAACTCGGGCTGCCATTAGGCGGTAAATATGTGCTTGCAGTAGACTAAAATAAAGATGAGGATTTTTAGAGCCCTTAGCGATTTTTAGTGGACAGCCTGCACCTACGGAAAATTTCAGACTTCAGGATTTCTCGCTACTGCAAAAGTTCCAAAGCAGCAGCGGCTTCTTCTCATTGTTGATGAGCGGCCAGAGATAGTTCATGCCTCTGGAAGATACGGTGGCGCAACCCTGGCAGCATTTTCCGTTCATGGGGATGTACCGCTTCCAGCAGTGCCTGTCCACCCATCGGGCTCCGTGAACCATCAAGCCGCGGGCATAGGCCGACTGGTTGTCTATATCCAGACCCTTGATGCGGAATCCCCGTTTGTTCCGTTTTCCATTTTCCTTCGTTACGAGAAACCTGCCCAAAGAAGAGCAGCCGCTGCCCGGACGGTTGCTGAACCTCGGACGCTCGTCGGTGCTTCCACCTCCCGGCCCATGCATCACATATGTACTGGCGACTATTTTCCTCTGATGGAAGTCCCAGACAAACAGGCGCGGCGTGCCCGAAGGGATGCTGTAGTCCACGAACAGCGCATAGTGTTCGTTCATGTTGTGACGCTTTGCAAACGCAAGTGCCTTCTCAGCCCTTTCCTCAATGGTATTGTACTCCTTACGGTCAGGCCACTCCGGCAGTCCATAGTACTTCCATGCCCAGTGTAGGCCGAAGAGTCCGACGGCTACTACGACAGTCAAAACGACCAGGCCGCAGCCCCATTTCTTCTTTCTTTTCATTCCTCAATCTTTTTTCAAGCTGCTGTGAGTACCACGACGGATACACACAGCAGCAATTGTCTCACATAGACTTCACAGGTACTTGTTGACCAGCTTCTTGATGACTTTTGTCACTTCGCCGACAGATGCTTTTTTGTAGAGCTTGCCCTCCACCTGGTCCACCACCTCAAAGTTGGTCGACTTGATTTTCGAGGCATCGCTCACATCGTAGTCAGCGGCGTTGCAGGGGGAATACACCTCACATTGCGTCCCGCTCTTCTTGTAGTAGATAGTCAGCGTACGTCCGTCGTTGAACTGGGTCGTCTGCTTCACTACAATGTTCGTAGGAACCTGGTCCGTCACACTCTTCTTGTCAGTTTTCGCACTGACGGGCGTTGATGCCATCATGCTCATGAGCACAATCATCAAGGAAAGAATAAACTGTTTCATCATACAACTCTTTTGGGTTGACGCCGCAAAATTATGAATACTTTTTGGACTGGAAAAGAAAATCCTGCCGCGTTGTATGAACTGGCGGGATTGTTGTATCAAAGTGATCTTCCTCAGCTATTACCCTGAAAAAACAAATGATCATTTTGCTGTTCTTGCATGATAAAATACCGTCGCGGCGGTGCGGTCTGGCAGGGTGACCGGCCCCTATTCTGGGGTGTCGCCGGAGGCCGTAAAAGAGAGGCCGGAGCACCCTGACCTGTTGACTATAGTCGACAGGTGAGGTGGCCGTTTTGCCTTTTTTTAGGCAGAATTATGTTATTCTTCCATAATCCCTTCGCGTTTACAAACTTTTTTCGTATCTTTGCCCACACAATCAGGACAGTTCATAAAAAAGTGCCAACTGAAAGTGTGATCAGACTTGGGCATTTTACCTTACAGGACATGAAGAAAACCGTATTTCTTTTGATCAGCATCCTGTTGCTGAACGGCTTGGCGGCGAAGGCGCAAGAGAGCATTGGAAACGACTTCGCCAATGCCAAGTGGATTGCGATGGATGCCGACTCTACGATCATCTTTCCCCACGTGCATCTGTTGAAGGCCAAGTCGGAGAAGGGGCAGTCGCTGAAAGCCTACGAGCTGCCCGTGCTGACAAAAACCGCCATGCTGATGAGCGGCAAGGTGAGGCGTGCCTGGGTCGACATCTGCGGATTGGGACAGTATGAACTGTTCTTCGGCGACAGTAAGGTGGGCGACTATTTCCTCACGCCCGGCTGGACGATGTACGACAAAGAGCTGTTATACAACGAGATAGACGTCACCCCTCTGCTCACTTCCCTCCCCTCTCCTACCGCCACCCGCCTCCCCATCAAAGTGATGCTGGGCGGAGGCATGTACGACATCCCTCTGAAAGGCTATCACAAAATCGGCGGCTCGTGTGGCGCGCCGAAACTGCTGTTCTGTCTGCACGTGGCGTATGAGGACGGAAAGACGCAGACCATTGTCAGCGACGAGACGTGGACAGCCTCACCCAGCCCGGTGCGCTACGCCAGCATCTACGCTGGAGAGTGGTATGATGCCACGACCGACGATTCCTCGTCGACGGCCAGGCCATGTGTCATCACGAAGCCACAATGGGACGTACCGTTAGTGAAGCAGCAGCAGGGCACCTTTGTCAAGGTGAGCCGTGAACTCCCCTTTCACCCCATTTCCACGTCCCCCTCAATTTCCTCCCACTTCCCTCAAATCTACGACATGGGGCAGAACTGCTCGGGCATCGTGCGCATCCAGGTACGCGGACAGCGTGGCAAGAGCATCACGCTCCGCCCTGCCGAGGTGCTGAAGGACGGAAAAGTGTATCAACGGTGCATGCCCGGCTATGAATGGAAATACACTTTAGGCGGAGCACCCGACATGGAGACCTGGCAACCCCAGTTCTCCTACACTGGTTTCCGCTACGTCGAGGTCCAGGCCGACGAGGGCGTGGAGCTGCTGGAGCTGACGGGTCTGCACACCACGACCGACGCTCAGGAGGTAGGCTCGTTTGAGTGTTCCGACACCCTGTTTAACCAAATTCACTCGCTCATCGACTGGGCCATACGCAGCAACCTGGTGAGCATCACCACCGACTGCCCAACACGGGAGAAATTAGGCTGGCAGGAGCAGAACCACCTGATGGCCTACTCCATGATGTACCGCTACGACATGCGCCCGCTGATGAACAAGATAGCCGACGACCTGGCCGACTCGCAGCACGACGACGGAGCCATACCCACCATCGCCCCCGAATATACCGTCTTCGACAAAGGCAGCGGTTTCGAGGACACGCCCGAGTGGGGTGCCTCGTTCATCCTCTGCCCGTGGTACACCTACCTGTGGTATGGCGACGACTCGGCCATGCGCAAGCACTATGAGGCCATGAAGCGCTACATCGGCTACCTGCTCGGCCGCGCTGAAAGCGGCATACTCGACTACGGCTTAGGCGACTGGTTCGACATGGGACCCGAACGGCCTGGCAAGGCCCAGCTCACCAGCGTCGCCCTGTCGGCCACGGCGATGTTTTACTATGAGCTGACCACCATGCAGCAGATAGCCCTCCACCTGGGCCACGACGCCGATGCCAACGAGTTTGCCAAGACAGCCGCCGACGTGAAGCGAGCCTTCAACCGACGTTTCGCCACCGGCGACGAGCGAGTCTACGAGAACGGTAGCCAAACAGGCCTGGCCATGGCGCTCTACATGGACCTCGTCACCGACAACACACGCCAACAGGCCCTCGACGCCCTGGTGCGCGACATCGAAAGCCGCGGCTACGCCCTGACGGCGGGCGACGTGGGGTTCCGCTACGTAGTGCAGGCGCTTCAGCAAAACGGGCGCAGCGACATTGTCTACCTGATGAACCACAACGACTCCGTGCCCGGATATGCCTACCAGCTGAAACAAGGAGCCACGGCACTGACCGAGAGCTGGCAGGCCTACGACAACGTTTCGAACAACCACCTGATGCTCGGCCACCTCATGGAGTGGCTCTACGGCGCATTAGGCGGCATCACGGCCACCGACAACGCCTGGCGACACATCGTCATCGCACCGCAGATGGCCGGCGGAGTGACTTGGGCAAGGACTTCGCTTAACACGCCCTGCGGAAAGGTGAGCTGCCACTGGACGAAAGGACTGCCATCTGATGACGGGGATTTGCAAGCCACGTCTTGGACCGTCGAAGTGAGCATTCCCGAAGGTTCCGATGCTGAGGTCTGCCTGCCCGACGGCAGACGCCTGAACGTCAAGGAGGGCAAGCACCGTTTTACCAAACCCTGAACTCAATTAACTAACACATAAACAAACATGAAAAAGGAGATTATCGCCGCTACGCTGGCCGTTTCGATGCCGGCCGTGGCACAGGAAAAACTACAGCGCCTGGAGCAGCAGGCCAGTGACATCATCTCGCAGATGACGCTCGAGGAGAAGTTCTTGCAGCTGATGAACGAGACACCGGGCATCGCCCGCCTGGGCATCGAGCCCTACGACTGGTGGAACGAGGGCCTGCACGGTGTGGGCCGCAGTGGCCGGGCTACAGTGTTTCCCCAGCCCATCGGCCTCGCCGCAACGTTCAACCCCGACATAGCCAAGCAGATAGGCGACGCCATCGCCACTGAGGCAAGGGCGAAGTACGCCGTGGCACGGGCCGACAACAACTACTCGCGCTACACGGGACTGACGTTCTGGAGCCCCAATGTGAACATCTTCCGCGACCCGCGCTGGGGACGCGGCATGGAGACCTGGGGCGAGGATCCCTTCCTCACCGGCACCATGGGCACCGCCTTCGTGCGCGGCATGCAGGGCGACGACCCCGTCTATCTGAAGGTGGCAGCCTGCGGCAAGCATTTCGCCGTACACAGCGGACCGGAGGCTACACGTCACTCGGCCAACGTCGAGCCCTCGCAGCACGACCTCTGGGAGACCTACCTGCCCGCCTTCCGCATGCTGGTGCAGGAGGCCGGGGTGGAGATTGTCATGGGAGCCTACAACCGCGTCTACGGCGAGTCGGCATCGGGCAGCAAGCTGCTACTCACCGACATCCTGCGCCAGAAGTGGGGTTTTAAGGGGCACATCGTCTCAGACTGCGACGCCGTGACCGACATCTGGAAGGGTCACCACATCGCCCAGACCGAGGCCGAGGCCTGTGCCATCGCCATCAAGGCCGGCCTGAACGTGGAGTGCGGCTCGTCGTTCAAGGCACTGCGCGAGGCCCTCGACCAGAGACTGCTCACCGAGGCCGACATCGACAAGGCGCTGAAGCCGCTGATGATGACACGTCTGAAATTAGGCATCCTGCAGCCCGATGCCGACTGTCCCTATAATCATATTGGTGAGGAGGTGATAGGCTCGGAGCAGCACATTGCCCTGGCCCGCGAGGCCGCCGTGGAGGGCATGGTGCTGCTGAAAAACGAGCGTGGCGCTCTGCCTATCGACAAACATATTCACACGCTCTTCGTCACTGGTGCCGGAGCTGCCGACGCCTTCTGGCTCATGGGCAACTACTTCGGCATCAGCGACCGCTACTGCACCTATCTGCAGGGCATCGTGTCGAAGGTGAGCAGCGGCACCGCGGTGAACTACCGTCCTGGATGCTTAGAGAACGCGCCCACGCTGAACACCATCAACTGGGCCGTGGCAGAGTCGGCAGGAGCAGAAAAGACCATCGTCGTGATGGGCAACAACGGCAACTTGGAGGGTGAAGAGGGCGAGGCCATCGACTCGGAATGGGGCGACCGCACCAGCCTACGCATCCCTGAGAGCCAGATGGACTATCTGCGTAAGATCTGCAAGCGGAAGAAGGAGGGCGTCATCGTCGTCCTCACCGGCGGCAGTCCCGTAGATGTACGAGAGGTGTGCCAGCTGGCCGATGCCGTGGTCATGGCTTGGTATCCTGGTCAGGAGGGAGGCTATGCACTGGCCGACGTGCTCTTCGGCGATGCCAACTTCTCTGGCCGTCTGCCCGTCACCTTCCCTGCCGACGGCGACAAGCTGCCACCCTTCGACGACTACTCCATGCGCGGACGTACCTATAAATATATGACCGACAACGTCTACTTCCCCTTCGGCTTCGGTCTGAGCTACGGCCACGTGCGCTACAGCAACTTGCAGGTGAAGGCTGAGAAGAAGAAAAACCTTAACGTAGGACTCACACTGACGAACGACTCCAGTCACGACGTCACCGAGACACCGCAGGTCTATGTGTCAGCACCGGGAACTGGCATCTCTGCGCCTTTGCAGCAACTCGCCGCCTTCCAGCGCGTGACGGTAAAGGCCGGAGAAACGGTCTCCGTGAATTTCAACATTCCCATGGAGCGTCTGATGACCGTCCAGGACGATGGCTCCTCCAAGTTGGTGAAGGGCGACTACACCATCTCCGTGAGCTCCGCCGCTCCCTCGCCCCGCTCGGCCGACCTTGGCATCGAGACCATTTCACAGACTGTCAACATCGTGCAATAGGGTGTCAGAGATAAGCGCCGCTTTCTCTATTTACATGATATTTTACAAATAACACTTCGTAATATATACTGATGAGGCTATGGAACAGGCCATATCACTGGATCAGAACTACGAGACTATCGACCTGGCCGACTACGACCTTCGAGGTGAGGGCAGCACAGCTCAGACCTATTACAGCAAGGACGGCCAGCGGCTGGCGAAGCTCTTCTTCAATCAATTAGGGGCCGACACAGCCATCCGCGAATTTCACATCGCACAGACGGTCCACCGCATGGGCATCCCCACGCCGCGTCCCATCCGTCTCATCACCGACGGGAAGCGCATAGGCACTGAGTTCGAACTGTTTGCCCCTATGAACAAACGTTCGTTTGCCCGCATCTTCAGTGAGGAGCCCGACCAGGTGGAGCCGCTCAGCCGCGAGTTCGCACGACGGGCACGCCAGCTGCACCAGACGCCTGCCGACACAAGCATCCTGCCGTCGATGAAGTCGCTCATCAGGTACTGGATAGACCGCTGTCCACAGATTCCCGCCGACATCCTCGATCTGATGTTACAGACGCTCGACGAGACGCCCGACCAAGCGACCTGTCTGCACGGTGACCTGCACGCTGGCAATATCATCACCGACGGCGTGCGCCGCGTGTGGATTGACGTGGGCGACTTTGCCTACGGCGTCCCCGAGTGGGACAACTGCATGATATATGTCATAGCCAGCACGATGTCAGAAGAGCGGTGCCGGCATCTCTTCCATGTCGGTTCTGAGACGATGCGCCGCCACTGGCAGTATTTCGTCAGCGAGTATTACGGTCTGACCACCCCTCAGGAGTTCCACGACAAAGCACTGTCGATGCGCCGGATGGCCGCCACCAAACAATTCTTCGTGGCCACCAAATCCAACAACGGAGCCCCCGTCAGCGAGGAGCTCGCTAAATTGATTCGCAGGATTAGCTTTTGAACGCCCTACTTCCGTGTTACCATGGGGCGCTTTTCGTTTTATACTTGCAGGTGTTATAATCTAATACGATCATACTATTCCAATTACACTCCCCTTTCTGCCCAGTCGCCTCTATCCAGATTTCGATAGCCGATAGCCTCGGCGATATGCAGACTCTGAACTTTCTCTGAACCTTCCAAGTCGGCGATGGTGCGGGCTACTTTGAGGATACGGCTGTAAGCACGGGCGGAAAGTTTGAGGCGCTCCATGGCCATGCGGAGCATTTCGAGCGAGGCGGCATCAGGCTCGGCGAACTGATGGAGCATACGCTCAGTCATCTGGGCATTGCAGTGAACGCCTTTGATGTCTTTATAACGAGTCTCCTGTATACGGCTTGCCTTGATGACCCTTTCACGAATGACAGACGAAGGCTCTCCGGGGGCCATCTTACTTAAATCGGAAAACGGGACTGCTGCCAGCTCTATCTGTAGATCGATACATGCTGCGGTTTTATACGCCGCTGATTTCTGACAGATACTATTTGTCGTCATTATTCTTTCCTCTACGCTTCGCTTTTTTCTCAATGCCTTTAATACTTTCCAAGTATGCTTGTTCTACAGGTGAGAGCATCTTAACTTGGAACTTTCGATACTCAGCTAAAGCCTTTTCCATAGCTTCTTCGTGGCTGACAGAGCCACCATCTGTCAGTAGTCCTTCGCCATTGGCTAAAAGAATATTGTCAAGCTGACGGACATAGTCATCCATATACATCGGCTTATGACGTAAGGCTTGAATTTCTGCAAAGTCAAAATATCCCGACACAAGGTTGTTCAGGATCTTCAGTTCATCAGCAGACAAATAATTCTTTGCTATCTTGATGTCATTGATGCAAGGCAATTCGCCCTTGAAGGTTGTCAATCCCATGAAAGGCTTTTCAGCATCAGCTCGCTCGTAGATAACCTCTGCCGCTGTATGTCCATGAGCGGCATAATGTAGTTTGTTCTGTACTATCTTAAAGAACAGTCGTGAGGTCTCAGAACGTGGGTCATAGTCAACAGCGGTTGCATAGAGGTCAAGTACCTGCCGATAAAGCACCTTCTCCGAAGAGCGGATGTCACGAATGCGGTCAAGCAGTTCCTTCCAGTAATTGCCTCCACCGAGATTCTTTAATCGTTCATCGTCCAAAGCAAAGCCCTTTACGATGTATTCATGCAGCCGTTCCGTTGCCCATTGGCGGAAACGTGTGGCAATGATAGAGCGGATACGATAACCAACTGAAATAATCATGTCAAGATTATAATATGGTATCTCACGAGTTACTTCTCTATTGCCTTCCTGGCGAACCTGTCGGAATTTCCGACAAGTTGCTTCTTCGTTCAGTTCTTCATCCTCATAGATATGCTTGATATGTTCCACCACATTGGTTCGTGAAGAACCAAAGAGGTCAGCCATCTGCTGTTGTGTCAACCAAACTGTCTTGTCTTCTAATCTAACATCCAGCCGAACCACACCGTCTTCCGACTGATAGATGATTATGTTTCCTTGTTCGTCCATACCTTATTTTTATATTAACCGCGAACCTATAAATATTTGTGAGTTAAATCCCTTTGAGAGCCAAAGTGGATCTTTGGAGCCTTCCCCTATTTCTTACAAAGAATTACTTACTTTTCCATTCATTTAAAGGCAAATTATCGCATTTTAGGTATAATTTAAAATCCGAACACCTTCTTCTTAGGTCAAGCCAGTATTCCCGTGATGGTAGATCAAACTCCAATTGAGTGAGTGTGCTCAATTTCCTTACGAATTCAAGTGCTTCTATGTAATCTACACTAAACACAATAGGATGTTGTTCATTAGGATATTCATGCATGACCATTTTCCAAAAAGCACTTGTAACAGCTGTTTCTCCATAGAAATGAATATAATTTCCAGATATCTTAGACTTAAAACTTCTCAGGTTATAATCAACATTTCCTATGGAAATACTTAGGATTCCTACATTATCTTGTTCTGAAAAAGATATATTAACCTTAGGTTCCCAAGAAGGAATTGTTGTTTTGCACAACCAGATAGGATTAACAGACCCATAATTCCCATAAAAGCCTTCAATATTTATGTCCTCCAAAAGACCGTAATAATATACGTATTTTAAATTAATACATCTATAGAAAGCATTACAACCAATATATTTAACGAATTTAGGAATATGAATACTCTCAATATTATGACAGTCCTTAAAAGCAAACTTCGTTATACCTATAACCCTTCTATATCCTATTTTACTTGGAATGGAAAAATCTTTGGCATGCATATTCGGATACGCTACTATTTCACATTCTCCATCACCAACAGTTCTGTAAAGTACACCTTCATGACTAAAATAGGCTATGTCTTTGTGCTTATGCACATCGCGCACCTTTATTTTTATTTCCTTAAGGTTAGGGCAATTCCAAAAACTCCAGTTAAATGTTCTCAACTCATCTGGTAAAGAAACAGACTCAACTTCATTACAGTTATTAAAGAAGCCTTCACTAATATCTATTACATCCCAGTTGTGAGACATCCAATATATTGAAAAGGGAATATCTATAACTCTATCTTTTGTTAAACAACTTTTATTGTCATAGTAGTTTACCTTATCTCCAAAAACTCCTTTAAACTTTGTTAGTTTAACACTGCCGAATTCTTCTATTTCACAAGAACAAATACCATCACCAATTTTTATATCAAAGCATCTTAAACTGTCTATATCAAAATTTAAGATAGTTTTTAAATCAACTATTAACACCTCCTGAGCTTGTGCTTGCTCTCCTGTAGTGAGATCACTATGCCAAACATTCCACAGGCAGTGTTTACCAACAAGAGAACGAATGTAATCGTTCCTGTTAAATGAATTGATAGCCATTTCCTTACACTCTTCAAGTGATTCTAAATCTTCATTAAAGTGAAGACTTGTAATGTAGCTATCGTGCAACTTCGTATTGATTATGAAAGGCCCTCTATTGTTATTTGTCAACCAATGTAGATGTAATAGGCGAGCTGCGTAATCATCGAAGCTAATTTTTTTATAAGGAAAGGCTACTGGCGGATCCTGCCTGTTCCAGACAGTGCCTTCAACGATTCTTAAGTGCTTACTTAAAAAATCTTTGTTGACTATTTCAAGATGCTCTTTTATATGAGTGACAATCTCTGTATTTCTTTGAATAATTTGTGTTACTTTATCCATCGCTCATTTGCTAATTATCGTTGTGAGTTCACTTCCTAAATGTTTAGGAATATATCATATTCCTCTCTCCGCCCAATCACCTCTATCAAGGTTTCTATATCCCACAGCTTCGGCGATGTGCTGGCTCTGTACTCTCTCTGAGCCTTCCAAATCAGCGATAGTTCTGGCCACCTTTAATATTCTATTGTACGCGCGAGCGGAGAGCTTCAAACGCTCCATCGCCATTCGAAGGAGGTCCAAAGAACTTTCGTCGGGTTCAGCATATTGATGAATCATACGTTCGGTCATCTGGGCATTGCAGTGTATGCCCTTTTGCCCTTGAAATCGGTGTTCCTGAATCTGACGAGCCTTTAATACTCTTTCGCGTATAGCAGAGGACGGTTCGCCTATAGGAGCTTTGGAAAGGTCGTCGTAGCTGAGTGCCGAGCACTCCACCTGAATGTCTATTCTATCAAGAAGCGGGCCACTGATCTTTGAGAGATAACGACTGATTTGTCCAGGAGTACAGACACAGTGATGGACAGGGTCACCATAATAACCGCAAGGACAGGGATTCATGGATGCCACCAACATGAACGAACATGGATATTCTACGGTATATTGTGCCCTGGTAATGGTTATCTTTCTATCTTCGAGCGGCTGACGGAGTATTTCCAGCGTTGACCTATTGAACTCGGGTAACTCGTCCAGGAAAAGGACACCGTTATGAGCTAAAGACACCTCTCCTGGCATCGCCTTTGAAGTTCCTCCGGCCAACCCTGCCTGGGATATCGTATGATGGGGACTTCGGAAAGGGCGTTGACTAATCAAACTTGTGTCACGACCAAGTTTGCCTGCCACGCTGTGAATCTGGGTGGTCTCCAAGCTCTCTGCCAATGACAGGGGTGGAAGAATGGATGGCAAGCGCTTCGCCATCATGCTCTTTCCGCAACCAGCAGCCCCAATCATGAGAACATTATGCCCACCAGCAGATGCCACTTCCAAAGCCCTCTTTACGCTCTCTTGCCCCTTCACGTCTGCGAAGTCAAGGTCGAAGCTGTATTGGTGTTCATAAAATTCCTTACGCGTGTCAATAACCATTGGCTGATATTCCGTGCTACCATTCAAAAAAGCAATCACGTCGGCCAGATTTTCCATGCCATAGACGTCGAGGTTGTTCACTACTGCAGCCTCACATATATTTTCTTTAGGCACAATAAGTCCCTTGAATTTTTCCTTCCTGGCCCTGATAGCAATGGGCAACACGGCACGTACTGGCTTTATACTGCCATCAAGTCCCAGCTCGCCAACCATCATGTAATCACCCAAACGACTGCAATCCATCTTCCCGTCGGCAGCGATAATTCCCACTGCCATCGGCAAGTCGAAGCCACTGCCTTCTTTCTTTAAATCAGCAGGAGAGAGATTTATCGTCAAATCTGCGATGGGAATTCGGAAACCTATGTTTGGCAATGCCGCACGGATTCTGTCATAGCTCTCCTTAACAGCTGTATCGGCCATGCCCGACATCTTGAAGAAAGTGCCTTTTGCCAAATTCGTCTCCAACGTAATGGTGGTAGTCTCCAGTCCCATCACAGCAGCGCTATATGTCTTGATCAACATTTGCTCGTTTTTTTTGAATGATGATGCAAAAATAGCGAGAAAAGTTAAGACCAAAGTGCTTTTCATCTTAAATCTTATTAAAAAAGTGAAGAAGGCATAACAGAAAACAGTAAAAATAGTATATTTGCACACAAAGTATAAGAATCATAGCGACTGGAGATAATGAACATCAACGAAGTCTATGAATTGCGTAGGCAGGGGAAAATAGAAGAGGCTTACGAGAGTATTCGCAAAATCTATGCTACAGACAAGAGTTCGTTTGCAGCGAAAGCAATGTTCTGGACGGCCATTGACATCCTGAAAAAAAGAGTGAACGAACGCCGCATGGAGGAAGCCACAAAAATATGCCAAGCTTTAGAAAGGCTGTTCAATAACACGGTTGACGATAATGGATGGATGAAGGCCGCCCTGAACAAATGCCAAAAACTTGTGGGACGTGAACAAACGAGAGAAGAAATCATAGACAATGGGCCAGAGCACCTTCAGTCAGGTGTATGGGGCGAGGAACTGGCAGCCGCCTTTCTCCGCGACAAAGGCTACGTCATCTTGGAGCGCGACTGGCATTCCGGCCACCGCGACATTGACATCATTGCCTGTCAAAACGACTGCACGGTGTTCGTAGAAGTGAAAACACGCCGTTCGCGCGACTACGGAGAGCCAGAAGTTGCCGTCAATTACAAAAAACAAAAGAATCTGATCCGTGCCATCAATCACTATCTGAACTACCGTCGAATAGCAACACCCTGGCGCTTCGACGTTATCACTATCATCGGTAAGCCAGGCTGCACCTCACCAGAAATAAACCACATCGAGGATTTCACACTAAACTTCAGGTAGCTGGAAAGATAAGTGCAATTAGAGAGAAAGCCCGTTTTTTTGTTACCCTCGCTTACACGCATCCGATGAATCAATATAATTCCATCTTTGCGCTGCAAATAAACTAAAAATCCCCAAACCACCAAGTGATTCAGGGATTTTTTTAAAAGATGGCGGCCTCCTACTCTCCCGCATTGCATTGCAGTACCATCGGCGCAGACGGGCTT
>ERZ809472.247-NODE-247-length-14009-cov-11.918088_pt1 | contig 14009 bp, 6 predicted proteins | sample MGYA00521274_ERZ809472 | MGnify/ENA primary metagenome ERZ809472 (study PRJEB31581, sample SAMEA3312791) | metagenome | study: EMG produced TPA metagenomics assembly of the PRJEB8939 data set (Metagenomic analyses of Rumen microbiomes reveals... | reverse complement strand
GTTTGGTATACTCTTTCTCCCAAAGAGAACCGGGCTTACTCCCAGAAAGAGCCGGGCAAACTCCCAGAAACTCCTTGGGTAAGTTTGAGTCTGCCCTAAGGAAAGCCGAAATCAGACCTAAAAAAAGCCAAAGTCAGACCTGGGGAAAGCCAGAGTCATACCTGGGTAACTCCGAGGGTTTTCTTTTGCTTTTTCCGCCGTAGCGCAATAAAAGAGGGTTTCAGAGCGTTACATAAGAGGTAGTATGAAGCGATATGCGTACATATTATTATTCCTGCTGGGCATCACCGCATTGGCCATGCCTCCGCAGGACGATAAGACACGGACTGGCGGGCCCGCGTCTCGTAGTCGTAGTCTGGGCGGTGGAAATGGTTCGCCCGACCGCGACAACATGCGCGGCACGTCGCCTGCTCGCAACGCTTCACGTGAGCGGACGAGTGCCGACTCAGCCAAAACCGCTCCGAAGGCTCAGCCTAAGGCACTGACGCTGGCCGACGAGACCATTCCCGACTCGCTGCTCAACGCCCGCTGGCGCATACAGCCCACGGCACCTATCTTCTACCACGACCTCGACTCGTCGGCGCTCGACCTGCACATGCCCGACAACATCAAGCTGGAGGCCGTCTACAACGACTCGCTCAACCTCTACTTCATCGGCTCGCTCATCGGAAGCAACTACGTGAACGCACCCATCGTGATGACGCCCGAGGAGTACATGCTGTGGAGTGAACGGCGTGCCCGCTCGCAATTCTTCAGGCAGAAAGACATGGAGAACGTCAAGACCAAGGGCGAGAACAAGTTTGACTTCACCGACCTGCAGTTCGACTTAGGACCGGCTGAGAAGATTTTCGGCCCTGGCGGCGTGCGTGTCAAGACGCAGGGAACGGCCGAGCTGAAGGTGGGTGCCACGCTGAAGAACATCGACAACCCCTCGCTGCCCATCAACAACCGCAAGACCACGGCCTTTGACTTCGACGAGAAAATCAACCTCTCGGTGAACGGTAAGGTGGGCGACAAGGTGAACATGAACCTGAACTACAACACCGATGCCACCTTCGACTTCGACACGAAGAACCTGAAGCTGAAATACGACGGCAAGGAGGACGAGATGGTGAAGTTGGTGGAGGCCGGCAACGTCACCTTCCCATCGAACAACTCGCTGGTACACGGTGCCAGCAGCCTCTTCGGCATACGCAGCGACTGGCAGTTTGGCAAGCTGAAGCTGCAGACGGTCGTCTCACAGAAGAAATCGACGTCGAAGAGCGTCTCCAGCAAGGGCGGCACGCAAACCACACCCTTTGAAATCGACGTGGCCGACTACGAGGAGAACCGCCACTTCTTCCTCTCACACTTCTTCCGTGAGTGCTACGACCAGGCCATGTCCACGCTACCCAACATCACCACGGGCGTACAAATCAACCGTGTGGAAGTGTGGGTGACCAACAAGACGGGCAACACGTCGAACTCACGAAACATCATCGCCTTCAGCGACCTGGCCGAGAACCAACGCATCAGGAACAGCCGATGGTCGCCAACGGGGATGAAAGTGCCCTCGAACCTGGCCAACGATGAGTATTCTACCCTCGTATCGGTCATCGACACGGCATCGCGCAGCATGGAGAGCGCCACTGCCAAACTGGAGTCGCTATCGTGGCTCATCGGCGGCGAGGACTACGAAAAGCTGTCCAGCGCGCGGCTGCTCACCTCCACAGAATACACGGTGAACAACGGTCTAGGCTACATCACCCTGAAGACCGGTCTGCAGACCGACCAGGTGCTGGCCGTGGCCTACGAATACACCTACGGCGGCCACACCTACCAGGTGGGTGAGTTCTCAACCGACGTCACACAGACCAACCGCTGCCTCTTCGTGAAGTCGCTGAAGAACACGTCGAACAACCCGATGCAGGCCAACTGGGACCTGATGATGAAGAACGTCTACTACTTGGCGTCGAGCGTGGAGTCGTCGAACTTCCGCATGGACATCAAGTACCAGAGCGACACCACCGGCACCTACCTCACCTATCTGCCCGAGGAGAAGCTGAAGAGCGTCACGCTGCTGAAGGCTCTGGGTCTGGACCGCCTGGACGCCAACATGAAGCCCCACAGCAACGGCCAGTTCGACTTCGTCAGCGGCTACACCGTGGCCAACGGCCGTATCTTCCTGCCCTCGGCAGAGCCTTTCGGCGACTACCTGCGCAAATACTTAGAGAGCAAGGGCATGGGCGACCTGGCCGACAAATACTGCTTCGACCAGCTCTACGACTCGACCAAGACCGTGGCCAAGCAAAACGCGGAGAAAGACAAGTTCCTGCTCACGGGACAGTACAAGGGCACGTCGGCCAACGTCATCTCGCTCGGAGCCTACAACGTGCCCCGCGGATCGGTGAAGGTCGTTGCCGGCGGCGTGGAGCTCACCGAGGGCAGCGACTACTCGGTGGACTACTCTGCCGGAGAGGTGACCATCCTGAACCAGAGCATCCTCGACGCCCAGACCAATGTGCAAGTGTCGCTCGAGGACAACACCACCTACGGCATGCAACGCAAGACCATGCTCGGCGTGAACTGGGAGTACGACTTCAACAAGAACTTCACCCTGGGCGGAACGTTCATGCACCTCTCTGAACAGGCCGTAACGACGAAGGTGACGATGGGCGAGGAGCCGCTGAACAACACCATCTGGGGCCTGAACATGAACTGGAAACAGGAAAGCCAGTGGCTGACGAACATGCTCGACAAACTGCCGCTGCTACACTGTACGGCCCCCTCATCGCTGACCTTCACCGGCGAGTTTGCCCACCTCATAGCGGGCAAGGCCAGCGGCACACAGGACAACGCCTCCTACCTCGACGACTTCGAGAGTGCCAAGGACCTCTACGACGTCAGCGACCCGAAGGCATGGGTGCTCTCGAGCGTGCCGCCCATGTTCCCCGACTACAACGACAAGACCAGCGTCAAGTCGGGCTTCGGACGCGCACTCCTGGCCTGGTACACCGTGGACCCCATCTTCACGCGCCGTAGCAGCAGCCTCACGCCAAGTCATATCAAGAACGACCTGGAACAGCTGTCGAACCACTACGTGCGCGAGGTCTATGTGCGCGAGCTTTATCCCAACCGCGACCAGTCGACCTACAACGGCGCCACCTCGACCCTGCCTGTGCTCAACCTGGCCTACTACCCCAAAGAGCGCGGACCCTACAACCTGACCACCAGCATCAACGCCGACGGCACGCTACAAAACCCGACGTCGAAGTGGGGCGGCATGATGAGACGCTTAGAGACCACCGATTTCGAGCAGGCCAACATCGAGTATGTGGAGTTCTGGATGCTCGACCCCTTCATCTACACCCGAAAGGACGGCACGGCGGCCCGTCACAGCGGCGAGCTGTATATCAACTTAGGAGAGATTTCCGAGGACGTGCTGCGCGACGGCAAGAAATTCTACGAGAGCGGTATGCCTGTCGACGGCACCAGCAATTTCGAGATGTCACAGTGGGGCAAGATTCCCGTCCAGGCCACGGAGAACTATGCCTTTGCCACCAGCAGCGGCTCGCGCGAGCTGCAAGACGTGGGCTTCAACGGCCTCACCGACGTCGAGGAACAGACCTACAACGAATACGCCAACTGGCTGAACACCATAGGAGGCATCGTCACCAACGACAGCATCCTTCAGGCGTGGAGAGACGACCCCGCCGGCGACAACTACCACTACTACCGCGGCTCCGACTTCGATGCCGAGCAGAAGAGCATCATGGACCGCTACAAGCGCATCAACAACCCGCAGGGCAACTCTCCCTCCAGCGACAACCAGACGGAGAGCTACGACACGTCGTACAAGACGGGACCCGACGTGGAGGACATCAACCAGGACCACACCCTCAACGAGTATGAGCGCTACTACCAGTACCGCATACCCATCAGCGACGACGAGCTGCAGGCCTACAACCGCGGACAGAAGAGCGACGAGTCGTTCATCGTGGACCACCGCGACTACAACGCCAAGCTGCGCAACGGCGACAGCATCACCGTGCGCTGGTACCAGTACCGCATCCCCCTCACGCAGTATCAGCGCAAGGAGGGTAGCATCAACGACTTCACCTCCATCCGCTTCATGCGTATGTTCCTCACCGGCTTCCAGGAGGACATTGTGCTGCGCTTCGGCTCGCTCGACCTGGTACGCGGCACCTGGCGCCAGTACAAGCAAAGCCTACAGACGGGCGCCGGCGCCGAGACGGGAACACTCGAGGTGAGCGCGGTGAACGTGGAGGAGAACACCGAGCGCCAGCCCGTGGCCTACGTCCTGCCGCCAGGCATCACCCGCGTCAGCGACCCCAACCAGCCACAGCTGACCGAGGAGAACGAGCAGGCACTCTGCCTCATCGTGAAGAACCTGAGCCAGAACGAGTCGAAGGCCGTTTACAAGAACACCAACCTCAACCTGCGCCAGTACAACCACCTGCAGATGTTCGTACACGCCAATAACCTCGTGCCCAACGCCACACAGCTCGAGGACAACCAGCTGGCCGTCTTCATCCGCTTAGGTAGCGACTACAAGGGCAACTACTACGAATACCTCATCCCGCTGAAGCTCACCCCCGAAGGCCGCTATCGCTGGAACGTGCCCTCAGACCGCAACATCGTATGGCCCGAGGAGAACATGATTGACATCGACCTCAACATCTTGACCGAACTGAAGAAGAAGCGCAACATGGCCCGCGCCGACGGAACGGCCAGCTACACCTCGCTCTACACCGACTACGACCCCAACAAGCCGAACAACAGGATAGGCATCATGGGCAACCCGTCGCTCGGCGAGGTCAAGACCATGATTATCGGCGTGCGTAACCTCAGCAACACCATCAAGAGCGGCGAGATATGGGTGAACGAACTGCGACTGCAAGACCCCGTCATCGACGGCGGTTGGGCAGCATCGGGTGCCATGGCCCTGAAGCTGAGCGACATCGGAACCATCAACGTGAGCGGACGATACATGACCGACGGCTTCGGAGGCTTAGAGGAGACCGTGCTGCAACGCTCCACTGAGACACAGAAGTCATACGCCATCACGGCCAACATCGAACTGGGAAAGCTCCTGCCCGAGAAGGCCAAGGTGAGCGCCCCACTCTACTACTCCTACAGCAAGGAAATCGTCAGCCCGAAATACAATCCCTTGGACACCGACATGGAGCTTGACGACGCCTTGGATGCCGCGGTCAACAAGCAGGAACACGACAGTATCGAAAGCATTGCCGTGACGAAGCGCATCAGCAGCAACTTCTCCCTGTCAAACATGCGCGTCGACATCAAGAACAAGAAGTTCCCGCTGCCCATCGACCCCGCGAACTTCTCGTTCACCTACGCCCATTCACACTCTCACAACTCCGGCCAGACCGTGGTCTATGACAACCATGACGACTGGAGAGGTTCTATCAACTATGCCTACTCGCCCGTCTACAAGACGTGGGAACCATTCAACAAGTCCAAGAAGTCGAAGGACTCACAGAAGCCAAACCCCTCACAGAAGTCACAAGGCTCACAGTCAAAGTCACAGTCACAGAGCAAGTGGTCACAGTTCACACAGGCTTTCGGCATCAACTACCTCCCGCAGAGCATCACCTTTGGCAGCGAGTGGCACCGCACCTACTCTGAGCTTCAGGAACGCGACCTCCAGAACACCGAGAACCCGTCGCTGCCGCTGACCTTCTCGGAACAGTTCCTCTGGAACCGCGAGTTCTCCTTGCGATGGGACCTCACCAAGAACCTCCACATGAACTTCTCGTCGGCCACCCGCGCTGAGATAGAGGAGCCTTATACACCGGTGAACAAAGACCTCTACCCCGATGCCTACGAAGCCTGGAAAGACTCTGTATGGACAAGCCTGAAGCACTGGGGAACACCCCTTGACTACAGGCAGAACTTCTCGGCCAGCTATCAGCCGCCGCTGGACAAACTGCCCATATTCGACTGGCTGAAGGCCGACGTCAAATACACATCCAGCTACTCGTGGCAACGCGGAACGGAGCTCGACGACGGCACGTCGCTCGGAAACACCATCGCCAACAACCGCAACGTCGACATCAACGGTTCCTTGAACCTGGAGACGCTCTACAACCACTCGCCCTTCCTGAAGAAGACCAACGAGCGGTTCAAGAAGCAGTCGCAGAAGAAAACCGACAAGAAAGACGAGAAGAGCAAGCAGCAGGCAAAGACCAAGGGCATCATCGGCGGCGACAACAAGGACGGAGCCAACAAAGACCAGGAGAAAGAGAACAAGGAGCTGCCCAAGAATAAAAACACCTTCCAGAAAGAAATCACGCTCTTCCCCGACTCGGCCATCGAGATTCAGCACGGCAAGAAATCGAAGCGGCTGCTCCTCTCGGCCAAGAACAAGGACGGGAAACAGGTAAAGCTGAAATGGAAGGTCGTGGATGAAAACAAGATCAAGGTGTGGCTGCCCCAAGAGCAGAAGAAGAAAGAAAAAGCCAACCGTTCATCCAAGATACCCGCAGACAGCCTCGCCCTGAAGGCTGCCACCGACAGTCTCGCCAATGACAGTCTGCTGGCAGGAAATCTACCCAAGGACAGCCTTGCACTCGCAAAGGACGACAAGAAAGACCTGATGCCAACCCCCAAAGGCATGGAGGAACTGAAGGCATCGCTCGACGAGCAGCCAAAGGGCATAGACCTCAAGCTCTCCGTCACGCCCAAGGAGCCGTTAGAGGAAAAGACATGGTACAACGTGGCCCAGCATACGGCCCGCTTCCTGATGATGCTGCGCTCGGTGAACGTCACCTACCGCAACCAACGTAGCATGACCCTCCCGGGCTTCCTGCCCAACGTGGGAGACATGTTCGGCCAGCGCACGGGCGGCGTGATGGCTCCCGGTCTGGGCTTCGCGTTCGGTCTGACGGGCGACGAGTTCATCGACAAGGCCCAGCAAAACGGCTGGCTGCTCGGCTACGACGCCAACGACAGCACCGCCGTGCAGCGCACCACGTCGGCAGCCGCCACATCGTCCACAGAGGACCTTCAGATACGAGCCACGCTTGAACCCATCCGCGACCTGAAGATCGACCTCACCGCCACACGCACGAAGAACCAGACACGCTCCGTGCAGTTCATGTACGAGGGGTCGCCGACGACCTACGGCGGCACGTTCACCATGACCACCATCTCCCTGCGCAGCGCCCTCGAAAGCATGGGCGATGCCAACAACGGCTACCATTCCGCTGTATTCGACCGTTTCTGCGCCAATATCAACGGTTTCCGCGACCAGGTGCAGGCGCAATATCCCACAGCTGAGCAGGCCCGTGCCAACAGAAACGCCATCACCAACGCCAACCCCGTAGACCCCTATTCTGCCGACGTGCTCGTCCCCGCCTTCCTCAGCAGCTACACAATGGGGGCCGGCTCGTCGCTCGACATCTTCCCCGCCCTGACCCGACTGCTGCCCAACTGGAGCTTCAAGTACTCCGGACTGTCGAAGCTACCCTGGATCAGCGACCACTTCAAGAGCGTGAACCTCAGTCATGGCTACAAGAGCGTCTACAGCGTCGGTTCCTACGCCAGCTACAGCTCGTGGGTGGAGTACAACGGCGACTTAGGCTACATACAGGCTGCCGACGGAAGCTACACCCCGTCCTCGCGCTACAACGTCTCCACGGTGAGCATCACCGAAGCCTTCTCACCCCTGCTGGGCCTTGACGTGACGTTCAACAACAACCTCACGGCAAAGGTGGAATACAAGACCACGCGCGCCCTGAACCTCTCGATGACCAGTGTCCAGATCAACGAGGCACTGAGCAAGGACTGGGTGATCGGCTTAGGCTACAAGATTTCCGACTTCAAGCTCTTCGGCTCAGGCAGCAGCCGACAGGCCAAGGGTTCAAAGAAGGGCAAGGGAAAGGACGACCAGAACACCCAGAAAAACCAGAAGTCACAGTCGTCCCAGAAAGGTGTGAACCACGACCTGAACACGCGTCTGGACATCTCCTTCCGCAATCAGGCCAGCATCACGCGCGACATCCGCACAGGTGTCTCGTCGGCCAGCAGCGGTAACTCCGCGCTGAAGATTTCACTCCGCGCTGACTACACGCTCTCGAAATTCCTGACACTCACGGCTTACTACGACCGCCAGACCAACACGCCGCTGCTCTCGTCGTCAAGCTACCCCACCACCACCCACGACTTTGGTTTCTCCATGCGTTTCTCACTGACCAGGTAGAGTGGCACGGTAACATTATTGCCCTGCCTGAACGGGAAGAACCTGAATCATCCGCTCCAGAGCCTCCATCAGGCACCGGCGCGGACAGGCAATGTTGATGCGCACGAAGCCCTCACCGGTCTGGGGGCCGTACATCGTTCCAGGATTAATCCATACGTTTGTCTTGTGCATGATGTAGTCGCAAAGCTCACGTACATTGCTCACCAAAGCACCGTCGCCCAACAGTGCCGACACATCGACCCACACTAAGTAGGTGCCCTCCAAGTCGGTGACGACGCACTGCGGCAGCTTTTCGGCAAACCACCTGCACAGTGCCTGGTAATTGCCCCAGAGATAATCGTTGAGCGCGTCCATCCAGTCCTCGCTCTCGTTGTAGGCCGCAATGAGAGCCACAGGCCCGAAGGGATTGAGATCGCACACCTCATTGATGTTGATGGCACGGTTCAGCCGCCGTCTCACCTCTGGGTCGGCACAGACGATGTTGGCCGTCTGCAGCCCAGCAATGTTAAACGATTTCGACGGCGAATTCAGCACGACGCTGTTCTGCCGGCATGCTTCACTAACAGCGGCAAAGGGCTGGAAGCGATGTCCGGGCATGACAAGCTCACAATGAATCTCATCGCTCACCACACGCACGCCATGACGCATGCAGATGTCGTTCAGGCGTTCGAGTTCCTCACTGGTCCAGACACGCCCCGTAGGGTTGTGGGGGTTGCAGAGCAGAAACACCGTGGTCTTCTCGTCGGCGCACTTCTCCTCGAAATCGGCCCAGTCAATCTCGAAACGAGGCAGCGACGCTCCCCTCACGCCCTTTCCGTCACCCTTTCTCACCAGCGCGCTCTCCACCACCTCGCAGCCGTTGTTACGCACAGACGAGAAGAAGCAGTTGTAGTCGGGTGAGAGGAACACCACCTTCTCGCCAGGCATGGTCAGCGCCTTGACAGCCACCGACATGGCTGGCACGACGCCCGTGGTATAGAGGATTTCCTCGCGGCGGATGTCCCATTGGTGTCGGCGCCGAAACCAGGAGATGACAGCCTGATAGTAGTCCTCTGGCACATACGTATAGCCATACGCAGGATGTTGCGCACGTCGCTGAATGGCCTTCTGAATGGCAGGAGCCACGGCAAAGTCCATGTCGGCCACCCACAGCGGAATGAGCGGACGTCCTTGCTCCGCGTCTGCTGTTGCAGCCTCCTCCGAGGGGTATGGTTCGTCCCACTTGACGCAGCCGGTGCCGCGCCGCTCTATCAGTTCATCGAAATCAAAAGTATTCTTCATCTTCATTAGATTTGAAGAGTTAATTGAGTCCTCTTTAAAGACCCTGAACCATTCACCGAAATGATGCCAGTGAACTCGCCGCCGCCGAAGCCGCCGCCATTGTCCTTCTGGTTGTTGGTGAAGCTCAAGTTACCATAGTTGACGTAATAATACGTCGTCTTACCTGATGCTCCAAGCACATATCCATTTGTGGTGCCCGAATTCAGCGCCGTCCAGTTTGCCGATGTGGTCTGCGTCAGTGAATAGACGCCTGCCCACTCGTCGGCCCAAGCCCCCTGCGCGAACGAGCACAGCAGGGCGAGAATGAGTAATAATTTCTTTTGTCGCACAATGTTAATGCTATAATTGTTACCAAAAAATTGTCTGTGCTTTTACAATCGTTCTGTCATTTGTTATGCCGTTTTGGCTTTTCAGTGTGCAAGGACGGTGCAAGCCGAATGCAATCAAGCTCGCTTGAATTGCTGAGGCGCAGCCCGTTGGCTTTGCCCTCGTCCGGCGCGACTCGGCCAATCATGCAAGCATGTTGGCCCTCACTGCTTCGTCCGTTCTCGCAAATTTTTTGCAAAGTTACTAATAATTCCTTAATCCCCTATCATCTTGGTAGTTAAACTAATAAAATTGCTGCAGGCTGGCACGGGGCCGGCCCCTACTTTGGGGGTCGCCGGAGGCCGAAAAAGAGAGGCCGTACCCCCCTGACCTGTTGACTATAGTCGACAGACCTGTTGACTATAGTCGATAGACCTGTTGACTATAGTCGATAGACCTGTTGACTATAGTCGACAGGTAAGGGGTGCCGTACCAGAATAAAATTAAGTCCGTAGCAGAATAATATTAAGACATTTTCTACCACACTTTTTGTAAGTTTAACGCCAAAAATGATACGAGATTCAAAAATTATTCGTATCTTTGCACGCAGAATACAAGCAATACAGACATAGAAACAATGAAAAAGACTTATCAGAAACCCAAACTGAAGGTCGTGCGCATCCAGCACGCAAGCATCATCTGTGCCAGCGAAACCGCTACTGTTAGCACAGTCAGCAGCACTGGTATATTCGAAGAGCAAATCTCTGCTGGCAATGGCACGGCCCGCTCGCGCGGCTCCAATGTATGGGGTGACTCGGAGGATGACGAGTAGAAATACATCGGAAGCATCTTCGTTAATTTTATGAAACGATCCCTATACATCGCCTGCAGTGTAGCGCTGATGATGCTCATCGCCTGCAAGAGTCACTACACCGTGGGCAGCATTAGTCGCTCGCGAATTGTCATTGACAACCGTTACGACCGTCAGCCCGACAATGAGGCTGCGGCCTTTTTGGTTCCCTACAAACATCAAGTGGACTCGATGATGGGGCCTGTGCTGGGCGAAGTGGCCTGCTATATGGATGCGAAGCGGCCTGAGAGCAAGTTGTCGAACCTCCTGCCCGACATCCTTGTAGCCATGTCGGGGGAGTACGGTGAAAAGCCCGACTTCGGGGTCTATAACATCGGAGGTATACGCGCCGCGCTTGTCGAAGGCAAGGTGACCTACGGCAATGTGCTCGACGTGGCTCCCTTTGAAAACAAAATCTGCTTCATCACGCTCACGGGCGAAAAGGTGCTTGAGCTGTTCCAGCAGATGGCCGCCCGTGGTGGAGAGTGTGTCAGTCATGGCGTGGAGCTCGTCATCAGCTCCAGCGGCAAGCTGCTCTCCGCCAGTCTCAATGGAAAACAGATAGACCCTCAGGGTAAATACCGCATAACGACCATCGACTATGTGGCACAGGGTAACGACGGCATGACAGCGTTCAAGGACGGAACAGACCTGAACGCTCCGAAGGAAACCGAAAGCAATTCGCGCTTCGTCATCGCCGAGTATTTCCGCCGTATGGCAGCCAGCAGGAAAGTGGTAGACGCGAAAGTGGAAGGAAGAATCACCGTTAAAGATTGAGGAACGAAGAGCGATAACAAAGATTATATTATGTCAAAACAACTCACCAACCACGTCAGCTGGGTCGGCAAGGTCGACTGGGAGCTGACCCGATTTCATGGCGACGAGTATTCGACGCACCGTGGCAGCAGCTACAATTCTTATCTCGTGCGCGACGAGAAGGTGGCCCTCATCGACACCGTGTGGCAGCCCTACGACCGCGAGTTCGTCAGCCGTCTGAAGCAGGAGATAGACCTGAAGCAGATAGACTTCATCGTGATGAACCACAATGAGATAGACCATAGTGGGGCACTGCCTGAGCTGATGCGCGAGATACCCGGCACCCCCATCTACTGCACGAAGAAGGGCGAGGCCATCATCCGTGGTCACTATCACCAGGACTGGAATTTCGTCAACGTAAAGACGGGCGACACGCTTTCACTGGGCAAGTCGACCCTGACGTTCGTGGAGATGACCATGCTCCACTGGCCCGACTCCATGCTCACCTATCTCGATGCCGACGGCGGAATCATGTTCTCTAACGATGCCTTCGGCCAGCACTACGCCACCGAGTCGCTCTACAACGACAAGGTGTGCCAGAGTGAACTGATGTACGAGGCAGAGAAGTACTACACCAATATCCTGAACCTTTACTCGCCGATGATTACGAAGAAGATTCAGCAGATACTGGCCATGAATCTTCCTGTCGCCATGATTTGCCCGTCGCACGGTGTCATCTGGAAAGAAAACCCCATGCAGATTGTGGAGAAATACCAGGCATGGGCCAACGCCTATCAGGAGGATCAGGTGACCATCGTCTACGACACGATGTGGCAGTCTACCCGCAAGATGGGTGAGGCCATCGCCGACGGCATCCGCGAGGTGTCGCCCGACACGACGGTGAAGCTTTTCAACATCACCCACGACGACAAGAACGACGTGCTGACGGAGATATGGCGCTCGAAGGCCGTGCTCGTAGGCTCGCCCACCATCAACTATGGTCACTCCTTTGCCATCGCCGGACTAATGGAGATGCTGAAGGGACTGAAAATGAAGAAGAAGAAAGCTGCCGCCTTCGGCTCCTACGGCTGGAGCGGCGATGCCGTGAAACAGCTGTCGGCCCTGCTGACCGAAGCTGGATTTGAGCTTGTCGACGAAGGCATTTCCAAACTCTGGGTACCCGATGAGGCCAGTCTCAACGACTGCCGCGAATACGGGCGCAAGTTTGCTGAAAGTCTTTCATGATTATTCGCCGTCTATAGGATAGTTTTCCGAAGGCGTGCGCAACCGACGCATCAGGCTGTCCATCTGCTGTAGCAGTTCCGGATGGTCTGATGCGAGATTTTTTTGTTCGTATGGGTCTTCCTTGATACGATACAGTTCCAAAGGCTGGTCTTTCCTCACACTGACGGCTTTCCATCCCTGGTAACGCAGGGCGCGCTGCTTGCCGGGGAACTCCCAGTAGAGCGGGCGGCTGTCGGTGTCGATGTCCTGGCCGTAGAAGAGCGGCGAGATGTCCATGCCGTCGGTTTTAGGGGTCGGGCAGCGGGTGATGGCAGCGAGCGTGGGCATGAAGTCGGGGAAGTAGACGAGGTTGTCTATCTGCCGGGCAGGTACACGTCCTGGTTGGTTGACGATGAGCGGCACGCGGATGCCCCCCTCATAGAGCTGACCCTTACGGCCTTTCAGCCCTGCCCCGCAGTTCAGCTCCTTCAATGGTGCCATGACGGCGGCACCGTTGTCACTGGCAAAGATGACCAGCGTGTTCTCACGCAGTCCCAGCGCATCGAGCGTGGCCAGCAGACGCCCGATGTTGTAGTCCATGTGGGTGACGAGTGCGGCATAGCGCTTGGTGTTGGCGCTCCAGTCGCCCTGCTCGTCATACCAGGAGGTGTCGTCGATGTTGTACGGCTCATGTGGCGCGTCGTAACCCAGAAAGAGGAAGAAGGGCCGTTCCTTGTTGCGGTGAATGAAGGCGATGGCATCGTCGGTGGAAATCTCCGTGTTGTGGCGCACGTGGGCGTCGTTCTCGTTCTCCGTGATGTTGATGAGCGAGTCGCCATGCAGCCGGTAGTAGGGGTAGTAGTAGGGTGCGTTTGAGTGAACGGTGCTGATGGCCCATCCATAGAACTCATGGAAACCCCGGTGGTTGGGAGCAGCCTTGGGATCGTAGCCGTCGAGATGCCACTTGTTCACCAGACAGGTGCGGTAGCCCGCGGCGCTGATGACCGTGGCGAGCGTGGTGTCCTCGGGCAGCAGGTTGGCACGGCGCACGATGGTGGTGTCGCCCTTGGGATTGATTTTCAGTCCCGTGAGTCCTCCGGCATAGCACTGGTTGTCGCGTATGCGGGTATTGCCGCTGTTGCGTCCCGTCATGAGCGAACAGCGGCTGGGCGAACTGATGCCGCTTCCGGCGTAGGCCTGCGTGAACGAGGTGCCGGTGCGTGCTAAGCGGTCGATATTGGGGGTCTGGATGTAATGGTTACCGTAGCAGGCCAGGTCGCCATAGCCCATGTCATCGGCCAGGATGAACACGATGTTGGGCCGTTCAGGAGTGGCAGCGGCTGCCGACAGACTTTCGTCGTCGGCAGC
>ERZ809472.245-NODE-245-length-14098-cov-9.622730_pt1 | contig 14098 bp, 7 predicted proteins | sample MGYA00521274_ERZ809472 | MGnify/ENA primary metagenome ERZ809472 (study PRJEB31581, sample SAMEA3312791) | metagenome | study: EMG produced TPA metagenomics assembly of the PRJEB8939 data set (Metagenomic analyses of Rumen microbiomes reveals... | reverse complement strand
GCCAGCGACACGCTGGCTGCCGACAGCATCGTCGCCCTGACTACCAAGACCAACGATACCGGCGTGCGCCGCGAGGCCCTCCTCACCTTCGCCCCCGCCCGGTCTGCGCCCAGCGGTTTTCCCGCCGGGGCCACCGGCAGCGACGCCCCCAGCGCCACATTGCGCATCATCCAGCTCTCGCAGGCCGACAACAGCCAGAACGGCGACCCCCGCGACCAGCTCTACATCGGCTACGGCTACGACATCTACAAAGCCCTGGAGTCGCCCATGGCCGTGCGCACCAAGAATGCCGTCATCGACTACGCACGACTGCTCGACATGACCAACCTCTATGGCAACGCCTACGTGCAGGACTGCCACCTGGCACAGACCGGCGTGCGCTACGTGGCGTCGAACAGCATACACGCCTTCGGCCGTGACCTCGCCGAGCAGCAGACTGGCGACGCCGACAACCACTTCGAGGGCTGCAGCGAGGACTGCAAGCGCGCCGAGCAACTCATCGACAAGGCCAAGGGCGAGTTGACGCAGCACAACTTCGGCCACGGCGCCATCGTGAAGGCCGTCGCCTCGCGCGTCATCGACCGGGGAACGCTCATCGACATGCAGCGGCGGGGCGCCATCCCCTTCACCGCCGATGTCAACACCCGCCTCTACCGCTTGCTGTTTGAGACCAACGATGCCGCACAGCGACAGAAAGACATCGAGCAGCTCCTCGCAGACTACGGCACACACGTCATCACCCAGGTGGATCTCGGCGGCCGCATCGACTACACCTTCACCATGCAGAAGACGGCATCGTTCAACAGCGTGGCAGAGATGAAGCAGGAGGTGGACTACACCCTGGGACGCATCGCCGACACCGACCGCACTGGCATGAACCACACCCCCTCGTCGAGTAAGTCGCGTGAGGGGGCCATCACCGTGAAAGGCGGCGACAGCAACCTCCGCTCACAATTGGAAAACGACATCCGTGCCCTCGACGGCTCGGGGCAAATCAGCCCTACCCACCTAGCCAACTGGCTGGCCAGCATCAACTACTCGAAGAACTTCGAGCGCGACGCCTCGCTCGACATCATCCATTTCGAACTCATACCGCTCTGGGACCTCGTGCCCTCAGCCCTGCGCGTAGAGTTCATGGAGGCCACCTTCCGCATGGCGCAGCGCAGCGACAGCCAACTGCCCGCCAGCTTCACCGGCACCGACATCTATGAGATAGAGACTTCGGAAAAGGCACTGTTCGACTTTACCGATGACACCGAAAAGTCGCTTTCCCGCATCCTCTACATCGACGGCGAACCCGTCCTGGAGGTCTGCTCGGAGTATGTGCCGAAAATGCGCACCGAACAGCGCGTCGTCATCGCCTACCCCATCTACCGCCAGCACATCCGCATGAACCAGGGGATCTTCCTTGGCGACGGTGTCCACCAGCCTGCCTACGTGGGCTTCTCGGGCAGCGACAGCTATATCGACCCCATCGACTCCCTGGCTCCTGGCCGCCGCATCTCACGCTTCTACTACGTCAACGGCAGCCTGATGCTTTCATCGCCCGTCAGTGGAAAGACGCAAAGCAACCGCGCCGTCGAGGACGACCAGTTTATCTTCAACTACGGCGGCGAGACCCACCGCCACTCCATCGTGAAAGTGGGCGCACAGTTTTGGACGCGCCACGACATCGACCATGAGATGGGCTTCTGCTCCAACCCCGAGGCCAGCCGTCCGAGATTCCAGGAATGGCTCGACGAGGACGGCCACTGCCTCTACGCCTGCTTCTACCGCACCGTGAGCAATCGCACGCAGAGGCAGAACGACTGGACGTGGGGCTGGAAGCCCAACACCTTCTACGAGAGCCAGCCCAACACCCGCTGGTATCTGCCCACGGAGCAGGACGTGCGCAACCTCTACGCCTTCATCGGCTTCAACCCCAAGGCGCTCTTCCCTGGCCAGGTGTCGGGATGGAACGCCCGCTTTGCCGGCTACTACGGCATCCACGACTTCCTACATAACCGCCCGTTCGACGATGGCGAAAATGCCGTGCGCTATGCCGGCGAGCTCAGCATCCTCGGCGTGTCCCACGACGAGACAAAGACCAACCCCCTCTTTCTCGTCATCGACCAACACTATCGCCTTGCCCTCCGCGAGGCCACCGGCGACTTCCACCGCGACTACTTCCCCGTCAGGGCCGTGCGCGGCTATATGTTTGAATATCCCAACCTGAGCATCATCAAGGAAAATATATACTGATTTATGACAATGAAATATCTGAAGCCATTCGCTCTGCTGCTGGCCGCCCTCACACTGGCCACCGCCTGCAAAGACGATGGCGACGATAATAGCCAACACTCCGAGGAGACGGAGGTGACGGGCCGCACAGCAGAACAGCAGGCCGACCTGCACGCACTGGCCACGGTGCTGAACACGCTGACGGGCCAGGCACTGAGCGACACCACCGACATCGACTTCGAGGACAAGACCTTCGAGCCGACCTACGGCGAGGTGCTCTCCGACGACAAGCCCTTTGAGCGGGCCATCCTGGCGAAGAGCGCCGATGCCGCCGAGAGCTACTTCAGGCTCCTCGTCGGCTCGTCTGCCAACCGCATCACCGAGACCTCCGACGGTTGCACCATCGACCTGACCGACCTGGACAGCCACAGCACGGGTAAGAAGCAGACACTGGGCACACTGACCTTCCACCGCCCGCAGGTCGGCGAGGCCAACATGGGATGGGCAGAGGTGAGCATACGCTGCATACCCCGCCTGCAGAGCATCGTCTATAAGTCCGAAAACCAGTGGGGCAAGAATGCACGCTTCAAGTCGCCCTGTCAGTACGGCGAAGTGTTCGTCAGCAAGGGTAAATACTACGTCTGCGTGCGCGAGTGCAGAAGCTATGGCGACGGCAATGAGGGCGCACTGGTGAGCATAGAGGGTGGCAAGGGCACCAACACACGCTACGTGGCCAACATGGAAGACGATTTCAAGGGCGTATGGCGTCCGGAGCACGACGGGCCGTGGTGGGCCATCACCGACTTCCTGCTGCTCTGTGCCGACGAGGACTTTGCGGCCGACAAACGGCGCATCGTGAAGAACTTGCCGGGCAAGGTGTTCCCCTACATGGAACGCTACAACTGCGACGGCAACCTCAACGTGACCCACTTCACCGTGGAGGATGCCACCTTGGGCTTCGGCAACACGAAGGCAGGCTATACCCATTGGGCCAACGGCCAGTATCAGGAGGATCCGAACAACAGGGTATGGATTGTGCGCGACTCGTGGGAAGGTGAGTGGATAGGTGCCTATTTCGGATGGCAGCGGCGCACCGATGTCTATGTCTTGCCCATTGACTGCGAGCACAGCCGCGATGCCCGACAGGAGACGATGACGCTCTACCGGCGCAGCGGCAGAATGTTGGGCCTGGGGGTTTACCACGACGGCATCTACGACGACTGGCAGTCGTGGCACGGCGGCAAGATCATCTATACCGCCAGCACCGTGCTTTTCAAGGAGAAGAAGCCCGACGGCTTTTCATTAGTGGACATTTAGGGATTTGAGATTTGAGATTTGAGAATTGAGATTTGAGGGTTGAGGGTTGAGAATTGAGAGGAATGAAAGCTATTCGTAGTCCACATCTGTTAGCATTGGCATTGCTGCTGATGACGACCGTAGCCGTTATCGGCTGCAGTGACGACGTGTTGGCGGAGCTCTCCGCTGACGCGGCGGGCTCAGGGGCAACGGGCACAGGGGCGGAGAGGGCGTTCCAGTGGACTCGTGCCGAGGACGTGGAGACGCATGCCCTGTTCCTGCGCAACCACGGCGTGGGCTACTCCTACGATGCCGTGCGTGGCAACTACTGCGACTGGCAGGACATACGATGCCAGGTAATAGACCGCTACTATGTGCTACAGCAGCAGGCCATCACCGGGCAGGCGCTGCTCACCAGCACGCCGATGAACACCATAAGGAGCAAGGGAAAGTTTGATTACTCGAATCGCGACTACGTGGCCAACGTGTCGATGAACCTCAATGAGAGTGTGGACATCGGGCTCTATAAGGGCGAGAAGCGCAAGCGACAGTACTTCATCGAGGACGGCGTGGAGGAGTCGTTCTTCTACTCGCTGAACGAGCAGATACTGCGCGTAAACACCACGCTGGGCGAGGCCAACCTGCGCACACTCTATAGCAAAGACCGCTCGGCTATGCTGACAAGGAGTTTCTGTAATGCCATTGAGCACCTGGCCCAGAGCAGCCAGCAGGACTACGCCGCCGTGGACTCGTTTGTCAACGTCTGGGGTACCCACGTCATCACCGAGGCTTGGCTCGGCGGCAGCATCCGCATAGACCTGATGAACTATATGTGGCGGTGGAACGACAAGTCGCGTGATGAGGAATTCACCACCGAGGAATTTATCTTGGCCTCGCAGAGCAGGGATGAGCACCGCAGCGGCACCGATGAGTTCCAGTGGATAGAGCACGGACGGCTGAACGTCACGGCACGCGGCGGCGACCAGTCGGCGCTGACGAGCCTCTTGGGCGAGCACAAGGCCGACGGCACCCGCAACTTCAGCATCGACGGCGTGGCCAAGTGGCGCAACAGCATCAGCTACGACCCCGACGACGAACTGGGGTCGAACGTGGAACTGGTGGAGATGCGCGTCACACCCATCTGGGAGTTTGCCGAACTGATAGACCCCCTCGTGGCCAGGCGCATCAAAGCCGCCGTGCAACAGGATGCCGCCGTGCAGCAGTCGCTCTTAGGCGAGATGAATTTCTTCGATGCAAGCTTTCCCGTGAGCTATCCCACGGCCACCTGCAGCTATCGTGAGGCCACCGGACAGTGGACGCCCTTTACCCGCACCGACAGCGACGCAGAGCCTATAATGGTGAACATCGTCAGTGGCGGACGCTACGTGGCCGTGGTCTGCCACGAGCAGATTGAGGGCAAGCGTCTCTGGGTGTGCTATCCCGTCTATGAGGGCCGTGTCAAGCTGGCCTGCGGCATAGGCGTCGGCGACGACCAGACGTCCTACCGCGTCAGATGGCTCAACGGCAAGTGTACGCTGACCGCCCTCAACGGCAAGGCCACCGACGGGCGCTTCTACATCACGGGCGGCGGCGTGGGCGTAGAGCGTGTGGAGGGTATCACCTACGCCGAGAGCATGGCCCTGCCAGCCATCGAGCTGGACGGAGGCATACGCCCCGACGGCACCTACCAGAGCCGTGCCTTTGCCGTCACGAAGAAGGGCGAGGAGTTCACCCTATGGGCAGACCGCCAGGAGGCCGACATCGTGGGCTACGACTACGACAACACGACAGCCACCCAATCCCCTAAGGAGGGGGAATGGTACCTCTTCAAGCGAAACAACAGTTACACATATATATATAATTATAATGAAATGAAATATGAAAAGTAAGTTTTTCTTTTTGATGCTCCTCGTGACAGCCATTGCTACGGGTTGTAGCAAGGACAATGACGACAGCGAGGTGCCCAGCCCGAAGACGGCCACGGGAGCCACAATGTCAGTCGCCGTCATGTTCGCGCCAGGCCAGCTTGGCGACATGGGCTTTGCCGACAACGTGCTGGAGGGCGTGTACCGCCTGAAGGTGCTCGACCGTCAGGCACAGCCCGATACCCTCGACGTGGAATTCTTGGCGGGTGCCGACCTCGACGCTGCCAAGGATATGGTGGAGGACTGGTTTGGCAATGCCTACAACTACTACACCGCCAAGCTCTACGAGCGCCGGCTGCTGGTGCTCACCGAACCGTTCATGGTCGACTGGGTGGAGCCGTTCAAGACTCAGTTCACGGAGTGGGACGAAGTGCTGGTGATGAAGATGAACCAGGACGACGTGGCCAAGGCCGCCAGCCGGCTGGGGCTGGGGAACCGCCTCCACGGCATCAACATCTCGGCAGCCTCCTCGGTGCGCCGCTACTGCCAGTACATCTGGCAGACCATCCGGGAGGCTGAGGAGGATTACCAGATGACCGTTGATGATGACGACCCCGACGACGACTACAAACCGCTGAACTGCAACGAGATGTTATTGTTCCGCCTCTACGACTCTGAAAAGGTTGCCTACCGCGACAGCGTGTACGAGGTGCTCAACGAAGAGCTGGGCGAGGAGACAGAAATCGTCTATTACTCTGTGGCCACCACCGTGGGCGACGGCATCTTCTCAGGCGAGGAGCAGAACTCCATCCTGCAGGAGGCCTATAAGTACGGCCAGCTTATGAGTGGTATCTACAACGAGGAACGCTCGAGCTTCCACTTCGCTGACCTTGGCTCTGCCGCTCAGGGAATGGGCTACTACTTTATGGGCAAGAACTATGGCATCAACGTGCTGACGCTCGACACGCAGCTGACCAACCAGTGGTGGGTGCGGCGCGACTTCGGCAGGGCTTTCTACAACTGGACTGTGCAGTGGATGCGCTCCGACGCTATCGGCACCATGCCCGCCATCCAGGAGTTCGGTGGATGGAACAGCAACTATGTCACTGACAATATAGAACTCGATGATGAGGACTGATAAGTTTCACGACACTATTTTATACGAATGACAATTATGAGCAAGAAACATTTCTGTTACATATACCGGGCAACGGCGAGCCTGCTGCTGGCCCTGGCCTGCGCTGTCACCACCGGGTGCAAGAGCGACGACGATGCAGACGACAACCCAGCCGCTGTGGCCACCCAAGTGAAAACAATCAACGTGGACGTCATACTGCCCAAGTCAGTCCAGCAACAGTGGCAGAACAGCATCGACTGGGCAATGACCAATATACGGCGCGCCCAGAACAGAATGCCCCGGCAGGTGCAGCTGAACCTGCGCTACCACGACGAGGACACCGAGAACCTGGAGCAACTGGCATACAAACTGACCACACCCGGCGATGGCGACGACACTTGCCATGCCATCATCGGCCCCTATCACAGCAGTAACGCACAGATACTACTCAACTATGCTGCCCAGAACCGACTGCCGGTGGTCATGCCCACCTGCTCCAGCAGTGAGCTGCAGCGCATTAATGCCCGTAACACCTACGCCTGGTTCCTCACCGAGAGCGACGTCACGCAGTGCGAGATTATGCTCTCGGCCGCCCGAAGCGTGCAGGCTACCGACGTGGCCCTCATCTTCAGCGACGACAACTACGGGAAGTCGTTCAAGGACTGGTTTGGCTACTATGCCACTGAGTTCAATCTCAACGTCGCCGGCGAGGGACAGATGAAGTACACCAAGGGCACCAGCCTCGATGCCTTCTTGAAAAACATCGACGAAAGCAGTAAGGATGACAACGTGATGCTCTGCGTGGCCGTCAGCTCGCCTGCCGACTATGTCGACATACACAAGCAGTTAAGCAACTACTTGGCAAATCGCATAGACGATGCCGTCGCCAGCGGCCAAGGAGCTGACTCACGGAAAAACATCTTTCCCCTCTACGCTGACACCTCTTGCGACGACGAGTTCATCGGCCAGCTCGCCAACGATGCCTCAATCGTGAGCGGCATCACACCCTCAGGCAGTCTCGACTACGGATTCCCGCAGGCATACCACGCCACCTACGGGCGCCGTCCGCACAACGGCGAGGCACAGGTGTACGACGCTCTGAGCATCGTCGCCCTCGGTGCCTTCTACCAGATGATGAGTCCCGACAGCTGCATCGTGACCGGACAGAAAGTGGCCTACGCGAAAAAGCCCTACGGCCCGGGACTGACCGACTACATGCGCGCCGTGGTGAGCCGCAGCGGATACAACACTGGCTGGGAGGACACACAGCTCAGTGTGGCCTTCGGCTGTCTTTTCCAGAACAACGACTTCGAACTGCACGGAGCCACCGGCAGCCTGGAGTTCGACAACCAGACCTACACCAAGGTGCTCAACACCACGTATATGCTCTGGCAGCCCACAAAGGGTGAGGATGGCAAGATGGACATCACCCCCCTCATCTACCTCAGCACCGCCGGCACCAGCAGTCAGGCCTCGACCACCAACATCTGGGAACAGGAGAAGCGCTGGATACAGGAGAACTTCGACGTGACAACCGAACCCGAACTGCCTGAACTGACCGACAACTGGGCAGTGGTCATCAGCCCCTCCACCACCTGGGCCAACTACCGCCATCAGGCCGATGCCTTCGCCATGTACCAGCTGCTGCGCAACGCTGGCTACGATGACGACCACATCGTGCTCATCGTAGAGGACAACCTGGCCTACAACGAGCACAACAAATACCCTGGCAAAATCTATGTGGAGGAAATCAAGGACGAAACCGACCTCGACTTTGACGTGCGCGAGGGTGCCGTCGTCGACTACCACTTCTCGCAGATTACTCGTGAGGACGTGGCCGACATCATGCTGGGCCGGCAGAGTGACCGCCTGCCGCAGGTCATCCACCCGACAGAGACCAGCAACGTATTCTTCTTCTGGAGCGGCCATGGCGGCTCGCGCGAAGGACCGCTCTGGGGCAACGAGGATGCCGGCGAGTACTTCGGCACACAGCGCATACACGACATCGTCGAGCAGATGAACCGCGAGGGCATGTACCGCCGCATGATGTTCGCTATCGAGACCTGCTTCTCGGGCAACTGGGGCGAGGCCCTTAAGGGGCAGCCCAACGTGCTCTGCATCACCGCCGCCAATAACCGTGAGACGAGCGATGCCGACATACATGACAAGACGCTCGGCGTATTCCTGAGCAATGCCTTCGCCCGCACCTTCAGAAGGGAGGTGGGCCGTGAAAACTCCATCACCATCTACGACCTCTACAAGGAGCTGGCCCGCACCACCATCGGCTCGCACGTCACCCTCTACAACCAGGAAAACTACGGCTCCGTCTATACCAACACCATGAAAGAGTATTTCCCGCAATAACGAAATGTCGAAACAACGAAATGAAAAAAACACCAAATTTAACTTTCTCACTTGGCTCTGCCAAGAACTACTGGCTGATGGCCGCGCTGGCGTGCGGCCTCAGCATGGGCATCGTCTCCTGCAAGGACGATGACGACAACACGAATGGTAATAACCCCGAGGTGGAGGCCACCGAGACCGACGAAGCCGTGGCCGCGCTGCGCTGGCTCGTGGCACTGACCGATACGCGCGAACTCACCGACAACTGGGCCTCACGGACCTACGAGCCGACTATCGGCCAGGCCTCGACGCAGAACGAGCTGAACCGCGTCAAGGTGGTGAACGACCTGGAGGAGGCAAAGATTGACTTCGCCTCACTCGCTGGCATCGGCACTGATGGGCTGGAAGCCGCGAAGACCGTCAGCGACAAAGGCGTGGGCACGCTGACGTGGACCCCCTTGCCGGGCGGTGCCGACAACCTGGCCACGGTTGACGTCAGCTCGCCGCTGCTGCCCCGCCTGCGCCAGATTATCTACTGCACCAGCGAGCAGACCGGCAAGAACGGGGTCATCTTCGACAACGTGAAGGGCACGGCCTACTACCGCTTCGGCGACGTGGTACGCCACGACGACGGCTACTACTGGGTGTGCGTGCGCCCTTGCTTTGAACCCGACAAGGGCGACTCCCACTGGATCAACATCTTCAATGCCTCGCCATCGGGTGGCGACATGAAGATTCCCGACAAGTACCTGCAGAAGAAGTGGGACAAGAAGGACAAATACGGCAACGCCCCCATCGTGCTGCCCACCAAGCTGCCCGCCGAGGACCAGCACACCCACAACCTGAGCCAGCTCATACAGGCCCTGCTCAAGCCCGCCGCTTACAAAGACACCTATAATCGCCACAGCTATTATGCCCTGGGCGGGTTCAGTCCCCAATACAATGGACGTCTGTTCGTGGAGCGGGTGGCAAACTTCTGGGACGAGCCCACGGCCAACGGCTACACCGTCTGGCAGATACTCTTCAACCGCACCCGCGATCAGATGAAGGAATTTACAGAACTGGACTTCTTCAACCAGGGCTATAGCTGGGGCTTGTTCGACGGCAACAAGGCCACCATCTATTACTACCAGTCGAAGGATTACCGTACCAGTTACAAGTCAATCAGGAAGATGACGTTCGACGTCACACGGGGCTTCGACGTGCGCGCCTTCGCCGGCGACCCCGAAGCCAGTACCAACATTCAAAAAGAACTGGTACAGTTCTACGATGGCATATCCGATACAGGCTCTGCCGAGAAGTCTGGCCGCTGGCTCATCCGCTACGCCTCGGGCAAGGACCTGGCAGGCACCATTCTCGCGCCCTCGCCCTACGAGCCGCTGCCCCAAACCAAAGACGTCTACGTCTACAACAAAAAGACCAATAAGAACGTGCGCACGAAACTGGAGACAGAGGAGGACATTGCCAATGCCCTGCCGCCACATGCCACCAGAGACGTCAAACTTCACTATCTGCTTGCACAGAACGGCTATTACTACGCCCATGCTGACAGCTGCGAGGCCGACAAAACCGAGCCGGTGGCTATCGTAGTAGCTGAGACTTCCGACCTGGGCTATCGGACAGACAATCCGGTGCTGGAGACAGGAAAAGACTATAAGTACATGCTCATGGCCCTCAAGCAGCTCGACACCGACGCGTTCGTCACCTACGGCCCAAAGGTCCACTGCTGTTCACAGGCCAAAGTCGACCACTATCTGGAGATACGTGACGGACTGGCCATGACCGAGAAGCTGCAGGGAGGCTGCGGACAGGGGCACGACCACAAGCCCGCAAAGTATGCCTGGAACGCAACGCTGGGTATCAGCGACGAGCGCCGGCGGGCACTGAACCTGAGCCACGGCTTCCTGCCGTCGGCAGGACAGATTGGCGTCATGCTCGATTACTACTATAATTATGACAAATCTTACGGTCGGGAGGTATTCGGCAACGGCGACAGAGCCTTCGAATACTCGCGCATCATCGACATGTTGTGCGAGACGAACAAGCGGAAAAGTGTCAACGGACTGCGCGTGTATTCGTTTGGGTCAAATATGATCGCCTCCTCCACCGAGTCGGAAGATGGTGAGGATATCGTGGTACTCCACTTCAACGACTTTGAAATGAGCGGGCTCATCAAGTTCTACCTGAAGACGAAGACCGAGAAGATATGGAATGTGACACCGTTCTTCCTGGCCAAGTAAACAATACAGAAGGACGAGTCCAGAAAAACGTGGATAAAGAATAAATCCGCAGAATAAGCGAATCAAAAAAAAGAGAACTGATACATAATGAATGTAAAATATTGAACATGATGAAAAAGATGCTCAACCTTTGGCTGATTGCCCTGCTGACAGTTGGCCTTGCCATGGGCGTCGCCTCGTGCAAGGACGATGACGACACGCCGACGCCCACTCCCGACGAGAAGGAAGCCATCAACAGCAAGCCCGGCGACGACACGCCCGACGATGTCAGCATCGACGACGAACTGAGCCGACTGCTGAGCGAGCACAACGGTGCCGAGGATTCCGTCTACTTCTTCCTCGAAGAGGCAAAGAAGCAGGGCAACTTCATATCGGGCAAGTACCAGACCTGCCGCTACACCTACCTCTCGACCACCGCCGACGGCAAGCCCGTCTGGCTCACCGGACGCATGGCATGGCCCGAGAACGGCAAGGCACAGTACATACTGGGTGGGTGCCACATCACCATGACCGACAACAAGGGCTGCCCCTCCATGAGCACCAAGAAGACCAGCGACTGCGGCATCACCTGCCTGCTCTTCGCCTCGAAAGCCCTCGTCGTATTCCCCGACTATGAGGGCTACGGCTCCACCATGGACCGCGCCCATCCCTATCTCTACCAGGAGGCCACGGCGCGGCAGGTCATCGACGGCATCGTGGCCGCCCGCCAGCAGTTCCTGGAGAAGCGCGGCGGCACTCTGAATGACGACTACAAGACCGTCATCGTGGGCTACTCGCAGGGTGGCTCCGTGGCTATGGCCACCCACAAGTATCTGGAGCAGGGACTCGACGGCAAGGCACCGCTGGCCGACGACCTCCGGCTGGCAGGCTCCGTCTGCGGCGATGGCCCCTACGACCCCGTGGCCACGCTGCAAGAGTACGTCAGTCAGGACCGACTCTACATGCCCGTCGTCGCACCGCTCATCATCAAGGGCATGTGCGACGCCAACCCCTACGTGGCCGGACGCTACAAAATCGACGACTATCTCTGCGACGACTTCCTGAACTCGGGCATCGCCGACTGGATAGGCGGTAAGAGCCTGAGCACCGACGAAATACAGAAGCGCCTCTGCCTGTACTCTGCCGACCACTCCAGCAGCACCCATACGTACACCGTCGACGACGGCGAACCCGTCTTCGTGATGTACGGCTACGCCACGGAGTCAACCGGCTGGCTCAGCAGCGAGGACCGTGGCTTCCAGCCCATCACCGCCGAGAACAACAAGCTCTACGACTGGCGCGACAACTACGGCGACCGCTATGCCGCTGCCGACGTCGTGCTGCGCCCCGACGTGAGGGCCTACTTCGGAAGCCAGTCTGCCGCCACCACCGTCACCTCCCTGCCTGCCATGACCGCCATCAGCCAGGCACTCGACATGAACAACCTGACCCAGAACTGGCAGCCACAGCACCCGATGATCGTGTTCCACTCAAAGCACGACGAGGTGGTGCCCTTCGTCAACTACGAGCGCGCCCGCCAGGCCTTCAACGGGCCGAACTTCCACGGCGTCACCTACGACACCAACGTGCAGACGCACGTCAGCACAGGCAAGAGCTTCTTCACGCTCTACCTCAGCAACTACGTCTCCACCTTGCGCGACGGCAAGGGCGACACGCTGCCCCGTGAGAAGAACGTCACGGGCTTATGGTGATACATCAACTTTTAAATCAAATAAGAAAAATGAAATAGTATTTCCATATCCTGCTGACAGCCGTAACACTATGCGGCTTCAGCGCTGCCCCCAGCTGGGCACAACAGTACCATGAACCCTTTCTGAGCGACGAAACGCGGCCTAACGGCCTGCTCTGGCTGCCCGAGCCGCCCGATTTCACTTCGGCTGAGTTTACTTACGACTTCTACTACTATCAGATGGGACGCAAGCTGCGCGAAGTGGATGGCATGGGCGAACAGGCCCTGAGCGACGTGTTCAGCGAGGCTCTCGACATCGAGCTGTCATATGAGAATACGCCAGAAATCATGAAGCTGGTAGAACGTGCCACTACCGACGAGTACCGTGCGCAGTTGGTCAAGGCCCGCGAGGAATATCTGCGTCTGAAGAGCGACCCCTCTGCCGTCCGTTCAGCCAAGGCGCGTGCCGCCGACAGCAGCGCCGTCTACGACCTGCAGGGCCGCCGCCTCGAAACGGCTCCCACAGCCCCCGGCATCTACATTATTAACGGCCAGAATACGGTCGTGAAGTAAACCGCCGCCCGCACATATTAGCCCCACATACCATGTCCGACTCGTCATCAGCGACGGAGCGGACATGGTTTGTTATTGTGGCAGTGTTTTCCTGTAGTCCTATGTGGTGTTTCGACCGAAGTTACTGTAGCGAGCGTGGACTGAGGCACAACAACTGACACACCTCATCACCGTCCATCCAATTCTATCACTTCCGGTCCTCGCTCTTTCGGGCCAAAGCCGGGAACTAAAGAAACCTGCCGGATGACGGGTATTGTCGGAGCGAACCATGATGTCGCACAGGCTTGAACTAGAAGAACTGGACACCGCCCACATGAGCCTACAAACGTTTCAGAAAGAGAATTGAGACCGTCTTTTCTCAACTGAATGACCACCTCATGATGATACGCCGCTCGGCTGAAGGACGCTTGCATGCAAGAAGCCTTCTGGCCTCTTCTCGCGAGGATGGCTGCCAAGGTTGCGGCATTCACCATGCAGTATCTCAATCTTCTCAATCATAGGCCCATAGGGAAAGTTAAATACACATTAATAATATTCAACCAACAGGTTATTTTGCTAAAAGTTTTGCATTAGGACTAGGAAAATTCTATGACAGTCACCTAAAGTGAAAAATAATTATAAAAGTAGTTGAGAGAAATCTTGAAAACAAATATTTATGAACACTATTCCTATTTAATAAAGTTAAAAACGTTAAATTTGCATCTTTTCTAATCTCTGTAGAATCGGCGCAGTTCAATTCTTCCGTGGATGCCTACCCTGTGACAACTGCCGAATA
>ERZ809472.244-NODE-244-length-14143-cov-6.050043_pt1 | contig 14143 bp, 18 predicted proteins | sample MGYA00521274_ERZ809472 | MGnify/ENA primary metagenome ERZ809472 (study PRJEB31581, sample SAMEA3312791) | metagenome | study: EMG produced TPA metagenomics assembly of the PRJEB8939 data set (Metagenomic analyses of Rumen microbiomes reveals... | reverse complement strand
CCCACCACCTATAACCATTTCCTGTCAAATGAACTCCGTTACGTGGAGCAAAGGTTGGAGCACCGACAAGAATCATATCATCATTCTCAGCGCATGCCTCAATCTGTGCCATATTCACATAAGAACCTTTAGGTACAGGTGACTCTGTACCTACGGCATGAACAAAAAACAAAGGTTTTAAGTCTTGACCATAGGCACTCATGATGTCCGCTTGCATATCGTTTTTCAACTGAACAAGTTTTCTCTTGTAATAGTCTATTGCTGGGCGATATTTTGCCTCTTCAGTTTCTGCTTCGGGTAATACATAATAGCCTGCTTGATACTGTGTAGAAGATCCATAGTCATTTTCTCCCTGTATATACATAATAGCAGGACATACTATTCGCTTATTAGCATTAGTAGCTGCTGTCTTTGCATGATTGACATGAGTGAGGAAATGACTCTGATAGAGATGATAGCCCGAATCAGAGTTTTTACTGAGCCTATCAATACTCATTCCTCCATTGCCTGACGATGTTCCAAGAAATTCTGTATCGACTCTATTTTGTAAACACAGATATTTTAGGGCATGTATTGTGGGAACAATCATATCCTCACCCGTGTTAATGCCTTCTTCAGAATCCGTATCATTGATATTGCGAAGGAGAGAAAACTCTGTCGATTCATAGTCGTTTGTCTTAGTTCCAAGCATATAGCAGCCGACCTCGGTGTTGGTTGTAATAGCTACAGAATCACCTCCTCGCGACAAACTCTGTCCATATTCTACGATATGGTTAATAGCACCTTCTATAATAGGTTGGAATTTAGCACATCCTATTCCCCTCTTGCCGTGAGGAACTGAACCTGAGCTGTAAGAACCACCCCCAGAAGGTGCATATAGTTGAATATCATTTATTTTAGCGATAGGTATTCCCGATAGAAGTTGACGAACAATATCAATTGTACCGCCTACATCAATAGGATTACCATCCTTATCATATAACTCTGCCATAAAATCTCAATTAAGAAGGTATAACAATTGATGCTATTTCGGATGCAAGTGTAGAGCCATTATAAACAGCAACTTTATATGTAGTTCCTGCTACTGGCGTAATAGCAGATGAATATGCTGTGCTGCTTGATGTAGGATTATTTCCGTCAGTAGTGTAACGAATTGTGCCTGTTTCACTTGTTGCGAACTCGATAGTACCTCCACTTTCGTTATACTTGATGGTTATCTTTGGCACAGAAGAAGACTGACTACCATTAGTTGAGATAGCCTTAATAGTTGCGCCACTTGCGACACTGATAGGCGAAGAATACGTAGTCGTAGGAGTACCACCATTAGTTGAATACTTGATCGTCAGACCTGATGTTGCCGAAAGAGCTACCGTCTTCGCGGTTGTATTGAGGGTAATGGTCGGGACTACTGGCTCAACAGTAGGTGTAACACCACCGTTTACCTTGCGAATAATCTCATTAATCTTCGCAACGATAGGATTGAGGTTGTTTGCGTTTAGCTGTGTACTACCATCCACGAAATATGGTGTAGTTAATTGCTGAATATCTGCCATAATATTTAATTTTTAAGTTGTTCCACAAATTGTTTGACCGCATATTGCCTGTCCGCATATTGCAGGGGTTGTAGTTGAGAATGTGTATCTGAGTAGCTCCAACTGGGAGTTCAGTTCTTGAGGTGACACAAACGGAGTACCTGAATGGAAAACCACTCCGTTTATGAGTGCCTGCATGCAATCAATCAAGGCATTTACCTTACCCTCGATTGAGGTTGCATTAGCATTGCCTGTCGTACTCTTGGCATCTGCGCCCGCATTAATCTTGGTTGTTAATGGCTGCCCATCCCAACCTATCTGATTGCCTTGAGTGACGTATGTGCCACTATTCGGCTTGGCAATCTCAAATGGTAATCTTTCTACTGCCATAATATATAGATTTATGAGTTAGTAATTTGGAAATACCATGTATTGCTACTTGCAGGAACAATCACCCATGAGTAGGTATTGCCATCACCGACACCATTCTCCTGTGGCACGATACAAGTGCCCTTATCAGAAGATGGGATGTCGATTGTACCTCCCGATTTCGCATTCTTGACGATGAGGCTCACTGTACCCTTGACTGCAAACAGATAGTACTTGCCACCTTCAAGCGTTGTCTGTTCAAGTGTTGTGACGGTACTCAGTTCCTTCGGTAAGGCTCTGATAGCTGCCACTATGTTTGCCGTGTTCGGTTTGGAAGAGAGCGCACCCTTGTATCGGTAGTAAGAGAACTTGTACTCTGCAGTCAATGGAGCTGCGTGTTGACCTCCCTGTACTACGTCGATTGCATAGGTGTGAGTTCCTGATGTCAACGGCTCACCTGTATAAGTGATCACCTTGCGGTTGGATGCCGTTGTGACCTCCATGTCTTCGGGAGGGTTGACACTCACGGTTGACGATGACTGCACGTTTACACCATTTCGCTTGATGTCAAGTTTCAGAAGTGGTACTATCTGGTCTCCAGTCTCGAATGTTCCTGTGTTCCCCTCGTAGATGGAAGCGGTCACAGGGAATATCGCGGTGGCGAGTTCCTTGATTCCTCCTTGGACATCGGTAGCGACAAGACCTGTGCCGTTGGCGAGTGCGACTGCTGCAGCATTCTGTACCGTACCGCCTTCTGCACCGATGCCTTCCAATGTTTCTTGTAGTGCATCTGACCTTCTAAGCGCAAGGTCTGTGCCTTCGGCTGTGTCAGACAATGCCATAGCCTGTTGCTCTGCCACTTCCGCGAGGTCGTAGGCAACACCGCCTACGTCTTCCGCAGTCACGCTCTCAGGCTCATACGCATTCTTTATCTCGTCTGCGCGTTTCTTGATGTTGTTGATTGTTGCCATAGTATAATTATTTGTATCTGATTATATATGAGAGAGTGTAATATGGTGGAAGGTTCTCGTGAGGTTGATTGCCACCAACCGTGCTTGAACTGCAAACACCACCATCGCCATCGTTGGAATATCCTGTCCCCTTCCGAACATAATTACTCGGATAACCTTCTGTATTGTATCCGGGCATGCCTACTATAGAGTCATCTGCGGGGACAACATGGCTATGTACTGGAAGTTCGTTGGCTGCGAGTTGTACCTTGCTTGCACCGCCCTTCTCCTTGAAGGCGAAGACCTTGTCACTTGTCCCCCTACCTACAATGAAGCGACCACTTAAATCAGGCAACGCAAAGCAATTATCTGGTGTTGGCAATGGCTCAGTTACGTTGAACGTCGTGCCGATTGCTTGCCATAGTTTCCAGTATGGGTCGGATTCTGATGATGGTATCTGCAAGTTGTCACCGTTACAATAGAGATATCTGTCAGGGAGAGCTGCACCCGCCCATATCTTGATGACACCGATAGGCTCATCAACAATATTGTCGAGTCTTGCATCCAATTCATCTACAGCAGCCTTCAATGCTTGTGTTGTACTTAGTTCTGTGAATTGCTCCCATGTGAAATTCTCTGCACCTTCACTATTGTCTCTGCCCGCCACAAGTTTTCTCTTGGTGTAAGCCTTGTTGTATGTGATACTACCCGCAGAGACATTGATATCCTCCTTGACTAGATGGAATCCGTTTACAACCGCACCGCCCTCGAATGGAAGTATCTCGCCATTAGGGTAGTCTGTTGTCTTAAGGAATACATAGCCAGCCTCTCGCTCTGTCTCTTCCTGATTGAGAGCGCACCCTGATATAATCACCTTGTCACCCGCAATATTGCCTAGCAACTCGCACATCTTCTCATTGTTGGAGAGATATTCAAGCGTTTCGCAATCGAGAGGGAAATCAGGATTTTGCTGATTTAGATAATTGCCATGAATCTTGTCCATATTAATCTATTTTATACCTCATTGAGGCAAGTTTGTACTTGTTGATTGTCGCTGCAAGGTTGTACGAGTCTATCCTGTCACGCAATTGGTAAGGAACGCGGACTATGAATGCTATCTCTCGCGCACCACCGAAATTCCTTCTGTATAGTATCCTCGGTGCGCTTGGATTCAGAACGACAGGAGATGTCCGCATTCGAGGATGAATGATAATACCCTCAAGGTTGCGCTCTGCATCCTCTATACGTATTCCTCGTAACAGAGGGTCGAACTTGTCATTGAGAGCTGCACGAAGATAACAGACTTGTGAGTTGTGGGTGAGACGGTAGTCTGTCTCTCCCCGGTATGTGGAGAATAACTCCCTTATGGTTGTGAGAGGTTCTGCGAATGCCTTGACGAAGGCTTTCATCCTTCCTCCTCTCAGGCACATCGGCAATAGTTGCATCGCCAATTTGCCCACGTTCACGTTATATCTGTTCGTCATAGACCTTCATGTTAATTATAGCCGTTCCTACTTTCATATAGCCAGCCGATGGGCGATAGCGTGCATCTATTGATGTCATGGTTGTCTCGGAACTTGCCCTTGCAGCAGCAGACTTCATCTCTGCAACCTCAACACCCGCCACCTTCTGAACTGCATCGATGCACCCCATGTTAGAGTATTGCCCATCGAATGGAAGACCTTGTACATAGTTCTTGACTGCATCTTCAACCGCACTCTTAACGGTATTAGCATTGATCAGAGGATTGTAGTATACATCCATCTCGTAGAAGAATATATCTCCCGCCCTGTTGATCAGATTGATGCGAACACCCGCATCCTTTATCTCTGCCAAATAGGCTGCAAGGTCTGTTGTCTGGTCGAGGGGTTGCAGTTCACCATTATTCCCCTTCGTGGCTACCTTGATGGTGAGCAGCGAGGAATCCTTACTCTCTGTTGCTGCAGCATACTTCACGACCTTAGCCTGTTCGATTTCCTCATCAGTCATGTCGCTTGTGTCGTAGTAGTCTGCATCCTCTACGAGGGGGACATCACGCATGAAGGCAAGAGCCTTGTCACGATACCACCTCGCAGTATGTGCGCTAGTCTCTACGGTGTCGTTCACATCTTCCCGGTAACTGTCAAACAGAACCTCAAATGTGTAGATACAAGCTGCAACGATGTAGAAGAGGATGCTTTCAATTGAAACAGAGGAGAACTTGCCGTTGAAGGTGTCACCCTCCACGAATCCGTATGCCTCACGGATGTACTCGTCTGCCATGAACGCATCCGTCATCTGTTTCTTTATGTCTGTTATGCTCCTTGCCATTAGTCGAATGTATAAGTATATGGTTGTGTGTATATGCTTGTCGTGCCGTCTTCAAGTTGGATGGTAGATGTAGGCTGTGCGCCCTCCACCTTGCAATAGTCCTCTACAGGCTTGCTGTACGTCTTGTCTATCTTCTTGAGCTGAGAGCCACCTTGCAAGTGGTCGGTGATGCTCATGTCGTTGGCAATGGCTAGCTCTATGGCTGCCTCGAAGCTGCCATATTCCTGAATCGCCACGTCTGCGAATGTCTGCCCGGATTGAACTACTACCTTTCTCATATCTACCAATGTATATTGATTGTGACTCCTTCTCTTAGACCGCTACGTATATAATCATAGACTACCTCTGTCCATGCCTTTGAGCTTGTCACCTTGCCCACCTCGGTATTCTTGCCACAGAGTATGCAACCCTCGGTGTCCTTGGCGGTGTTGCCTGAATGAATGCGTATTCCCTCAAATCCCTTGACTCCGCACAATAGTGGCATCTGCTTTCCGAATCGTGGGGAGTAGGACATAATGACCGGGTATGTGCCTGTAGGGATGGCGGTCTTACCCTTTATCTTGACGGCTGCTATCTGTTCCTTGCTCATGATGCTTGTCAAGCCTCTATCGGTGTCCTCTAGGGTATTGCACAGGAACTTTCCGTTGATGTACAGAAGGCCGATTGTATAGCCGTCCTTGCGATATTTTCTATGTACTTCAATCTTCATCATTTCTGTGGTTTATTAAAGTTGCCTAATCTGCCATCTACATAGCCTTTTATGCCGAAGATACTTCCAGCGTAGATGAATGCCTGACCAAGTACCCATAGTGTTGAATCGTGTACCTCGTTGTTCTCTGCCATGAAGAAGTCGAGGAAAATAAGCGTAAAGCCTAATAGTAGCGAACCTAGTGCGCTAACCGTCTGGGGGGATGTCCATTTCATGTCGTTTCTCGTTTTTTAATAAGTTGAATCAATAAATATGTTAGAACTTGTTATCTTTACTTCCTTAACCTTCTGCCCATCCAACTCTAGGGCTTCTCTTATAATGGTGCGCCAGTAGAGGGGGTCGTGGTCAAGTAACATATCATTGATGCCAACTCCGAGTTCTGGACGTTCTTTCAACTCTCCCTTGTTCATGGTGAGGATGACCGCCTGATTCTGTGCAAGGATATCCCCGATGACAACACCAGAGGTTATCTTGCCGAATCTGTCTGTCTGTGGCTTGATGTCCACGTCGAAGTTTATTGTCTGTATTCCTACCATATCAATGTGTTATTAGGTTGTCTTCTATCTGTTCCCTAGTCGTAGGCTGTAGCTGTCTGCCATACCATTGCGTTGCTGCCAGCTTTAGCCCCGCGCCTCCGTCCTGTGGTGTCGGTATCCAAGAACCAAAGGCGGTCTTGAGAGTGTTGATGTCCCGCTCTATAGTGTTGAGGCGGTTTATTAGGTCGTTTATATTTATCAAGCCTCCGTTCTTGCCTCCGTTGATGGTTATATGGTCTACCTCGTCTACCGAGAGGATGGCTAAGTCTGTATAGTCTCCTGAGAGTGAGCCTAGGATAACCGCAGAGCCGATTTTCGGACAAACAAGCATCTGCGTGTTATCCAAGGCTGTCTCGCTTGCTCTGATACGGACATCGGGTATGTCTATCTCTCCAATGGTCACGGTGCAAGTGCATCCGTCAAGAGCCTTCACGATGCCTTGGAAGATTGCCCCTGTTGTAGGTACTATGCCCTTAAGCCGTTCTGCAAGTTCACGAAACTTATCCATACATAATACTTAAAGAAACTATTACATTACTTACAACTAAAACCTTAAACCTTATATTAACTACTAACTGCGTTTATCATCCAGTTTGAAGCTCAAGCCTACCTTGCGAGAACCACCGCCCTTGTCGAATGTCGTTGTCACGCTGTTGACGTAGTAGATGCCATCCTTCTTCGGGTAGTCTGCATCGTGGATTGATGCCTTGCATCCGGGTTCACATTCGGGAATCAGCCAAGTGGTGATGCTGCCATCATACCCAGAGTATGACCTTCGCTTTAACTCCGATTCTGCCCTTGCCTTCATGGAGGCTTCATCTGATGTGGCGCACTTGATTTCTATCTTGTCACCGCCTGTAGTGCCGAACTTGAGTTCCTTCACCTTGCCATCGGGCATATTCGCCTTAACGACAACCTCAAAACGTTTGTCCTCTGCATCCTTGTACGTGAGGTCTTCCTTCTCTATGTTCTTGGCGAAGTCGTAGTAGGTTGTCACCTCCTCTTCCTTGCCTTGCTCATTGACTTTCTTCTTGATGACCTCGCCCGGTGCTTTCACACACAGATAGTTGTCTCTGATGTATATATCCGCACCGCATTCGTCCTGTACCTTCTTCAATACGTCATAGCCAGTCGCATTGTTGATGACGAACTTGGAGTATGTCCAAGTGTATGTGCAATCGATGAGGAGTGCCACACCGCAATGGCTAACCACATACTCAAGCAGAGTCTTTAGCTTCACTTGCTTGAACACCTTGTTAGGAATGCTCTTGCGCATCAGATAGAGGTCATCCTCGCAGTAGAGGGTGATATTGCCTCCGTCTGTGGATATCCTCTGTATCCATCCGTCAAACTCCGTCACAAGACCAGTCTCCTTGTATCCCAATTTGATGGTGACACCATCGCCACGATGTATCTTATCCTCGATATCGAGCGGTACGTTGTACTGTGCCGACGGAAGGGTGATTTGGGCGGTGTCTGCAAGCAGCTCTTGGCTCTTGTGTATCTCCACCTTGTCAAGCATCGCAACCTTGTATGAGGTTCTGTTCTTGATATCGGTCACCGTTATGTCAAACACCATTGTATACATAGGACTAATTCTTTAGATCATCTTGCGATAACAGAAGCTGATATGTTGTATCTGAGTAGCACTTGAGTTGGTAGGTCTGATTGATTGCGCCTTGCGTGAAGGGAATCTCCCACGACTCTATCACTATGCGATGTATGCCGAAGACCTCAAGCAGAGGGTTGTAAACCTTTATGCTGCTTGCCTGACAATACTCTGTCAGCTTCTTCACATCGTCAAGCGGGTATTTCTTGTTCTGGCTCATCAGGATTCCCTCGATGGTGATGCTATAATCGTCTTGCACCCATCGCTCCTTGATGCTGCCCATCGTCTGAGCCTTGGCTACTTGTCTCCTCGTTATGATGGAGTTGCCTGTAATGCTTATCATCGGCTCAAATGGTAGTGTCCATTCCTCTGCATCGGGTTCATTGAGTTGTAGGATGAGAGGCAAGACCATTCTGACACCGAGGGCATTGCGCTTGATAGTCTCTTCCAGTTCAAAGTCATTGAAGCCTTCAACGGTGGTAGTGTCAATCTCGTTGTTGAACTTCCAATACGGAGGCACAACACCTTGCGCAATCGTTGCTGCAGCTAATTGTTTAAGCGAGAATGTGGTTGCCATACTATCTGTCTGTTGAAGTTGCTATTGCCAGTGCCCTGTTGAGGCTCTGTACTACGATTGTCTCTAGCTCCGTTGTGTCGGTTGCATCCATCATAGTGACTTGCATAGTGTCGAAGAACTTGCCGATGGTCATGTTTATGGTGGTATTGCGAGTACCGCCTGTAGCTATTGCGTTGGCATCCTTGCCGTTTGCACCCCTGCCACCTTTACCGCCATTTTTTGCAGGTTCAAAGAGGTTGCCGTATTGTTTCTTGCCGTTGTTCTTCTTTGCGGTTTCCTCCGTCTTCTTCTTGGTGTTCTGTGCACCTGTAATGGTGGTTTTCTCTCCCTTGATGCCGAAGAGTTTCGCCAAAGCATTGCCTACATAGCCAATGGTCTTCAGCATTATCCTAAGTTGGAAGTTGAGGTAGCCCTTGATGTAACTGGCAAGTTTCAATACATACTTGCCAGCCGTACTCAATAGCGTGAGGAATGGCTTAAACTCAACGATGTATTTCTTTGTCCAGTCTGCCCATTCGCTGATATAGCTAATCGCCTCATCAAAGAACGGAGGAACAACATCTATTAACCAATTGATTGCGGGTTTGAGATAGTCAAAGAGTTTTGTGAGACCTTCCTCAAACTTACCCATGAGCGTTGACCATCTGCCTTGTACGGTGTTGGCTAGTTCTTCGCTCATGCCGTAGAACTTACCACCTTCGCTTGTCGCATGTTCTATGGCTGCAGCAACAGCTTTCTCGCCAATCTGCCCCGCGCTCATCATCTCCTTGAGTTCTGCCATCGTCTTTCCTGTCATTTCGGAAAGTTCTTGCAGAGGGTTGAATCCCGCATTAACGAACTGAAGAAAGTCTTGTCCTTGCAGTTTTCCCGCAGATGCGACCTGAGAATATACTAGGGATAGGGATTTCAATCTGTTGTTATCTCCCATTGATATATCGCCTAGTCGCTTGAGGGTGTCCACCGTCTTCTCTGTAGAAACTCCAAAGGATAGCATCTGCTTGGCACTCTCCACAAGTTCCATTGTCTTGTATGGTGTGGAATTGGCATACTGCTTGATTTCCTTGAGAGTGTCGGCTGCTTGCTTCTCGTTTCCTACGAGTTTCCCGAATGAGACTGCGGTCATCTCTGCCTCAGAGCCTACCTTTGTGATTGCCGTTACACTTGCACCTATGGCGGTGATGGCTGCAAGGTAAGGATTCATCAGAGAACCGATAACAGGAAGACTTTGCAATGCAGAAGCAAAATTCTTTCCTGAGAATGCCCCCGCTATCTTAGTGCCTACACGGTCAGCCTTGCGCCCGATCCGGTCAAGACCACTCTCAACCCTCCTTGCTGCAACTTGGAAGGATTGAGGATTTGCCTTGAATTGTATAAGCCACTCAACGATATTTTTCATTTGGGGTGTTTTCTGCTATTCTAATGTCCTTGATATGCTTAACCGTCCATGCCCATTCGTAGTCGCTCAAAGTGCGAGGGTCGTAACTGGTGTAATAGGCTATCAGCGTATTGAAGAAAAGGATGTCGGAAGGTTCGATGTCTTCCAATCCGACATCCTTTATAATTTTTTTACCTTGACCTCCTTCATCTTGAACATAGTCTCTGCAGCCTGTGCAGCCACAGCAACCGTGTACTTGAAGTCGGTCTTGATAACTTCATCACCATCTACCCATAGCTGATTAACCATCAACTCGTTTGCTTTTGCGACATCGGTACAGGCAATGATATATGAGTAATCCTGTCGGGATGGCTCATGTAATATACAGCTCTTGCCGTCTTCTACCTCGAAAAGACATATGCCTTCCGGGTGTTTAGCCTTGTAGGCTTCGATTTTCTCTTTGGTAAACTTCATAATAATGCAGATTAAGCGTTCTTGATATCGAGGAAGATAATAGGGAGTGTCTTCTCTTGGAACTTGTCACCCTGAGTCCACTCTGTGTTATCCTCTGTGATTTCGCAATTCAGCAAGGTATCGGTGATGTTCGGGAGTCCCTTTGATGGGTCACCATAACATACGACGATATCGAAATTGGCTGCAAGCACATTGCCACCGCATGCCACCTTCAATGCCTCATATTCAGTCTGTGTGATTGTCACCTCACCCGAGTAGTCAACATTGCCGTGTTGGATAGCCATTGGCTTGTTGCCCTTGCCATACAGGAGTTCCTTCTCTTGCTTCATAGAGTACTTCACCCCTCGAAGACCAGTAACTACTCGACCAGCGAGAGCCACCATGATGTCACTCCATTCGTATTCTCTTGAATTAAACATAGTCGTAGTCTTTAAGAGTTGTTAGTTACTAAGAAACCAAGGTCAACCTCAATCTGTCGTGCGTAGCCATAAGGACGTACTTTGAGGACGAGATGTACCTTGCTTGATGAGAGAACATTCTGCGTAGGGTCGATGTAGCACTCACAACCGCCCTCGTCACCGCCTGAGAGTTCTCCGTTGGCGGTCATCTGACGATTGATTGCACCCTCTACCGCACTCTGCCATGACTTGATGACTGCAATCTGCATAGTGCCGTCCTTGTTGACCTCAATCTCGTCGAGCATATAGTCAAGGAGGGTATCGTATGCGATGCGGTATGCCTTGTCGATGGTTCTGCGAAGAGCGATGTGTGCATAGTCATTGGTCTGGTCGCATGCCATCTGATCATCTGCGAAGAAATAGCCTGCACGACCTACGTACTTGCGTGGGATGATATATCCCTTGTCGTAGGCATCGGCAATAACGGTGTTAGCCTCTTCAATCTTCTTGTTGCCGATGAACATTACAGATGGTACGAGTGCGCCATCCTTCACACGTCCTACGTTGCGCTGAACGCTGATAGATGCAATCCTACCCGCAAGGAGACCGACTGCAGATGTAGCCGAACCGACAACGGTGTCACCAAGCATGATTGCCACGCGGTTGTTCTCGCCTGTGGTCATGTCGGTAAGTGGCTTGCTTGCATCATATCCCTGTGCATCGAAGATGACGAAGAGAGGAGCGTAGAGCGTTGTCGTTGCCCACTCTGCCAAGTCCTGTGCGATAGGCACGGCTGTATAGAGAGAAGGAGCGAGTCCTGCTGTCTGTGTGCCTGTGCCTCCGTTATTGCAGACTACGACCGCCTTCAACTTTCCGTTCTGACTGATGATGAGGTCTTTCACCTTACCAGTTGTCTTGTTACAGAGAGCATCCTTGCTTGCAGATGAATTGACACCGAAGACTACTACCTTAGTACCCTCTTCCGCTTCTTGGTAGAAGTTCTCAATGACCTTGTAGAGTCCTGCATTGTTAGCTGCAGTCACTCCGAGGTCAGTCAAGTCTTCAATGCGAGTGAGGAGATATGGTGTCTCCAATGCGAAACCATCTTGCACCGCAGTTGCTCCCGAAACTATACCCAATAGTCCGTCCTCGGTGTCGCTTACCGCACCAAGGAGACCATTAAGGTAATTTATTGTTATTTTAGGGAGAGCCATATATCTGATTATTTACAATTGATGATTATAGTCGGTACGTACCCGGTTATGGGTACGCTACCGATTAAGATGCTGCAACCTCTACGATTGGAACGATGCCCAGCTTGTCGTAACGACGTGGAGAACCGCCCATGCGTACAAGGAATGAGTAAATGTCACCGTACCATGTTGGATCGTCGGTGTTATCAAACATCTTTGTCTCACCGAGAGCGCGAGATACGCAATTCTTCTGCCATGCGAGACCTACTGCGCACTCTGCAGCTATTGCAGTATCAGAGTATTCGAGGAGGTCTTTGTTAGCCTTGCACTTGAGCACCTGAGAGCGCATCATTACATCGAAGCCAAAGAGACGTCCGAGTGTACCGTTCTGTGCGTTAGCAGATGCGAGGAATGCTGAAAGCTCTGTGCCAGTGAGGTTGTCGAGGAGGTCTGCGTACATAGTTGCATCGAGAAGGAGTGTACGACCATCCATTGGTACGTTGTTCTCGTTGAACTTGATAGAGAGTGCGAGAACATCAGCCTTGGTGATAGCCTTACGGTTGCCTGTAGCAGTAGAAGAAGTGTGAGCTGCACGTGCAGAGCCTGTGGTCTCGATAGCGTTAGCCTTGACATACCACTTGTAGAGAAGGTTCTGTGCTGCTGTGTCCTGAAGCTGCTGGCGGTCGTTGGCAAGAACGCTCTGACGCTTGTCATAAGAGAGTTCCACCATCTCGATGTTAGGGATGTAAACAGGGTTGGTTGTCAACTCGTCGATATCGTATGTAAGGTCGGTATCGGTACGCTTTGCCATACCCGCATTGCTACCCTTCTGCGCATCTGTACGGTTAATCTTCACACCGCTAGGCGCACCAGCGTTTGGAACGTGTACGGTCTTGTTGCTGACAAACTGAGAGTCATCAATAGACCTTACCATGAATGAATTATCAGGAAAGAAGTTCTCCTGAATGGTATTGAGCCATATTTCTTTGTTGAGTGCCATAATTCTATGTTTTTTAGTAGTTACTTACTTACTCGTTGTAGTCAGCACCGAACTTTGCTTTGAACTTGTTCTTGAAGAGTTCGATGTTGCTGTTCTTAAGTTCGATGAGGAGACCCTTCTTGTCCAACTCATCCCAACTCATAGTCTCGTAGGATGCGCCACCCTCATTCTTGAATACCTCTGCAGCACGTGCCTGCTGTGGCTTTGGCTTCTCCATTGAGTCAATGAGCTTGATAGTGTTCTCACGGTCAGACTTGATGAGGTTGACGAAGGTAGCCTTCTGAGCCTCTGATATCTTACCGTCCTTTACTGCCTGATTGATGAATGCCTTATCTGCCTCATCGTTCATCTTGGCAATCTGCGCCTTGAGTTTCTCGTTCTCCTTCTGGAGAGAGTCAACCAGACTAGCCTTGCCAACCATACCCTTAATCATGTCAAGGGCATTGTTCTCGTCAGTCGCATTGCTGAATGCGCTGAGAGACTTAACATTGTCAAAAAATGCCATGTCTTTATTGATTTTTAATGTCTCCCCTTGGAGACGGTTACTGAAATATTGCTGTATTGCTTCTGCGCTTGCATTGGGTTCGGGCGCATCCTCTACATCCTCCACCTTGCTGATTCCGTCGATAATGCCCATGTCGAGGGCTTCCTGTGCGGTAAGCCAATGGTCTTTCTCATCGGCAAAGTAGGTCTGATAGATTGCATCCGCATCCATCTTGCACTTCTTAGCCACCATCTGGGCGAGGTCACGCTGTATGTCCTCAATCATCTTGGCGGTCTTCTTCAACTCGCTTGAATTGCCATACGCACCGCCCTGTACTGCATGCAGCATCAGGCGAGCGTATGGACTCATATATAGAGGTTTACCGCAGAGAGCGATGATGGAGGCTATTGATGCAGCGATGCCGTCAACATAGATGGTGATGTCAGCCTTCGACTGCTTGAGTGCATTGTAGATGGCGAATCCGTTGAATACATCGCCACCGTTGGAGTTGATGTGGATATCAATCGCACTATACGCATTCTCAATCTCAAGGAGCTGAGCAACCACGTTGGCGGCATCCACACGCTCACCATCCCCGACATAGCCGTAGAGGTAAACCTGTGCAAC
>ERZ809472.243-NODE-243-length-14208-cov-7.198191_pt1 | contig 14208 bp, 11 predicted proteins | sample MGYA00521274_ERZ809472 | MGnify/ENA primary metagenome ERZ809472 (study PRJEB31581, sample SAMEA3312791) | metagenome | study: EMG produced TPA metagenomics assembly of the PRJEB8939 data set (Metagenomic analyses of Rumen microbiomes reveals... | reverse complement strand
CCATCAAGGTTTGTCTGAATTCCCCCTTCTACAAGAAGCGCCTGGGAGAGTTGGGCATTACCCCCGATTCCATCAACACTCCTGAGGACATCCGTAAGATCCCCTTCACGACGAAGGCCGATCTGCGCGATAACTATCCCTGGGGACTGGTAGGCGGTAACCTGGACGATGCGGTACGTATCCACTCCTCCAGTGGTACGACGGGTCATCCCACTGTTGTGGCCTATTCCGAGCATGACATCTGTTCTTGGGCTAATATGATTGCCCGTGATATGTATATGGTGGGTTGCCGTAAGGAAGACTTCTTCCAGAACTCCAGTGGTTATGGTATGTTCACGGGTGGTCTCGGCTTCCAGTATGGCGCAGAGTGGTTGGGATGTACGACAATCCCTGCTGCGGCTGGTAACTCCAAGCGCCAGATTATGTTTATCAAGGACTTTGGAACCACCTGTCTGCACGCTATCCCTTCCTACGCCATCCGTCTGGCTGAGGTATTCAAGGACGAGGGCGTGGATCCCGCATCTACCAAACTTCGTACCCTCTTCATCGGTGCAGAGCCTCATACCGAGGAGCAGCGCCGTCGTATCGAGAAGATGCTGGGTGTAAAGGCCTACAACTCCTTCGGTATGACCGAGATGAACGGTCCTGGTGTGGCCTTTGAGTGTAAGTATCAGGACGGTATGCACCTCTGGGAGGACAACTATATCGTGGAGATTGTGGATCCCGATACGCTGGAGCCTGTGCCCGACGGTGAGATGGGTGAGATGGTGCTCACGACGCTCGACCGTACGATGATGCCTATATTAAGGTATCGCACGCGCGACTTGACCCGTATCATTCCTGGCGAATGTAAGTGCGGACGTACCCACCGTCGTATCGACCGTATCAAGGGTCGTACTGATGATATGTTTATCATCAAGGGTGTGAACGTGTTCCCGATGCAGGTGGAGAAGATCCTCGTGCAGTATCCTGGCTTAGGCAGCAACTACCTGATCACACTGGAGACCATCGACGATAACGATGTGATGACCGTAGAGGTAGAACTGGAAGGACTGGAGACCGATATCTATCCCGATCTGCAGAAGATGATGAAGGACATCCAGCGCGCCCTGAAAGACGAGATCCTGCTGACACCTGTTGTCAAACTGGTGAAGAAGGGCAGTCTGCCGCAGAGTGAGGGCAAGGCCGTCCGCGTGAAGGATCTTAGACCCAGCAGAGGATGAAGAAGTGGCTTATAACTTGTCTGCTGATAGGCATGACCAGTGTCTGTTCCGCGCAGGAGCCGGCACTGCGTGATGTGTTCCGTCAGATACCCGACTCCCTGATGCCATCCCTCTCTCTGAATAACAGACTGGACTTCATCGACTTCCTGGATTCCAACATGAAGGCAGCGGTGAGGAACCAACTTGGGGGGATGAGTGAGATGACGGCTTTGACGGACGACAGCCTTTCCATCAGGATGAGTGATGCCTTGCGGATAGACATGCTGCTGTTGACGTTGGATGAGCCGCTCGATACGATCCGACAGGTGGTGGTCCTTGCCGAGACTTTCCTGACTGACTCTGTCTATGGGGAGACGACGGTGAAGTTCTATACGCCTGACTGGCAATTAATTACAAGAGATCATATCCCTTGGAATGAGATACAAAAGAAGCGCATCGATAGTCTGATTCTGCAAAATATCCTTAAATGGGATGAAGTCAGACTGAATAAAAGTTAAATCATAAGGTTCTTTGTGACATCAATGAATAATGTCACGGAATTCTTTTTATCTTTGCGATGTGTTTTTCATGGTATTAGATTATTAAGGTTAATAAGAATCCTATTTATCGCGAGATAAGTATTATTCGAACTCCATGCGCAGTATAAGATTTTATAATGCGGATGGTTCAAAAAAAGGGAGCCTGCGAAGGTTCCCTTTTTCCTTTATAACCACTTCCCGCATGGCGGGGATTGTTACTTAATAACTTCTGGCGATGATCACACGGGCCTTGGAGGGCTTGCCGCTCACCATGTCGGTGCCAGGTGTCTGTTCCACACCGAAAGGTACGCAACGGATCGTGGCCTGTGTCTCTTCCTTGATCTGTGCCTCGGTCTCGGCTGTACCGTCCCAGTGGCAGAGGAAGAATCCACCGTCCTTGATCTTCTCCTTGAACTCCTCGTAGTTGTCGCACTCGTAGATATGGGCATCGCGATAGGTCCTGGCCTTCTCGAAGATATTCTTCTGGATATCCACCAAGAGTTGTTCTACGTATTCTACGATACCCTCGATGGAGCGGGTCTCTTTCTCAAGGGTATCACGACGCATCACCTCGATGGTACCGTTCTCTAAGTCGCGGGCACCAAGCACCAGACGAACGGGTACACCCTTCAGTTCGTAGTCGGCGAACTTGAAGCCAGGACGCTTGTTGTCGGCATCGTCGAACTTCACGGTGATGCCCTTAGCGCGCAACTGTTCGATGATCGGCTGCACCTCCTTGTTCACCTGTTCCATCTGCTCCGGCTTCGTGGCGATGGGGATGATGACCACCTGGATAGGAGCGAGTTTCGGAGGCAGCACCAGTCCGTTATCGTCGGAGTGTGTCATGATGAGGGCACCGATCAGACGGGTAGAAACACCCCATGAGGTAGCCCATACATACTCTGGTTTATTGTCCTTGTTCAGATAGGTCACCTCGAAAGCCTTGGCGAAGTTCTGTCCGAGGAAGTGGGAGGTACCGCTCTGCAGCGCCTTACCGTCCTGCATCATGGCCTCGATGGTATAGGTGTCGAGTGCTCCGGCGAAGCGCTCAGTCTCACTCTTCACACCCTGTACCACAGGTACGGCCATCCATTCCTCTGCAAACTTGGCATACACCTTCAGCATCTTCTGTGCTTCCTCCTCAGCCTCCTCACGGGTGGCATGGGCGGTATGGCCTTCCTGCCACAGGAACTCCGAGGTGCGGAGGAACGGACGGGTGCGCATCTCCCAGCGCATCACGTTACACCACTGGTTACACATCAGGGGCAGGTCGCGCCAGGAGTGGATCCAGTTCTTATACGTGTTCCAGATAATCGTCTCTGACGTAGGACGGATGATCAGTTCTTCCTCCAGTTTGGCAGCGGGATCGACCTCCACACCACTCTTGTCCTCCTTGGCACGCAGACGGTAGTGGGTCACCACGGCACACTCCTTGGCGAATCCCTCCACATGCTCGGCCTCTTTTGAGAGGAACGACTTCGGTATCAACAGGGGGAAATAGGCGTTCTGAGCCCCTGTCTCCTTAAACATCTTATCCAGTTGCTGCTGCATCTTCTCCCAGATGGCATAGCCGTAGGGCTTGATGACCATGCATCCGCGTACAGCACTCTGTTCTGCAAGATCAGCCTTCACTACCAGGTCGTTAAACCACTGACTGTAGTTGTCGGCTCTTTTCGTTAATTCTTTTAGTTCTTTTGCCATTGTTTATGTCTGTCTATCAAATTTGCGTGCAAAATTACATAAAAAATATGAATTAGATGTGTTTTATTATGAATTAATTGTTATCTTTGCAGGCAAAAGATACGTTTAACACTTAAAATAGTTAGAATTATGAAAAGTATGAAGTCAATGGCCGTTGCCCTTTGCGCTGCATTGGTGCTGGTAGGATGTGGAATGAGTAAGACTGGTCAGGGTGCGCTGATTGGTGCTGGTGGTGGTGCTGCCCTCGGTGCAGTGATTGGCGCTTTGGCTGGTAACACGGCTATCGGTGCTGCCGTAGGTGGTGCTGTAGGTGCTGGTACTGGTGCTATCATCGGTAAGAAGATGGACAAGGCCAAGAAAGAGGCCGAAGCCATTCAGAATGCCCAGGTAGAGCAAGTGACAGACTCCAACGGTCTGGAGGCTGTGAAGATGACCTTCGACTCTGGTATCCTCTTCAAGACTGGTAAGTCTGACCTGACTGTTGACTCTAAGGCTTCCCTGCAGCAGTTGGCAGGCGTTCTGAAGAATAATCCGGATTGTGATGTGGCTATTCAGGGCTATACCGACAATCAGGGTTGGAAGAACTCTACGCCTGAGCAGAGTGCCCAGAAGAACCAGGCCCTGTCTCTCGACCGTGCCACTTCAGTATCTTCTTATCTGATGTCGCTGGCTGTTCCCGCTTCTCAGATTAAGAGTGTAGAGGGATTCGGTGAGGCTAACCCCATTGCTTCTAACGCTACTAAGGAAGGACAGGCTCAGAATCGTCGTGTGGAGGTTTATATGTATGCTTCCCAGAAGATGATCCAGGAGGCTAATGCACAGGCCGGCCAGTAAAAAGTCAAAAAGTAAAAAGGTAAAAAGTAAATAGGTGAAACGAATTCTGCGTTTCATTACCAAACCTCTGAAATGGATAGTGGTGGCATTCTTTGCCTCCACTATTCTTTCGGTTGTGGTCTTGCGTTTTCTGCCTGTCTATTTCACCCCCCTGATGTTCATCCGCTGTTCCCAGCAGATCGGGGAGGGTAGGGATCTCAAACTCTCGCACCACTGGGTGCCGCTGGAGAAGATATCCCCCTATCTTCCGATGGCTGTGATGGGTAGTGAGGATGCCAACTTCCTGAAGCATCATGGTTTCGACTACAAGGCTATCGAGCATGCAGCGAAACGTAACCGTGAACATCCTGAGAAGCGTAAGCTTGGTGCCTCGACCATCTCCCAGCAGACGGCCAAGAATGTCTTTCTGTGGCCAGGTCGTTCGTGGATGCGCAAGGGCTTTGAGGTCTATTTCACTTTCATGATAGAACTCTTCTGGTCGAAGGAACGTATCATGGAGGTCTATCTGAACTCCATCGAGATGGGTGAGGGCATCTATGGTGCCGACGCCGTGGCAGAAGAGCATTTTAATACCGATGCGCTCCATCTCACGAAGGCCCAGTGTGCCCTGATTGCTGCCACACTGCCCAATCCCCGTGTGTTCTCCAGCAAGCATCCCTCAGCCTATATGCTGAAGCGCCAGGCCCGTATTCTGCGCGAGATGAATTACGTCCAGAAACTCAGTAGGGACGGTTCTCAGTGAGTTCTTCTTTTCTTAATTCCCAGAAGGCGACGGCTGCTGCCGCTGCCACGTTCAGTGAATCCACCTGGTGCGACATGGGAATCCTCACCACATAATCCGCTGCGGCGATGGTCTCTTGAGGCAGACCGTCTCCCTCCGTACCCATGATGATGGCCAGGCGATCCTGTGCTTTCAGGATGGGATCGTCGAGGGGTATCGAATCATCCGTCAGCGCCATCGCGGCCGTCTTGAAACCAAGTGGCTGTAGGGTGGCGTAGTCATCCAACCACGTCCAAGGAACTAAGAACACGCTGCCCATCGACACACGGATCGCCCTGCGGTTCAGCGGATCGCAACTGCTCCTTGTCAACAAGACGGCATCGATCCCCAAAGCCGCCGCTGAGCGGAAGATAGCCCCGATGTTCGTCGTATCACAGACGGAGTCGATGACACAGATGCGATGCGCATCATTCAGGATATCCTGTAGTGCGGGCTCCGTCTTTCTCTTCATGGCACAGAGCACCCCTCGGGTCAGCGTGTAGCCCGTCAATTCTGAGAGTAACTCGCGCTCACCGGTATAAATCGGTATATCTCCGCATTGCCCAATGATATCAGCAGCATCACCCTCGATATGTCTTCTTTCGCAGAGCAAGGCCAATGGTTCGTAGTCCGCCTGTATCGCCACGCGGATCACCTTCGGACTCTCCGCAATGAAGATGCCTCTCTCAGCGTCCAACCGATTCCTCAGTTGTGCCTCTGTCAGTGTCCCGAATATTTCTATTCCAGGATCGTTCAATGATTTGATTTCTATAATCTTTCTTCCCATCTCGTTTTAAATAGGGGGTCACCTTTGAGTTGTCCGGATATCTCCTATCACTCGTTCGAATATCTCCTTCGAGTCGTTCGAATAGTTCCTTTACCCCCATAGGAGATATTCGAATGAGTCGTTCAAGCCGTTTCTTTAACTCATAGGAGATATCTCTATAATCTGATGCCTAATGACACTCGGGCATACCCGTCAAAGAGAACGACCTTGCATTCGTCCTTCTTATAGGAGAAACGGTTGAACTGAGCCTGAGCACCGATGAAATAATTTTTCCAGTTGTAGGCGAGACCGAGTCGAACGTCAACGTTGAACTGCACCCTACCGTAGTTGGTCTCCGAATCACCGCCCCATAGATCGATTTCCTCGAGCAATGTATTTCCATCTACCAGACCTATGGGCTTTTGTGTTTTCCCGTTAGCCCAAGTGTGTGTCTGCTTGTTCCATTCGCCATAGTCGTCGGTTTCGCCTGCACCATCCGTCATGGAGAAATTACAGTAGTAATTGTCAGTTTTCACGCGGTTATAGACGCTGAGGGTAGGCATGACCATGGCATTGATAATAAAGCCTCGGAATGGTACCAGGTTATAGCCATAGCCAACACCGATATTGGCCTGGTGGATGGAGATGCGCTTCTCGTTGCCGCTCAAGAAGAGCATCGATTTGTTGGCCGTATCCGAATTATCGAACGACGACTGGTACCATGTGGCTCCAACGAGGAACGACCCAGCAGAGCGTCGTTGGATGACCGACTGGTTGTAGGCGGCAGCCTGTGAGTAGCGGCGCCCATTAAACACATAGTAGCCGTTGAGATAGACGGAACGGATCCATACAGGGGCTGGCATGTGACCACTGTTTTCCTTCTCCATATAGGTTTTCCCGTCATCGAGGAGTTTGACAGATGCTGATGCTTCATTGGTCTTGAATCGCCTCAGACGGAAGTTGATGCCGTACTTGGCGCCTGTCGTACTGAAAGAGAAATAGCGGCCTGCGTTCTTGGCCAGCGAATAGGAATAGGATAATCCTGTACCTCGATAACCCACCCAGAAGCCAATAGAGGCGGATGTCGGTGGCTCGAAGCACATCTTTAAGTCTATTCTGTTTTGGGAGTTGCTCGGGTCAACCAAACTGTTTTCGTAATCCACATCGAGCGCAGTCTCCTTATAACGGAGTATGACCCTCCATGGTTTGTCAGGAACCTCAATATAGTGTGGATCCACACTGGCATGGGCTTTATTGTCGAGGTATTGCTGCACCTGATGAAGCCGTCCCATGAATGTTGTTGGGGCACTTTCCTCTGTGCGCACGCTATCGATAGTTTCCTGTTCCTGTCCTGCTGCACTCAAAGAAAACAACAGACTGCAGATGATGATTCTCCCTGTCATAGGCGTCAGTAAATAAAAACTGATACAATGTACTTATTTGGCGTAATAACTCTCTATGAGTTGTGTCACCTTTGTGATATTGAAGAAGTCATCTGTTTCCAGTTCGTAGGTAGGAACAATACCTCCGTCGATATTCTCTCCATTCGTATTTATCAGACGTACTCTATGGGTAGAATAGCGATAGCCGAAGCCATCTGCTGAGGGATTGTAGAGCACGCAGCATGAACCGCCTCCCGACAGTTTGCCAATGAGTGGAATACCATAGTCCTTGAGCAGGGCTGGCAACAAATTGCCACACGAGAAACTGTAGGTACTGACGAGCAGGGCAAAGTTAAGATGGTATTTCACGTCGGCATCTTTCTCGTCGAACTTACCATCAAGGTTGCGATCTACTTCGAACGTACTTTTTATCCGCTGTCCTGTCAGTGGGTTATCATAGTATATATCAGCCTTGTCACATAGGATAGATGTGATGAACAACACAACGTCTGACGAGCCTCCACCATTGGTTGATATGTCAAGCACGAAGTTCTTTACTTCTGGGTCGTTCTCTGCCTTTTCCAACGCGTCAACCAATGCGATCAGCCAATCGTTGGGATAGTCATCGACAGTTGGTTTGGGAGCCTCACCCTTATAGAACTTACGCCACCCGGAGTCATCGCACAAAAAACTGTCGAACCAGCAGTAGGCTGTTGCACCCTCTTTGTAGTATTTCACTCCTTCGCCCATCTTCGCTGCGCGTTTCTCTATTAGTTCATATGCAAGGCTAATTCTGTTACTTTTGATTGCTTTAACATCTTGATATTCGGGGCAGTAGCCGTCAAACTCGGCCTGTTTGGCGGTCATGACATTGTTCATCTCTGACCAGAAGGAGGTCTCTTGGTCTATCTGGCTGATCTTTGTCACGTCGGTGTATGTATGTCCTCCATCGTCTAACAGACAGCTTAGGGTGGCGGTACCGGCAATAAAGTCGTACATATTCTCCGACTTGAGCAGTTCACGTGTCATTTGTCCGGCCTGACCGTAGTCCTGTAATGCCTGATCAAGTCCTTTCTCCTTCAGACCATTGTTTTCCAGGAGTGTACGCCCTGGATAACCGAAGAAGTTGGTCAGCGTGAAACAGAGATTCTTGTAGGCGTAGTCGGCCATGTCAGTGGTACGCGTCTCCTGTAGGATGGGTGCAATGAAATCTTGCGGGTAACCACTGTCCAAACTATACGCACCGTTGGGGGCCACCATCACCGTCTGTCCGTTGAAATCAGCCATATGCATATATCCATCGACATAGAGGTCGGCAATCGTGGCAAAGGGGAAATAGACGCCGTTATCGTCAGCCCTCAGGTCGATGCCGTATTTGCCATAGTCCAATGTCACGTGGACGCTCTGGGGTGTCTTCTCTATTGATTTCCAGCGAATGATGGGCAGTGCGTCGTAGATGGTGTTGGGCATGCCTGGTTGTACCATCCCCATCATGTTGGTAAAGGCCTCATAGTCGTCGCTCTCGAATATGTCTTTCTGAACATCGACCGTTGCCGTTCCGCAAGGACTGGTCAACACATACTGGTTATCGGCAGTCTTCGTCACCTGTACTGTCGTACCTGGGTACATAATACCCTGGAAGTTGCTGATGCTGACGTATGCCACGTTGGGCATGTCTTCGTAGAAGCGCAGCGTCACCGTTCCTTGTGCCTCGCCCTTGGGGTCTATCACGGGCACAAGGCGTTCCACGTATTTTTTTACATCAGGCTTGACGGGATCAACAACTGGATTATCGATGATGTCTGTACATGCGGTGAACATCGCTGCTGTCATTGCGCAGCAAAGGATGGCAGTGAGCCTCATCAAATACTTTTTTGTCATGTCTTCTTATGTGATAGATAGTAATAATGTTTTATAAGTCTGGGACAAAGATATGAAATTATTTCGATAATAACAAGAAATGGGTTAAGAATTTTGCAGGAAATTCCTACCTCCACCCCCTAAATCTTGGAGAAGCCCATAAACACAGGAAATGTGGCAATTGAGATGCCTCAAATACTCCCCCTTAGCTCGCCAGTATTTAAAGGTGATTCCGCGATTTTGGGGGGTGGAGCAGACAAAATAGATTCATAATAATATGCTTGTTTCGAATAAAAGTAGTACCTTTGCAAATGTGTTCAGCCTGCTGAATACCAAGAGAAACTATATGGGCAGCTTTGTTTGTGGGGGTACCATGTATGTTGTTCGTCATATTTACATATACCCCATGGGGAAAGAAATGGATGAGGCAGAATAATCTGCTATAAAAAAAGGCTCGCTACAGCGAGCCTTTATCATTTATTTAATCTTCCGAATTGTATATCTTTCGTTTGAATTGTACTCACGGTCTTTGTCTTTACCGAAGTATTCAAGCAGATATTTATTGCTCTTTTGTCTGGTGACCCTTATCAACACCTCACGATATGCCTCATGACCATCTTTCAGATAGGTTTCGTAGGCATTATAGGTGGTTACCTTCTTGGAGTCTTTGTTTTTGATCAACTTGAACGCAGACACCTTGTTATCGTTCTTGGCGACGTTAATATAGAGGCTGTCGTTCGTGAAATTAAAAACTAATTCTCCACTCTGTGATAGATACTTTCCATCCAAATCGAATGCAAATGATTCAGAAGAGAAACACGTTAGTAAAAATAGAAATAAATACTTCTTCATATGAGTTTTGGTTTTTATTGTTTCAGGAGGTACTGCTTGAAGTCGGAGAAGTCCTTCGTCATGGGGACACTCTGCTTCTGACCCTTCATAAAGGCGGCCAGACGGTCGGGAATCTCCACGTCGATGCTGAGGATATCATCCACCTTCTCCTTGAACTTCGCGGGGTGGGCTGTCTCGCAGAAGACTCCAATCTCGCCAGGCTGTAAGCCATCAGCGAGGGCCTGATAACCACAGGCGCCATGAGGATCGAGGATATAACCTGTCTCTTCATAGCACTGACGCATGGTCTCCTTAATCTGGTCGTCGCTATAGGTGGCACCGCTGATGAGTGAAGTAATAGCTGCGTGAGTATCCTCTGATGATAAGGCTCCGTTCTGAGAATAGAGGTTGAGGATACGGGCGAAGTTCGAGGGATCGCCCACGTCCATGGCGTTGGCGAGTGTCTGCACACTGGCCTTGGGCTCGTACTTACCAGACTGCAGATACTTATAGAAGATATCGTTGGCATTGTTGGCAGCGATGAAACGCTTGAAGGGGAGTCCCTGCTGATGGCCGAAGAGCGCCGAACAGATATTGCCGAAGTTGCCCGAAGGTACGCACATCACGAGGTTATCAGCCTTGCCGAGAGCCTTCATCCGGGCGTAGGCATTGAAATAGTAGAATGCCTGTGGTAGGAAACGGGCCACGTTGATACTATTGGCAGAGGTGAGTTTCATGTGCTGATTCAGTTCTGCATCCATGAAGGCGTTCTTCACCAGTGCCTGACAGTCGTCAAATACCCCATCCACCTCGATGGCCGTGATGTTCTTGCCTAATGTCGTAAACTGGCACTCCTGAATAGGCGATACCTTGCCCTTCGGATAGAGCACATACACATGGATGCCATCTACGCCTAAGAAACCATTGGCTACAGCAGAACCCGTATCGCCAGAAGTGGCCACGAGCACATTGACCTGTTCGCCTTTGTTCTCTTGCTTGATAAAATACTGGAGCAGACGAGCCATAAACCGTGCACCCACATCCTTAAAGGCGAGGGTAGGACCATGGAAGAGTTCGAGGGTATAGATATGATCCTTCACCTTCACCACGGGGCAGTCGAAGGAAAGGGTGTCATAGACGATCTGCTTCAATGACTCGGCATCGACATCCTCTCCGAAGAAGGCGTCAGCCACCGTGTAGGCAATCTCCTGAAACGTCTTGGTCTCGATGGTGTCGAAGAACGCCTGAGGCAATGTCTTGATTCTCTCAGGCATATAAAGACCGCGATCTTCTGCCAAACCCTTGACGACTGCCTTGTGCAGGTCAGCGATGGGGGCTTTACCATTCGTGCTATAATACTTCATATTGATTGAACATTGAAGATTGAACATTGAAAATTATTGGATGCTCATCAGGGCCTTCATGAACTCATCGAGTTTCAGTAGACCGTAAGAGCCACTGACACAAGAGACCTCGTCGTACTGCTGTACTTCGTCGGGCTCGATACCACGATACCAGATAAGGAAGGGTACGGGCTGTCCTACGTGGATGCGCTGCTCCACGGGTGTGAGATGATCAGGCAATACGGCGATGCATACGGGCTCATCCCAAGTGCCTACCTTATTATATATAGGGGCGATGAGACGCTGGTCGAGATACTCGATGGTTTTCAGTTTCAGTTCGAGATCGCCGTCATGACCCGCCTCGTCGCTGGCCTCGACATGGACAAACACGAAGTCATCCTTTTCAAGCGCCTCGATGGCGGCCTGAGCCTTACCTTCGTAGTTGGTATCAGCCAGTCCTGTGGCACCTTCCACCTCGACAATCTTCAGACCAGCATAGTGTCCAATGCCTCGAATGAGATCGACAGCAGAGATCACCGTACCAGACTTCACCTGTGGATACTGTTGCATCAACGTTTCCATCGAAGGACGATAACCACCACTCCAAGGCCAGATGCTGTTGGCCTGACGCTCACCACGTTTGGCGCGTTCCAGATTGAATGGATGCTTAGCAAGGAGCTCTTGCGATTTCAGAATCATCTCATTGATAAGGTCTGCAGTTCGCTGTGCTGAGAGTCGTCCTACTTCAATTGGAGCATTCTCCTCTGCCTTAACCAGTAGTCCACGCCACTCCTCATTTGGGTGATCGTGGGGTGGGGCACAGACGATATGTTTCGAGCCGCCCTTGATGACCAGCAGATGCCGATACTGGATACCTGTGATGAACTTCACCCGTTCACAGCCCTCACGCTCGTTGATGGGCTTGGCGAGGTTCTCGTTCAGATACTTGATCAGTACGTCTGCATCTTTCGTCTCCAGATTACCTCCATTATGGGTGATGATCTTACCATCGGCAAGGGTGATGATGTTACAGCGGATGGCCATGTCATCATCTGCCATCTCATAGCCTATCGATGCAGCCTCTAATGGACCGCGCCCTTCATATACCTTATTCAGGTCATAGCCTAAGATCGCTGTATTCGCCACCTCAGAGCCTGGAGGGAATCCCTCTGGCACCGTGATGAGACGACCACAACGGCCTTCGCGCGCCAACAGATCCATCATCGGCTTATGGGCATATTGCAATAAGGTCTTCCCACCGAGTCGCTCGACGGGAAGATCTGCCATGCCATCACCAAGTATGATGATATGCTTCATAAGACTAAATGTTTGCGATCGACATGATATTGGCGAAGACACCAGCGGCCGTCACGGCAGCACCGGCTCCATAGCCCTGAATCAGCATCGGATACTCCTTGTAACGCTCTGTGGTGAGCAGCACGATGTTGTTCGAGCCTTCGAGTCCATAGAAAGGATGTCCGTAGGGCACCTCCTTCAGGGCCACGTTGGTCTTGAAGTTCGACGGGTCGTTCTCGTCGGCTTCCATCGTGGCCACGAAGCGCCAACGCTTGTTCTCGCTTTCGAGCACCTTACGGCGGGCCTCGAAGTCGGCATCGAGTTCAGGCAACTTAGCCCAGAAATCATCGATCGAACCCTCGAAGTAACTGTCGGGCACGAAGAGATGCTTCTCCACATCCTCCTGCTCCACCTTATAGCCAGCCTCACGCGTCAGGATCACCAGTTTGCGGATCACATCCGTACCACTGAGATCGATACGTGGGTCAGGCTCCGAGTAACGCTGTTCCTTGGCACGCTTCACCGTCTCGGAGAAGGGCACATCAGCAGCGATCTCGTTGAAGATGAAGTTCAGCGTACCACTCAGGATGGCCTCGATCTTCAGGATCTTGTCACCAGAGTTGCACAGGTCGTTGATGGTACCGATGATCGGCAGTCCGGCACCTACGTTGGTCTCGTAGCGGAACCAGACACCACGGTCACGGGCCGTCTGACGGAGTTTGAGATAACTGTCGTAGTCGCTCGAAGCGGCGATCTTGTTGGCAGCCACCACGGATATGTTATGTTCTAGGAAGGTCTGATAGAGTTGGGCGATCTGACGGCTGGCCGTACAATCGACGAAGACGGAGTTGAAGATGTTCATCTTCACGATCTCCTCCTTCATGTGCTCCGTATTGGCGGGGAAGCCGGCACGCAGGATCTTCTCGTAGTTGTCGAGGTCGATGCCGTCGCGATCGAGCACGAAGTTATCGACATCCGAAATACCCACCACGTTCAGTTTCAGGCGACGCGACTGCATCAGGAACTGCTGCTGGGTACGGATCTGTTCAAGCAGCATGCCACCCACGGTACCGATACCGCAGATAAAGAGGTTCAGCACCTTGTATTCCGACAGGAAGAACGAGTCGTGGAGCACGTTCAGCGACTTGCGCAGGAACTTACCATCGACTACGAACGAGATGTTCGTCTCTGAGGCACCCTGGGCACAGGCAATCACACTGATACCAGAACGGCCTAACGTACCAAACAGCTTACCAGCAATACCTGGTGTCTGCTTCATGTTCTCACCTACGATGGCGATAGTAGCCAGACCACTCTCTACCTGCATGGGGAACATGGCACCCGTCTCGATTTCCTTGGCGAACTCGGCATTCAGTACCTCTGCAGCTGCCTCAGCATCCTCATCGCGCACACCAATAGAGGTAGAGTTCTCAGAGGAGGCCTGTGATACCATAAACACAGAGATACCCTTATTGGCCAAAGTGGTGAAGATACGACGGTTCACACCAATCACACCCACCATCGAGAGACCTGTCACCGTGATCAGTGAAGTGCCCTTGATACTCGAGATACCCTTGATGGGCTTATTGTCGTCGTCGATCTGAGCCTTGATCAGCGTTCCCGGGTGCTCGGGGTTGAAGGTGTTCTTAACTTTAATAGGTATATTCTTCACGCAGACGGGATACTAGCAGATC
>ERZ809472.242-NODE-242-length-14211-cov-9.946101_pt1 | contig 14211 bp, 10 predicted proteins | sample MGYA00521274_ERZ809472 | MGnify/ENA primary metagenome ERZ809472 (study PRJEB31581, sample SAMEA3312791) | metagenome | study: EMG produced TPA metagenomics assembly of the PRJEB8939 data set (Metagenomic analyses of Rumen microbiomes reveals... | reverse complement strand
GAGATCTACACTCTTTCCCTACACGACGCTCTTCCGATCTGCTAGTAGCCAAGTGCACATAGCATGATGCGACTTGTTCGTTACCAAAAGAAAATATCGTTTAGTTTTCTTCAAAAAATAAACGAATAATTTGGCAGTATCGGAAAAATAAGCTAACTTTGCCGCCAAGAAACAAAAGTAAAAGGTTATGAACGCAATAGCAATGAACAACCTCTGGAGCTACTTACAGGGACTGTCGTTAACGGCAAGTAACCGCAAGTGGCTTGCAAAAAGGCTTGTTGAGCCAACGGCAAACACAGTGATGAGTGACGATGAAATACGTGAAGGCCTTTCAGAAGCCTTTCAACAGCTTGAAGAGGTGAAAGCAGGTAAACGTAAAACAAGAAAAGCCGAAGAACTGCTTTATGAGCTTTGAAAAGTGAAACGCCTGAGTCTACTTGCTGAATCTCGCAAGTAAGAAAGAAGTCGCCGTTCCGCAGGATTGCAAATTCAGCCCAACAGGAGACTCTTATTTTTGATGTAATCAGAAGGAACCGTCCGAAATCTTTTTTTTTCGACAGGTATAGACTCTATAATGGCACATCCTACGGCGTGGAAGGGCGTGAAAGGGCGTGGAAGGGAAGAAAAGCGGGCAAATATTTGCTGCTTACATATTTTTGTTGTACTTTTGCACGGAAAATATGAAAATAACCCAAAACAAGATGATTACACAAAGACATTTCCTAACAGCGGCCTTTGCCGTCTGCACGCTGTTCTTCACTTATCAGGCCGAAGTCCGTGCCCAGTCCAACGTTACGGCCGACGATGTGATGGCCACCGCCCGTCTGGCCAATGACTATTTCATGGCGAAGTATGAAGACCCCACTGTTCCCACCAACGTGAAAAAAATCAGGCCCTCAAGCCTCTGGACGCGCGCCGTGTACTATGAGGGGCTGATGGCCCTCCAGCGCATCGACCCCCAGCAGCGCTATTTGGACTATGCGCTCACCTGGGCCAACTTCCATCAGTGGACGCCACGTAACGGCACGAAAACCTGCGACGCCGACGACCAGTGCTGCGGACAGACGTATATAGAGTTGGGCGGCGAGACGAAATACCTGCTTGAAAACCTCGACTATCAGATGCAGACCCCCAACCCCAAGAACGGCTCGCTCTATGGCTGGTGGACATGGATAGACGCCATACAGATGGCCATGCCCCTCTATGTGCAGATGTATAAGGCTACGGGCAAGAAACGATACCTCGACCACGCGATGAAGATGTACCGCTGGAGCCGCAACGAGTGTGGCGGCGGACTCTTCAACGTCAAGGAGGGACTGTGGTGGCGCGATGCCGACTACGTGCCGCCTTACAAAGAGCCCGACGGACAGCAGTGCTATTGGAGCCGAGGCAACGGCTGGGTGTATGCCGCCCTGGTGCGCTGCATGGACCTGCTGCCTGAGAAGTCGCGTGAGTATAAGGAGTTGAAGCGTGACTTCCTGCTCATGAGCGAGGGACTGCTGAAATGCCAGCGCGAGGACGGCTTCTGGCAGCCCAGTCTTGTGTCTTCCAACTATGCCATGCCCGAGACCAGCGGCACGGCGCTCTTCCTCTATGGCTTCGCATGGGGCATGAGGAAAGGCTATCTCAAGGCTGCTGACTATCGTGCTGCTGCCGACCGTGCGTGGAAGGCTATGGCTACCGTGGCCGTGCATCCCGATGGCTTCCTGGGATGGATGCAGGGCACAGGCAAGGACCCGTCGGCAGGACAGCCGCTGAGCTATACCCGTATTCCAGACTTTGAGGACTACGGCACAGGATGCTTCCTGCTGGGAGCAACGGAGTACTATAAGCTCTTAATCGGCAGTTAAAGTGGGAGCAGACGAACGGTTCATGGAACGGTGCCTGCAGCTGGCACGCTGTGGCAGAGGCGGCGCACGGCCTAACCCCATGGTGGGCGCGGTGATAGTGAGTGCCGACGGTCGAATCATCGGCGAGGGATTCCATGTGCGCTGTGGCGAGGGCCATGCCGAGGTGAATGCCTTTGCCTCCGTGAAACCCTGTGACGAACCGCTGCTCCGCGATGCCACGATGTATGTGAGCCTGGAACCCTGTTCACACTATGGCAAAACCCCTCCCTGCGCCGACCTTATTATTAAAAAAGGTGTGCGAAGGGTGGTTGTGGGTTGTCAGGACGACTTTGCACAGGTACAGGGGCGCGGCATCAGACGGCTGCGTGAGGCTGGCGTAAGCGTCACCGTGGGCGTCATGGAAGAGGAATGTCGCAGGCTGAACCGCCGTTTCTTCACCTTCCACCGCGAGCACAGGCCTTACATCATCCTGAAATGGGCACAGACAGCCAACGGCTTTCTCGATGACGACGGGCGTAGCTTGAAAATCTCATCGGACTTCACGCAAATGTTATGCCACAAGCTGCGTGCCGAGGTCGATGCTGTCGTTGTGGGACGCATCACCGACGAGCGGGAGCACCCGCGGTTGAATGTGCGCCACTGGGCGGTCGGAGCCTCCGGCAGTCCGAGGCGCATGGTGCTCGACCACCAGCATCCCTTAGACTTCGAAGCCCTCTATGCCGAGGGTGTGCAGTCGCTCATCGTCGAGGGTGGGGGAGTGACGCTGCGCTCGTTTATCGACAGCGGACACTGGGACGAGATTCGTGTGGAGACCAACACCGCGCTCACCGTCGGGCGCGGAACGCCGGCACCAGCCCTGCCATCCGAGGCGGTCATTGTCGACAGGCAGATTGACGGAGACAATATTATTACCTATTATTATAAGCATGACGAAAGACGACCTGAGAATCGTGTTCATGGGCACGCCGGAGTTTGCGGTGGAGACCCTTCAGCGACTTGTAGAGAACAGCTATAACGTGGTGGCCGTGGTCACACAGCCCGACAAGCCCGTGGGGCGTCATGGGTCGGTGCTGCAGCCGTCGGCTGTGAAGCAGTATGCCCTCTCCGTAGGACTGCCCGTGTTGCAGCCGGAGAAGATGAAAGACCCGGAATTTGTGGAGCAGCTACGCTCCTACGATGCCAACCTGCAGGTGGTGGTGGCCTTCCGTATGCTGCCCGAGGTGGTGTGGGACATGCCTGAATATGGCACGTTCAACGTTCATGCCGCCCTGTTGCCGCAGTACCGTGGTGCCGCGCCCATCAACTGGGCCGTCATCAACGGTGAGACACAGACCGGCGTCACTACGTTCTTCCTCGACCACGACATCGACACGGGACGCATCATAGAGCAGCGCACATTCGACATTCCTGACGAGGCCGACGTTGAATATGTCTATGACGGACTGATGCACCTCGGCGCTGACATTGCGCTGAGCACGATAGAGAAGATCATTGCAGCCGACGGACGGCCAGCTTCCACGCCCCAGGACATCGAACCCGCAACTGAGCTGAAACCCGCTCCCAAACTCTTTAAGGAGACTTGCCGCATAGACTGGCAGCAGTCGGCAAAGCAGGTCTACGACTTCATCCGCGGCCTCTCTCCCTATCCCGGTGCCTGGACCACTCTCGTCGGGGAGGACGGCAAGGAGACAGTGCTGAAGATATTCCGCACCACCAAGACCGAGACCCCTGCTGCAGACAACACTCCTGGCACCCTCCAGACAGGCAGGAAACGCCTGTGCATAGCCTGTCACGACCGGCTGCTGCAGATTGACGCCCTGCAACTGGCAGGGAAAAAGCGAATGGATGCACAGGATTTCCTCAACGGCATGAAAGACGTAGAAAATTATTCTGCACGATAACATAATAAATATACATGGCACTGCGTTTTATTTATGTAAAATAAATCGGAATGCCTATGCAAATATTTACCTATGAAGAAATGACTCCAAGCGAAAAGGTCATACGCTTAATTAAACAAATCGCTTACACTTACCGTGTTGTAAACTCACAGGCTTATTGTCTTAACTGAAGCACTATGCCACTTATTTCCCCCTCACTGCTTGCAGCTGACTTCCTCCATCTGGAGCAAGAGATAGAGATGATCAACCGGTCGGATGCTGACTGGCTCCACCTCGATGTCATGGACGGCTCGTTTGTACCCAACATTTCCTTTGGCTTTCCTGTCCTGGAGGCTGTGGCCAGCATCTGCAAGAAACCTCTTGACGTACACTACATGATAGAGCGTCCGGAGCGGTACATTGCTCAGACCGCGCGTCTGGGAGCCATGATGATGAACGTGCATCAGGAGGCTACGCTCCATCTGCACCGCACTGTGCAGGAGATACATGCCGCCGGCATGAAGGCCGCCGTGACCCTCAATCCCTCAACACCTGTCAGCACCTTGGAGGATATTATCACCGAGGTGGACATGGTGCTGCTTATGAGTGTCAACCCCGGTTTCGGCGGACAGAAGTTCATCGAGAACACCATTGCGAAGGTACAACGCCTGCGCAAACTCATAGCCGACAGCGGTAGCCATGCCCTCATAGAGGTGGACGGTGGTGTGCAGGGCGATACTGCTCCGCGTCTCGTCGCTGCCGGTGTGGACGTGCTTGTCAGCGGAAGCTATGTGTTCAAGGCCAAGGAGCCGGAAGAGGTCATCAGACAATTACGCGGGCTTTGAACAGCCCTACAGAAGATGGTCAGATGACTGATAGGGGAGGTTTTGCCACACGTTTAGGCGTGATTCTTGCCACGGCGGGTTCTGCCGTGGGGTTGGGTAATGTGTGGCGATTCCCTTACGTTACAGGTAAGAACGGCGGTGCCGCCTTTATCATTATTTATATCGCCTGTCTGCTGATGCTCGGCATACCCGGTATGCTCAGCGAGTTTATCATCGGTCGTCGCGGACAGAGCAACGCTGCCCGTGCCTACCATAGTTTCTCGGGTAGTCGGCTCTGGCGCTTGGTGGGCCACTTGGGCATACTCACCTCCACCATCATCCTGGGCTTCTATGCCGTCGTTGCCGGCTGGTGCCTGCAGTATCTCTTCGCCTCGTTAATGGGCACCATTCAGGGCGATGCACAATACGTGGCATCCTATTTCTCGACTTTCGCATCCAATCCGTGGAAACCTTGCATCTGGGGTGTCGCCTTTATACTCCTGACCCATCTCGTCATTGTCCGAGGGGTGCAGCGAGGCATTGAGCGGGCATCGAAAATCCTGATGCCGTTGCTCCTGGTGCTCTTGGTGGTCATCGTGGTGGCATCGTGCTCACTGCCCGGGGCTTGGCAGGGCGTTACGTTCCTCTTCAAACCCGACTTTTCCCATCTTGACCACCGTGCGTTCCTTGATGCGCTCGGTCAGGCGTTCTTCTCGCTGTCGCTGGGCACTGCCTGTCTGTGTACCTACGCTTCCTACTTCTCACGCGAAACGCATTTGCTACGGGCGGCCTCACAGATCGCTTTCATCGACCTTGGCATAGCCATACTCTCGGGCCTGATGATTTTCCCTGCCGTGTTTTCCGTGGGTGTTGAGCCGTCGCAGGGGCCGTCGCTCATCTTCATTACCCTGCCCAATGTGTTTCAGCAGGCTTTTGCCGCCGTGCCTCTTTTAGGGCGCGTCATTGCAATCTTGTTCTATGCCTTGCTGGTATTTGCAGCGCTCACGTCGACTATCTCCATGCATGAGATAGGCACGGCATTCTTCACCGAGGAGCTGCACCTGCCGCGCAGACGCTCTGCCTGGATTCTTACCTGTGTGTGTTCCGTCCTTGCCGTCCTCTGTTCCCTCAGTGTCGGGGCTGTAGAAGACATCAAGGTCTTGGGGATGTCGCTGCTCGACTTCTGCGACAACCTCACGGCAAAGTTCATGCTGCCCTTTGGCGGACTGCTGACCAGTATCTTCATCGGCTGGTTTGCTTCTCAGGATGTTGTGCGCGAGGAGTTTACCAACCGTGGAACCATTGCCCGCGGCATGTTCCCCGTCTATCAGTTCACGGTCCGCTTCATTGTTCCTGTTCTCATTCTTCTCGTTTTCCTCCACCAGTTCGAGCTGCTGTAATCTGAACATTGCCGAAACTTTGAGACTCAAAACGGGACAATGAAACTCCGGGATCTTCTTTATTTGAACAAGAGCGACCGTCAGGTGTTGCTGATGTTTCTCATGCTGGCCGCCATCATCCTTGGTGGAATCTATTTCACGGGTAACAGGGAAACGAAGGAAACGTCGGAGCGTGAAAGTGAGGAATTAGACAGTGGCAATCTGACTTCGGTTGTGCAAGGCGACTCTTCTTTGGCACAGCAGGATGTGAAAGGACAGGAAAGCTACTACCGTCAGGAGGAAAAACCCGTAGAACGGTTTCCCTTCGACCCCAATACTGCCGACTCAACGGCGTTGTTACGTCTGGGGCTGCGTCCGTGGCAGGTCAGGAACATCTACAAATACCGGGCTGCGGGCGGCATATATCGCAGTAAGAAGGATTTCGCCCGTCTGTATGGCCTCACCGTGAAAGAGTATCGTGAGTTGGAACCATACATACGCATTTCCAAAGACTATTTGCCCGCTTCCACGCTGTTTTCAGGAGAGCGGCAAACTGTAGATGACGCACAACAGTCAGCGAGCGACAGCATGCAACCGGAGCAGCGGTATCCCATTAAACTTCATGAGGGTGAGACCATCGATATCAATTTGTCGGATACGACGGCTCTCAAGACCATTCCCGGCATAGGCAGTTACTATGCACGCCGCATCGTGGACTATAGGAACCGGCTGGGAGGCTTTGTCAGTGTGGAGCAGCTGGATGAGATAGAAGGCGTGCCATCCGAGGTGAAAGCCTATATGGTGGTGTCGCAACCCCATCCGCGTCAGTTAGACATCAATCGTCTGTCGCTGAATGAACTCAAGCGCCATCCCTATATTAACTACTATCAGGCCCGTGCCATCGTCGATTACCGACGTCTGCACGGACCTGTTTCCAGTCTTAGTGACCTGCGCCTGTTGCCCGAATTTCCTTCCGAGGCCATAGCCCGTTTGGAGCCTTACGTCGTCTGTGAGTAACTATGCGCCGGCGATGTTCTTTGTCAGAAGGGCATGGTGCTGTCGGAGGGTGGCTCTGGCAGCGGACCGTCATTGAAGGGAGAGAAGCCGTGGCCTAAGTCGGCAGGTGGCGTTCCATTGATTTTTGAGCCGAGAATCTCGCCGCCCCCGGAAGGTGCGCGGTTGCTGAGACTGTTGTCTTCGGGATTCTCGAAACGGGTGAACTCTCCACGGAAGGAGAGTGTGACATCGCCGGTGGCTCCCTTACGGTGCTTGGCGATGATAATCTGTGCCATGCCGTGCAGGTCGCGGCCGTTATCGTCTAGGTAGATGTGATAGTACTCGGGGCGGTGTACGAAGAGCACCATGTCGGCATCTTGCTCAATGGCTCCCGACTCTCGCAAGTCTGATAGCTGTGGACGCTTGCCGTCGGCTCCCTCACGGCTCTCAACGCCACGGTTGAGCTGCGAGAGGGCAAGGATGGGAATATCGAGCTCTTTGGCCAGACCTTTCAACGAACGGCTGATGGTGCTGACTTCTTCCTGTCGGGAGGAGAAACGCATGCCGTTGGCGTTCATCAGCTGGAGATAGTCAATCATGATGATTTTCACGCCGTGTTCACGTACCAGGCGGCGTGCCTTGGTGCGAAGTTCAAAGACAGAGAGGCCTGGCGTGTCGTCGATGTAGAGGGGTGCTCCCATGAGGTTGTTGATACGTTTGTCCAGACGATCCCACTCATCGGGTTGCATCTGTCCGCTGAGGATTTTCGAGCCTTGTATCTCGCAGACGTTGGAAATAAGACGGTTGGTGAGCTGCACGTCGCTCATCTCAAGCGAGAAGAAGGCCATAGGCACCTTGTAGTCGGCGGCGATGTTCTTGGCCATGGACAGCGCGAACGAGGTCTTACCCATGGCCGGACGGCCGGCAATGATGACCAGGTCGGAGGCCTGCCATCCGCTGGTGATGTCGTCGAGCTTATGGTAGCCGGTGGGCACACCGGTGAGACCGTCGGTATTGGCGGCGGCCTTGTTGAGCACGTCGAGGGCACGCCTGATGACAGGGTCTATCTGCGTGTAGTCCTTCTTCATGTTCTTCTGTGAGAGCTCAAAGAGCGAGCCTTCGGCGTGCTGCATGAGGTCGTCGACGTCGATGGTCTCGTCGAAGGCTTTTGTCTCAATGTCGCTGGCGTACTGGATGAGCTGGCGAGCCAGGAATTTCTGTGCCACGATACGTGCGTGGTACTCCACGTGTGCCGACGAGGCCACACGTCCCGACACCTCGGCAATGTAGGCCGGACCTCCTATCTCTTCGAGACGGCCGTTGCGCCCCAGTTGCTCGGTGACGGTGAGCACATCGATAGGCTTTTCAGCCATGGCGAGGTCACGAATGGCCTCGAAGATGTACTGGTTGCGCTTTTCATAGAAACTCTCGGGGTAGAGCATCTCGCTCACCACGGCGTAGGCATCCTTGTCTACCAGGAGTCCGCCGATGACGGCGCGCTCCACTTCAAGAGCCTGTGGTTGCACGTGGGCGTAGGTGTTGTCTACGGGTTGTTGCTGGCGACGGTTGCCGCCCTGGCGGTTGCTGCTTGTCTGTTCTGCCATTGTCTGAATGCTTTTAAAAGCCCGGCTCCACATTCCTGAAGCCGGGCTTTCTTGATGTATGGAGCTGGTTGTTTTACTCGTTCTGCATGAAGCCGTAGCCATTGGTGAAACCACCGGTGGCCATGGTGTTGGGCGAGAAGGGGAAGAGGTAGATGGGAGCCTTCGAGGAGTCGAACTGGTAGAAGAGGTAGGTGTAGTACTCGTCGTAGTTGTCGACCAGCACCGAGCCCCATGCCACCTTTTCGTAGCCGTCGGCCAGCAACGCTGCCTCATCGGTTTCGCTTACACGGTTGAAGAGTCCCTTGATGGCAAGGTTGGTGTTGTAGTCACCCTTGTAGTCCTTTCCGTAGGCCTCCCAGTCGTTGTTCTGTCCGCGCCATCCGGGATAGAGCACGGGGTCGTTCTCCTTGCCCATAGGTGTCTGCGTGGTCAGACGGTAGCCGTAGAGAGCCTTGGCATCGACCATCTTGGTATAGACGTTTGCCGAAATGGTGTTGCCATTGGCGAAGGTGTAGTAGCCGTTGGCCTTCAGACCGTCGAGCATGGCCTTGGTGAGGGCCTTGATTTCGTCAATCTTCTTGCCCAGCAGACCAGAGCGTATGAGTGTCCAGCGACGGTCGCCCTCGCCTGCGAACTCAAATCCGCGCTCGTCAATGACGGCCGTCAGCAGGTCGCCCTCTTTGGCAATGAAGGCATCGACGTTGCCGTCGCCACCGAAGGCACGGTCGCGCACCTTCTTGAGGTACTGCTTTGCGGTGACCTGGTCACCCGTTGCAGCGGCAGCCTCGGCAGCTCCGAGGTACATCTCCGTCAGGCGCATGAAGGGTGCATTGATACCCGAGCGGCGCTGGTTCTTGGTCCAGACGGTGGTCTGGCGGTTCTCGTCGAACTTGTTGCAGGCGATACCACCACCGTTAGCCTGTGAGCCGGGAGCGAAAGGCAGCAGCTTCTCATAGCCACTGTTACCGCCTGTGACGGTGCAGCTCACGTCGCGGCGCAGGTCCTTGGGGTCGAAGACACCATAGTAGAAGGCGGGGTTGATGCGTCCCTGGCCATAGTTCTTACAGGGATAGTTGTTCGAGCTTCCTGCAGAGGAAGGACGTCCCAAGGAGTAGGGGCGCGGGTCGTTGCCGCTGGCACCCTGCTGGAAAGGCTCTTCGTAGATGCTCTCGTCGGCATAGCCGGCATCGTCGCTGTGCAGCTGGACGAAGAAGTCAGAGTAGTTGTCAGAGAACTTGGCGGCTCCAGCGTGGTCGATGGCCTTCTGGAAATATTCCTTGGCCGTGGCGTAGAGCGTTGCCCAGTCGCTGCGGCGGCCATAGTTGGCACCATTGGTGGCCGAACCCTTGGTCTCGAAGGTCAGGGCGTTGCCCTGTCCGTCAACATACGTCATGTCACCGCGGCGGGTCTGGTAGCCACCAGCCTCGAGAGCCAGACGGCCAATGAGTCCGTCGACGTAGGTCTGCGACAGGTAGTTCTTGTTCTTTGCCCCTACGGGATTCATCAGCGGTTCCACTTTCTTCAGGTCGAGGATGAGCACGTCGTAGATGGAGTCGCGGCAGGAGAGTCCCACGGCAGCCTGGCCCATAATGGTCTGGAAGGGTACGTCGCCGTAGTACTTGATCAGTTCACGGTAGGCGGTGGCACGCAGGGCGACGGCCTCTCCGTAGAGCTGGCTCAAGTCGGTGGCCTTGTCGCCGGCCATCATCTCGTTGTAGCCACTCATGCCCTCGATGGCTGAGGTGATGGCATTGCACTTGCCGATGACGGCGAAGAGCACGCTGTAGGGGCTACTGGGAGCTTCCTTTCCATAGGTGACAGGGTCGTAGGCGGCAGCTTCGGTGCCGTTGACATAGAATGCCTCGGGAATGTGACGTGCAGGCTGTGCAGAGTATTTCTCAGGATGGCGCATGATGTCCGAGCCGGCAATGTCGAGGGCGTAGAACAGACCGTCGCCGAAAATCTGGGAGCTGACGGCTCCGTGCCACTCGCTATAAGCACCGTCCATGGCGGCACGTGCCGTCTTCATGTTCGAGAACACGAACTCTGCGTTGGCCTCGGAGTAGGACTTTGTATCAAGGTAGTCGCTACATCCCATAAGCAATAAACAATAACCAATAACCGGTATTGCGCTGAATATCTTTTTCTTCATAATCATAATTCTCATAAATGTTTATTGTTTCATTTTTATTGTTATTGCTTAGAATGCTACGTTAAGACCGAAGGTGAACGTGCGGCTCTTGGGGTACGAGCGGAAGTCGTAGGCCGGTGTCGGGAATCCGGAGTAAGCGCTGTCGGCATTGGGGCTGACGTTGATGTCGGGGTCCAGTCCGCTGTACTTCTTCAGGCAGAAGAGATTTCCGGCGGTGAAGTATACGCGGGCGTTGCTGATGCCTATCTGCTTTGTCCACAGCTTGGGGAAGGTGTAGCCTACGGTGAGTGTCTGCAGGCGCAGGTGGGTGGCATCCTCGATGAAGTCGGAAGAGCACACACCGTATTCGGGCAGGAATCCGTACTTGGTTCCGGCGTTGAGTGCGCGTACTGCGTCAGGCTCGGTGACGGCCACAAGGTCGCCGTTGGAGTCGATGTCGTAGAAGCGCCAGGTGTCGGTCACTTCCTTGAGGCGGTTGTAGCCCAGAGAGGTGTCCTTGTCGCCCTTCATGTCGCACATGACGTTGGCGTTGTAGATGTCGCCTCCAAACTGGTAGGTGAAGTTGGCCGCGAAGTCGATGTTCTTGTAACGTCCGCTGATGTTGAAGCCTCCAGTATGCTTGGGCATGGTGTGGCCGATGATGGTGGCATCGTTGGCATCCACCACATTGTCGTCGTTGGTGTTCTCATATTTCACCATGCCGGGGAATGCCTTCTGTCCTTCGGGCAGCGTGTAAGGACTGTTGTATTGACCCAGTCCGAGGGTGTTGTCGGGAATGCCCTCCTTGAGGGTCCACACACCGTTGGCATAGTTGAAGTCGTCGACGGTATAGAATCCGGCACTCTTCATACCCTGCACCAGACCGACGGGCTCGCCTTCCTGCACGATGTAGTCGTAGTTGGGAACGCGCATGCTCGAACCCCAGTTGGTGTGGGCCGAGGCCAGCACGCCTTCCTGCAGCTTCTCCACCTTATTCTTATTAAAGTTGTAGGTCATGCCGAAGCTGAGGTTGAAGTCCTTCTTGCGGATAATCTCGTAGTTGAGCGACAGTTCGATACCCTTGTTCGAGGTCTCTGCGATGTTCTGCATCTGATAGCTGAATCCCGAAGTGGGGTCGCAGGGCACGAGCATGAGCACGTCCTTCGTGGTGTTCCAGTAGTAGTCGAGGCTACCACGCAGCTTTCCGTTCCAGAAACTGAAGTCAAGACCGGCGTTGCGCGAGATGGTGGTCTCCCACTTCAGGTCGGGGTTGCCCAGCGTCGATGCTGGCTTGTAGGTGGTGATGCTCTCGCCGTTGACGGTTGCGGTACCGGTGGTCCAAAGGGTCTCGGTGAGGCCTGAGGCAATCTGGTCGTTACCCGACGTACCAAAGGAGAGACGCAACTTCAGGTTATCCATCCAGTTGTGTGTAGAGGCCATGAACGGCTCGTCGCTGATGCGCCATGCTACTGCTCCGGCAGGGAAGTAGCCCCAGCGGTGGTCCTCCGTGAATTTCGACGAACCGTCGGCACGGAACGTAGCGGTGAACATGTAGCGGCCCAGCAGGGTGTAGTTGGCACGTCCGAACCACGACGTAGTGTGTGAGGGGTGACCGTCGGTGTAGGAGTAGGTGTCGTTCATCTTGTTGGTCATGTTGATGTTGCCGAAAGCCCAGTCCTTGTCCCACTCATTGGGGTAGGTGGTGCCGTAGATGCGAGCGCTGTTCGAGCGAGCAGAGAGCATCTCGTTACCGGCCATGATGCTCAGCTGGTGTGCCTCGCCCAGACCTTGCACCTCGTAGCTCAGGGTGGTGTCCCAGCGGGTGTTGTAGCCGTCGCCCTCGGTCAGCGTTGCCGAGCTGTAGCTCTCGCCGTTGGTGTGTCCTCCCACCCAGGACTGCGTCTTGCTCCAGTTGCGGCTCAGGAAGAGCTCGGTCTTGGCGGTCAGTCCAGTGATGACCTTCCACGTCAGTCCGGTGTTGGCGCTGATACTGTAGCGGTTGCGCAGGTTCTCATAGTCGTTGACGATGCTCACGGGGTTGAAGGTGTCCTCGGCACTGGCACTACCCATGCCCAGGTCGGCAGGTTTTTTGCTGCCTAAGGGATTGTCGATGGGGCGGTAGCGGTAGGCCTGTGTGGCAAACTCATAGCGGTTGCCTTTGAACTGCATCTCGCCATAGCGTATGTCGGTGTCGAAGCGCAGGTTCTTCGTGATGTCCTGTGTTAGCTTCAGGTTGGCTCCCCAGCGGCGGAATCCAGAGTTGATGAGTGTACCCTCGTTGTTCTGGTAGTTCACCGATGCGTAGTACTTGGTGGTCTGCGTACCACCGCTCATGCTCACGTCGTGGTTCCAGGCGTGAGTCGACTGGAGCACATCGTCCATGTAGTTATGGGTGCTCTGGTTCTTGTAGTCGTTCAGGTGGTTGCCATACTGGCTTCCTAAGCCGTAGTACTTGGCCACGCCGTCAGCGTAGGTGTCGCCCAGTGACTTGGCGTAGCTCCAGGTGTGGAGCACGTGGTCGTAGGCATCCATGACATCGAGCTTGTCGGGCTCGGACTTAATCTGGTAGTACATGTTGTATTTCACCGTGGTCTTGCCTTCCTTGGCACCCTTGGTGGTGATGAGGATGACGCCGTTGGCACCGCGTGCACCGTAGATGGCCGTCGAGGCGGCATCTTTCAGCACGTCGATGCTCTCGATGTTGTCGGCGGCAACGTCATCGATGGACGACACCTGCACACCATCGACGATGAACAACGGGTCGTTGCTCTGGGTGATGGAGCCGCCGCCACGTATGCGGATGCTCATCGAACCGCCAGGACGACCGTCCTGAGAGATAACATTCACGCCAGGAAGCTGGCCCTGAAGGGCCTCGGCCACCGTAGCCACAGGGTTGGCGGCAAGCTTGTCGCCGCTGACCGATGCTACTGAGCCGGTCAGGTCCTTGCGCTTCATCGTGCCGTAACCGATGACTACCACGTCTTCAAGTGTGGTGTTGTCCTCCTCGAGGGTAACGCTGATGTTTGACTGGCTGCCCACTTTGATGGTCTGGGGCTTGTAGCCGACGTAGGAAATGTTCAGGGTCGTCGATGGCGAGACGTTGGTCAGCGTGAACTGTCCGTTGAGGTCAGTAACAGCACCGGCTCCTTTGCCGGCAGCTACGGTCACGCCAATCATCGGCTCCCCACTGGCATCCTTCACCGTGCCTTTGACGGTCTGCTGCGCTAAAGCAGCAAGGCACACCATAGGCATAAGCAAAACCATTGAGGCTTTCTTCATTTGATGATTCATAGATTTTTGATTAGGATTAATAAATATAAATTAGTAGTTGTATAGTCTAAGGATGGTGCAAAGGTACGAAAAATAAGTTATTCACCAAAAATATTAATTTTTTTTTTCTAAATTTAGCCCTGTGCCAGTTGGCAGGGAAGCTGGGCAAAGCTGGAGAAAAAGCCGTTCAAAATAATTGTGGGAGGTGCCAGTTAAGTTAATAATTGGCAGTTTGTTTGGTGAAGTCAGAAAAAATGATTACCTTTGCACCCGATGA
>ERZ809472.241-NODE-241-length-14261-cov-6.812826_pt1 | contig 14261 bp, 14 predicted proteins | sample MGYA00521274_ERZ809472 | MGnify/ENA primary metagenome ERZ809472 (study PRJEB31581, sample SAMEA3312791) | metagenome | study: EMG produced TPA metagenomics assembly of the PRJEB8939 data set (Metagenomic analyses of Rumen microbiomes reveals... | reverse complement strand
GAGATCTACACTCTTTCCCTACACGACGCTCTTCCGATCTGCTAGTCGATGAAATTGGTGCATGCCATCGCGTAAGTTCCTGCGATAAGCATTGCGGATAAGATCAGATTTCTTTTCATACTTTATTTAATAGATTATATTCGTTTCAAAGACTTTGGTGTTCTGGCGATTGTCGGTGGCCGTAAACCGCAGTTGGTGGGTACGGTTTGTCTTACGGATCGGTGTCTCGGAGAGGTCGCAGATGGCTAATGGTTGTTTGTCGGCGGCATCGAAGACCACAAAGCGGCCGTCGATGGTAGCCGTATAGGAGGCGATACCACTGCCCGCATCTGTCAGACGGAGGACGACACGCTCACCCAACGTGACAGGACTGATCTCAGGTGCCTCATCATCGTAGGCCAGTGAATAGGTGGAACCCAGTTCACGGACAGGGCCACTCACCCATCCGTCCTTGTAATCGCCACCCACGAATCGTCCGTCGGCAGTTACATACAGTTTCGATGGATCCAGTTCGCGGTGAATGACCTCATTGCCCTCAAGTCGTTCTGGATGGGCATAGATAGATATCTCACCATCACTCACTAAGGGATAGGACGACGGATAGAAGGTGTAACTGTCTGAAGGCCGATCCATCCGCAGACGCACGATGGGTTGCAGGAGCATATCAGCGGTCAACAGACCATAGGGAACAATCAGTTGCAAGCCAGGAGCGGAATAGGTATTCGTCTGGTTCCAACGGAACAGGCGCGAAGGACCGTCGATGGAGAGTAACGACGAGGAGGGTATTTCTGTCTTCGTCCCCTTCACGATAAAAGCATAATGGCTCTCATTGCCCTTGAAGTCACGAAGGATATATTCCAGTTGATAGTCACGTTCCTCGCAGAAATCTATGATACCACGACCATCTGCACGGAGGACAGGCAGGGTATTCCCCGGCTCCACGTATGACCTCATATACCAGGTCTTGTGCTGACGCCAGTACTCATAGTCGCCCCAGGAGTTCACCAGCCGGTTGTTCTCCACGGGGATGTCGTTCACCACGGCATGGAACACCTCTTGACCGTCGAGCAGAAGGATGGTTTCACGGATGCCGAAGTGATTACTGGACTCCTGCATATAGTCATCGGCCCAGAGGGCAAAGCCCACCCTGCCCCATGCCGTAAACGACCGCTCCAGCGTGGAACCAGAGATACTGAACGTCTGTTTGGAGGTACTTTGATTGAAGATACCTTCTCCCTGTTGGGGACAAGCCATCAATCCGTGTGCCCTCGGCGGTACCGTGTCATTGATGAAGTCGCCGATGAAGTCACAGGGATCGAGCATGTTCCACGTCTCGGTGTTGTGGATCTCCAGATGCAGGTGGGGGCCCGTGCTGTGGCCTGTGTTACCGCTGAGGGCAATCAACTGACCCTGGGATACAGGACAGTCCAGCGGCGAGAGGTAGGCATCGCCCTCACTGGTCTCATGCGCATACTGATAGCGACGCATGGCTGCCTTGATACGTGGGGAGAACGACTTCAGGTGGCAATAGACACTGGTATAGCCCTCGGGATGGGTGACATAGACGGCATTACCGAAGCCGTACTTCCCCATCGTCACACGGCTGACATAACCATCACCAATAGAATAGATGGCCTTCCCCTCCACTCCGTCGGTCTTGATGTCGATACCGCCGTGGAAGTGGTTCGGACGAGGCTCACCAAAATTACCCGCCAATGACATGTCATAACTCACTGGCGGGTGATAGATACTCAGGATGATACTCAGCAGAACGCTTAACATGCCTTGAACGACATATCAAGTCCCTTCACGGAGTGCGTAAGTGCACCTACGGAGATGAAGTCAACACCCTGTTCGGCATAGTCGCGGATGGTGTCGTAGGTGATACCACCGGAAGACTCCGTCTCGTAGCGTCCAGCAATGATATCCACGGCCTTCTTCGTGTCGGGCACGGAGAAGTTGTCGAGCATGATACGATCGACACCACCGTGGTCGAGCACCTGCTGGAGTTCGTCGAAGGAGCGCACCTCGATCTCGATCTTCAGGTCGAGTCCCTTCTCCTTCAGGTAGGCGTGGCAACGGTCGATGGCATTGGTGATACCACCGGAGAAATCAACGTGGTTATCCTTCAGCAGGATCATGTCGAAGAGTCCGATACGGTGGTTCACACCGCCGCCGATCTTCACGGCCTGTTTCTCGAGCATACGCATGCCCGGTGTGGTCTTACGGGTGTCGAGCACACGGGTATGGGTACCCTTCAGCCGTTGCACATACCTATCGGTCATCGTGGCAATACCACTCATGCGCTGCATGATGTTTAGCATCAGGCGCTCCGTCTGGAGCAGTGAACGCACCTTTCCCGTCACGACCATGGCGATATCACCTTTCTTCACACGGGTACCGTCCTGCATGAGCACCTCCACCTGCATGGTGGGGTCGAAACGATGGAACACCTCCTTGGCGATCTCCACACCGGCGAGGATGCCGTCTTCCTTGATCAGCAGATGCGACTTTCCCATGGCATCCTCGGGGATGCAGCACAGGGTGGTATGGTCACCATCACCGATGTCCTCGGCAAACGACAGATCAATCAGTCTGTCAACCAGTTCGTCAACACTCAGCATATCACTTACAGATTAAAATAAATGCTCAAGCCTAAGCGAACGCCGAAACCAGAATAGTCGTTGTCCTTACAACTAAGCTCGTAGTAGGCCTCGGGTTCAACGGTGATGTTACGGTTCAGGAAGAAGGTGTAGCCCGCATTTACCTCAGGACGGAAATCGTTGAAACTCGGGTGTCCCACATAGATAGCCTTCAGACCATCTTCCGACACTATGGGCACTTCTTTGGTTTCTTTCGTATAGACGTACTTGGCAATGCCACCAACATAGATACCAACGGTATCGAAATACCAGCGGGCGCCAACGCCGAGTTGGGTCTTCATAAAGTCGAAACTGCCAGAGGAGTTGAAATCAGCGATAGCAACTCCCATCAGATTGTCGATGATGAAATATCCGGCCTTGGCACCAATGCCAAACACGAAATCGGTCGACTTACTATAGCTAAGCGTCGAACCCGACCAGGCGGCATTGACATAGAACTTGCCCTCCTCAAACGGGGTCTTGGAATCGTTCAGGTACTGGGCATTCACACTCATCGCCATCATCAGGGCGACCATTGACATCATTAACTTTTTCATATTTATACTTATTAGTTATTATTCTGTTTTGTTTCTTTTCTATACCAAAGGCAGAACCACACGATGGCGATCACCAGACAGACTATCCCGAAGGGATAGCCCGCATCTCCGAGATTCAGCATCTGCTTGGACACGAAGAAATAGGTGGAGCACACCGTGGTCATGAAGAGCGCCGGGATTAGCGTGATCCAGAAGATCTTCTTACGGCGCACCAGATAGACGGTGAGTGTCCAGAGCGTGAACACAGAGAGGGCCTGATTACTCCAGCCGAAGTACTGCCAGATGGTGTTGAAGCCGTCTGGGTTCTCAATCTGCCAGACAAGCATCGCGATACTGCAGGCGAACATCGGCACACAGATCATCAGACGCTTCGGGATAGGACGCTGGTCGAGTTTCAGCCACTCGGCCACGATCAGACGACCAGAACGGAAGGCCGTATCACCCGAGGTGATCGGGGCGGCCACCACACCCAGCATGGCCAGGATGGCACCAGCCACACCCAACCAGTCGTTGCACACGAGGTTCACCACGGCCGGTGCAGAGGTATGGAATCCGGCCGTCGCATTCTGAATGAGTTCGTAACCTGGAGCAGGATTGCCATAGAAGAACCAAGATGCCACCGTTGCCCAGATGAGGGCGACGATACCCTCGGTGATCATCGCACCGTAGAAGATCGGGCGTCCCATCTTCTCGCTCTTCACACAACGGGCCATCAACGGACTCTGCGTGCCGTGGAAACCGGAGATGGCACCACAGGCGATGGTGATGAAGAGTGCCGGGAAGATGTTATCCTTCCAAGTGTCTGGTTCGGTGGCGGCTCCCATGTTATAGAAGCTCGTCCAGAGTTCGGGCACCGTAGGCCAGTGCAGGAAGAGCCACACCATCAGTGCGCCCGCCATGAACAGCAGTGAGAAGGCGAAAAGGGGATATACCTTTCCGATGATCTTGTCGATGGGCAGCATCGTGGCGATGATATAATAGCAGAAGATGATAGCCACCCACATCATCGTCTCACCACCGATGGAGTGCAGGATCTCCGCCGGTGAATAGACAAACACCGTACCCACCATGATGAGCAGCAGTACCGTGAACACGAGCATGACGCTCTTTGTCGCCTTACCTAAATAGTGGCCGATCATCTCCGGCAGACCAGCACCATCGTGACGCATGGAGAGCATGCCGGACATATAGTCATGCACGGCTCCGGCGAAGATACAGCCGAACACAATCCACAGATAGGCGGCCGGACCGAACTTCGCACCCATGATGGCACCGAAGATAGGACCCGTACCGGCAATGTTCAGGAACTGGATCATGAAAATCTTCCAGTTGGGAAGTACGATGTAGTCGAGACCGTCGGCCTTAGCCACAGCTGGCGTCACACGGTCGTCGGGACCGAACACCCGTTCCACGAAACGGCCATAGAACAGATAGCCCAGAACGAGTGCAATTAAACTCAAAGTAAAAGAAATCATCTTCTAAACTGTTTATTTGATTAAATCTTTGTGCAAAAGTACGAAATAATTGTGAATTGTGAATTATGAATTATGAATTATTTTGTAACTTTGCAGCAAATTTTAAAATATTGCATCATTTTGAAGACGATCATACGCACGATATGCCTGTTTCTGCTCTTGCAGAATGCGGCTGCCCAGACACCTAAACACGAAATCCGAGCCGTGTGGCTCACCACCATCAAAGGTCTCGACTGGCCCCACTCCTACTCCGCCTATCGGCAGAAGCAGGAACTTACCGCTATTCTCGACCAGTTGCAGAAGGCCAATATCAACACCGTTCTCGTTCAGACACGCGTACGCGCCAGTACCATCTTTCCCTCCATGATGGAGCCCTGGGACATCTGTATGACGGGCAATGCCGGACAGTCGCCGGGCTACGACGCCCTACAGTTCTGCATCGACGAGTGTCATCGGCGCGGCATGGAGTGTCACGCCTGGATCGTGACGATTCCCGTGGGGAAATGGACGAGCGACGGATGCAAGAAGATGCGTGCCCGTTTCCCGAACCTGATCAGGAAGATCGGCGACGAGGGCTATATGGATCCCGAGATGGGTCAGACGGGCGACTATCTGGCACAGTTCTGCCGGGAGGTGACGCGCCGCTACGATATCGACGGCATCCACCTCGACTACATCCGTTATCCCGAGACCTGGAAACTGAAGGTCAGCCGTGAACAGGGACGACGGTATATCACCGATATCGTGCGCAAGATCCACAGGGCCGTCAAGTCAGAGAAGCCGTGGGTGAAGATGTCGTGTTCACCCGTGGGTAAGTTCGACGACCTCGCCCGTTACCGCAGTGGTGGGTGGAACGCCTATACGGCCGTGTGTCAGGATGCACAGGGTTGGCTCCGCGAGGGTATCATGGACGTGCTCTTCCCGATGATGTATTTCCAGGGCAACAACTTCTACCCCTTCGTCGCCGACTGGAAGGAGCATGCCTACGGCCGACAGGTGGCCCCCGGACTGGCCATCTATATGCTGCATCCCCAGGAGAAGAACTGGAACCTTGATATCATCAAGCGCGAGATGAACGTATTGAGAAACGAGGGGTTGGGTGTCACGTTCTTCCGTTCCAAGTTCCTGACAGACAATATCAAAGGCATCTATACGTTCACGAAAGACTTTAACCAATACCCTGCCCTTATTCCCCCCATGTCATGGACAAGGAAACAGGCTCCCACTCCGGTGAGAGTCCTTCATATCCAAAGAGGTGCGACCATCGACCAACTCTCCTGGTTGGGGGCACGCGACAACTCCGGGGCCGACTATCTGCTCTATAATGTCTATGCCTCGGAGGACTATCCCGTCGATACGAAAGACGCCCGCAACCTGATCGCCACCCGCTATCGGAACCAGTCGCTGGCCGTTCCCCATCGTGGCCGATCGCTCAACTATGCCGTCACCGTCACCGACCGCTATGGCAACGAGAGTATGCCTAAGGAGACTCAGGCAACGGTCAGGAAAGACAGGAAACCGATAGACTTCCGTCAACTGATCATCGGCAATCCCCAAAAGTACAAGAAGAAAAGAAAATAAAACAATCAAAAACAGATTATTATGGAAAGAACATGGAGATGGTTTGGCAAGAAAGACAAGATTACGCTTGCACAACTGAGACAAATCGGTGTGGAGGGCATCGTGACCGCCCTGCACGACGTACCTTTAGGCGAAGTCTGGACGCGTGAGAAGATCCGTGACCTGCGTGAGTATATCGAGAGTTACGGCATGCGCTGGAGCGTGGTGGAGAGCCTGCCAGTGGTGGAGACCATCAAATACGGCGGTCCTGACCGCGACCACCAGATCGAGGTGTATAAGGAGTCGTTGCGCAACCTCTCGGCCGAGGGCATCCACTGCATCTGCTACAACTTCATGCCCGTGCTCGACTGGGCCCGTACCGACCTGTTCCACGACAACCCTAACGGTGCCACGAACCTCTACTTCAACTATGCCGAGTTTGCCTACTTCGACATCTATATCCTGAAGCGCCCGGGTGCCCGTGAGGAGTGGGAGAAGTTCCAGTTCCCCGAGGGCTGGGGTGAAGGCCGTAGCGTGATCGCCGAGTGCGACGAACTCGCCAAGACCATGACGCCCGAGAAGGATCACCAGCTCGTGGAGACCATCATCATCAAGACACAGGGTTTCGTGTCGGGCAACTTCAGTGAGAACGACGAGGCACCCATCCAGAAGTTCCGTGACTTCCTCGACCTCTACAAGGGCATCGACAAGGCCCAACTCCGTGCCAACATGAAGTACTTCCTCGAGGCCATCATGCCGACGTGCGAGGAGTACGGCATGAACATGTGCGTACACCCCGACGATCCCCCCATCGAGATTCTCGGTCTGCCGCGCATCGTACGCACCGAGGAGGATATCCAGTGGTTCCTCGATGCCGTACCCAACAAGCACAACGGTCTGACCTTCTGTGCCGGATCGCTCTCCGCAGGTGCCTATAACAACGTGGTCGAACTGGCCAAGAAGTTCGCCTCGCGCACCCATTTCGTTCACCTGCGTTCCTGCCATATCTTCCCCAATGGTGACTTCACCGAGGCCTCTCACCTGGGCGGTCGTGCCGACCTGATCGAACTCTGCCGTATCTTCGAGAAAGCCAATCCTGCATTGCCCATGCGTGTCGATCACGGCATGACCTTCACCGACGTGCCTGGCGGTATCATGGACGAGTCGAGCCATGGCCATAACGCCGGTTATACGCTCCTCGGCCGTATGTTCGCCCTCGGACAGGTACAGGGAATCCTCGCCACCGTCGATCGCGAACTCGGCATCGAGTACAAACAACCCGGCTTCTTTGATTGAATCCTTGGTAAGAAAAAACGATAAGAAGGCAACAGAAATCTTCCTGCTGCCTTCTTATTTTGTTATAACGGGAACCTATCTCTTCACAACTTTCTTTTGTCCATTCTGGATGTAGATGCCGTCAGACTTGACATTCTCTACTCTCTGTCCGCTGAGATTATAGGTGGATTCATCGGCAGAGCGGGTCAGGGTTAAAGACCTGACAGCAGAACTGGAGTTGTCTTTTGTGAACGAATAGCTCTGTCCATCGTAGGTCTTGACCTTCAGCGTTGTTGCCGTGAGTTCCTCAATGATGAAGTGAAAGGTCATAGATTCTTGAATAATGTGTAGTTTGTTGTTATTAGATATAAAGAAATCGTTAATCTGTTCTTTCTCAACTGTTTTTGTCTCCTCTTCACCATCACTATTCCGTATGCTAGTTATGTTCTTAAAAAAGCCCGACCAAGCTTTGTATCCTTTCCCAGATTCATACATACCATCACCAAGAGTAATGCTCTCAATGTTGGTGATTTGGAACGGAGCGTATGCCAGCCCTGTTGTCGTCCACGTACCGACGAGGTCAGCCTCGTCAAATGTCTGTGCATTAGCACTTACCGCCGAAACAAGCAGCAAAAGGATAAAATACTTTTTCATAATCATTGAATATTAATTTGTTGTGGTCATTAATACTATTATTCTAATTCATCCAGATACTTCACTATCTTCTCACGAATGGGTTGTAGGTCAACGGCGATAGCCTCCCAGACCAAGTCTTCTTCCACGTTATGATAGCCGTGAATCAGGAAGTTCCGCATATTCGTTATCTGCCTCCACTTCAAGTCGCTGTGAGCTTCGCGAAACTCAAAGGTCAGCATGTTGGCAGCCTCGCCGATAATCATAATGTTGTAGATGACGGCATGATAAGACCTCTTGTCAGCAAGGAACTCCTCCATGCCACGACCTTCGACATATTCGAATATCGTGTCAATAGCCTGTAGAATATCCTTCAGACGCTTGGGGTCGTTACGCTGCTCTCTCATAAATCAGGATTTTATCGCGGTCAGCACTCTCACGGGCAAATGGCATCAGACCGCCAACGGTTATCACGTCAACCTCACGTCCCAGCATTTCCTTCAGATCCTCGTAGATTTCACTAAGGGTAAAGAGGCTGAAGTGCTGTGACTTGTCAGGCAGTATCAGAATGTCGACATCAGAGTCAGCACGCTGTTCACCACGTGAATAAGAGCCAAAGAGCCATGCTTTCAAGACGGGCTGCGTCTTGAAATATTCGGCTATCTGTTGCGTCATTGTCTGTGTACTCATTGTCTGACTATTGCTATTTCACGGCACAAATATACGAAAAAGATTCTAATAAAGAAAGAAAAAGAGAAAAAAGATTAAATTTTGAGGATTAATAAGGGGAATAGTTTTACTTTTTGTACCTTTGCAGAAATTATTAAAACCATTATTATAAGATGAAACTCAACGATATACTGAGCGGCCAGTTCAACGCCGCAGAGTGGGAGCAGAAGGGTTATGAGCTCCCAAAGTTTGACATCAAGGCCGTACGCGAGAAGACCGCCAAGGAACCCACATGGGTACACTTCGGTGGTGGCAACATCTTCCGTGCCTTCCCGGCAGCCATCCTCAACGACGCCCTGAACACGGGTAAGTACGACCGTGGTGTGATCGTCGCCGAGACCTTCGACTTCGAGGTCATCGACAAGGCCTACGCCCCGTATAATAACCTCTCACTCTGTGTGAACCTCTGCTCTGACGGTTCGATCGAGAAGAAGGTCATCGCCAGTGTCACCGAGGCCCTGAGGGCCGATCCCCAGTTCCCCGACTGGCAGCGGCTCGTGGAGATCTTCAGGAACCCGAGTCTCCAGATGATCTCGTTCACCATCACCGAGAAGGGCTACACCTACAACGAGGCCGACCTCGCGCGCGGTTTGAGTCCTATGTTCGCGATGGGTAAGGTCTGTGCCCTGCTGTTGGAGCGTTATAATGCCGGACAACTGCCTCTGACGATCCAGTCGATGGACAACTGCTCGCACAACGGTGACAAGGTGAAGGCCGGTGTGATGGCCTATGCCGAGCGCTGGGTGGACGACGGACTGGTGCCACCCGCCTTCCTCGTCTATCTGAAGGACGAGAGTATGGTCACCTTCCCCTGGTCGATGATCGACAAGATCACGCCGCGTCCCCACGAGAAGGTGAAGGAGATGCTCGCTGCCGACGGCTTCGAGGACAATGACTATATCGAGACCGAGAAGCACACCTTCACGGCTCCCTTCGTGAATGCTGAAGAGGTACAGTATCTCGTCATCGAGGATCACTATACCAACGGTCGTCCCCCACTCGACCTCGGCGGTGCGCTCTATACCACGCGTGAGACCGTCGATAAGGTCGAGACGATGAAGGTGACCACCTGTCTGAACCCGCTGCACACGGCCATGTCGATCTACGGTTGTATGCTCGGCTATACCTTGATTTCTGCCGAGATGAAGGACGACGACCTGCGCGCGTTCATCCAGAAGATCGGTTATATGGAGGCCATGCCCGTGGTGGTCGATCCGGGCGTACTGAACCCCTACGAGTTCATCGGCGCCGTCATCAACCGCCGTCTGCCGAACCCCTTCATGCCCGACGCACCGCAGCGTATCGCCTGTGACACTTCTCAGAAACTGCCCATCCGCTTCGGAGAGACGTTGAAGAAATACAATGCCCGTGGCCTTGACAAGTCGAACCTCGTGCTGATTCCCCTCACGCTGGCCGGTTACGCCCGTTACCTGAAGGGCATCAAGGACGACGGTACACCGTTCGACTGTTCACCTGACCCGATGCTCGAGGAACTGCAGGCCATCGTCGCCCCCTTGGAGATCGGCAAGGCTGATCAGGACTGGAGTCCGCTCCGTCAACTCTACAGCCGTCAGGATGTCTTCGGTCTCGACCTCTATGAGGCCGGTCTCGGTGAGCAGATCGAGGGTATGGTCAAGGAACTCTTTGCCGGTCCCGGTGCCGTCCGCGCCACCCTCCACAAGTACGTCAGCGCCCGTTGACATAGCGCCTGCATAGTGAGGGGGTACCTTTGAGTTGTTCGAATATCTCCTATCACTTGTTCGAATCATTCCTTTCACTCGTTCGGATCATTCCTATACCCCCATAGGAATTATCCGAACGAGTCGTTCAAGACGTTTCTTTAACTCATAGAAACCATCCCTTTCTCGAACTCAGTGGGGACTCTCTGAGTTCAGAGGGCACAAAAGGGCCAGGCCCCGTGTGAGGTTAATATACACTCAAATGAAAAATTCTTGCTGAAAAATTTGGAACTTGGTACTAAATTTAGTACCTTTGCAGCCGAAAGATCATATAACTATGGGATCAAAAGACAAACTGTTAGAACGTTTTAAAAAGAAACCGAAGGATTTTACCTATGAGGAGACGGCGAGCCTTCTAGCACATTTTGGCTACTCCGAGTATCAGAAAGGTGCAACTTCTGGTTCTCGTGTGCGATTCAAGAATGACTCAACAGGTTCCTATATTGATATTCACCGCCCACACCCGGGTAGTATCATGAAGGAGTGGATGGTTAAGACGATATACCAGCATCTAAAGAACAATGGATTAATAAAATAAAGGAGGTAACTGATTATGGATTATTTGGAATACAAAGGCTATAAAGGTAGTGTTGAATATAGTAAGGAAGACAACTGTCTGTTTGGAAAAGTGCAGGGCTTGAGCAAGGAACTGATCTCGTATGAAGGTCAGACCCTCGACGAGTTGCGCAAGGATTTTGAGGAGGGCATTGATAGCTATCTGGATTATTGTAAGCAGGAGAACATTGAACCAGCCAAACCGTATAGTGGCAAACTGAACCTGCGGATGCCATCGGAATTGCATTCGCGAGTAGCAGCTTTTGTGGCTTCAACAGGCATTACCATTAACGACTTCATCAATCGTGCCATCAAAAACGAACTGAAAAAGGTGGCAGCATTGTAATCTGTGGATGCTCTCTTACGCGCGCAGGCGTTTGGTTGTCTTAAGACAACTAACGCGCACACACGTGATGTCACAAAGTGTCCTGCCCCCGCTGTGTCACCGGGATGTTCGTAGGTACGTTCATCACTCTTTGTCTTTCACCGTCCAGCCAGAGGGGATGCCGTCTACTACAGTTTGCCATGATGTCACACCGGCAGCCTTGGTGAATGTTCCGTTTGCAGCCACGCCATAGAGCCATCTGTAAATGTCAGTTCCAGAAATACTTGTGGCGAGACAAGTCACGGTGCTCAAACTCGAGCATTCAGCAAACATTTGAACGTAGCAATGGCTTGCCAGCGTCGGGGCAGGCAGCGCGGGCGCATTGGTCAGGCTCGTGCAACCAGAGAACATTTCTTGGTAGCAAAAGATTGCCAGGGTCGTGGCGGGCAGCGTTGCGGGTACTGTGGTCAGACTCGTACAGCCTTTGAACATATTTTGGCAACAACCTTCTGCCAGTGCCGTAGCGGATAGCACAGGTACAACGGTTAGCCCCCCGCAGCGACGAAACATGCTTGAGTAGCAATAATCTGCCAACGTCGTGGCAGACAGTGCGGGCGCAACGGTCAGGCTCGAGCAGTCCTGGAACATACAGTAGTAACAGTTTTCTGCCAACGTCGTGGCGGGCAGTGCGGGCGCAACGGTCAGCCCCCTGCAGTCATAGAACATGCTTCTGTAGCAATTATTTGCCAACGTCGTGGCAGGCAGTGCGGGCGCAACGGTCAGACTCATGCAACCAAAGAACATACCACTGTAACAATTATCTGCCAGCGTCGTGGCGGGTAATACTAACCTCTTGGTGGGGTGATTATACAGGAGGTAATTGGGATTAAAAAGACACGCGAAAGCATTTGCTGACACTGAGGTAGCCGAGGCAAAGCCCGACTCATTCACCAGGCTCATGATGTTACCATAGATATAGCATTCGGCTGTGCCGTTACTAATACGGGTGTCATGGGAATCGTCAGAGTAACTTGTAATGCTGGTGCCGTTGCCAAAGAACTGCACTTTGTCGCCTGCGCTCACATTGATGTCAATATCGTCCGTCGTCGAAATAATCTCCTTATCATCAGTGTTCTTCTTGTACTTCATGCCGACCGTAGGTTCTACTATGTGAATCGTTCCGTCAGTCTTGGCTTCAAGGGTGAGTGGAGTGGTCAGCATGTTGTCGCCAGACGTCATCTTCCAGCCGAGATTATAGATGTTGTTGGCGGCGTAACTCTTGCTGCTCAGCGACTTTGTATAGACGTAAGTGCCGTCGAAGGCCGTCACGTTGATGTTGGCAGAGGTTGTGGGCCTGATGGCCACGTAAATGGGACCAGCGGCAGCCGCGCGGCTGACAAAATAGTTGTTGGTACCGTCGCTGATGGTGAGGTCGGTGATGGTACTGGTCAGGTCGCTGGAGCCGTCGCTGTTCTTCACCGTGAGGGCAAGAATGGCAAGTTGGTTAATGAGCGTCACGGTGCCTGTGGGCAGTTTGGCATCGGCGGTCAGCATTCCCTCATACTTTGCGAAGTCGAGGAACGAGGCGAGGATCGCCAGCGTACCGTTCTGCCCGGCCAGTGCGTCGTAGTTCTCCGAACCGTCGGGCTTCGCCATCGCCGCGGGATATATGTACTTCACACTACCGTTTGGCTTCGGGTTAGTCAGGCTCACGTTGAACGTAGCCGACTTGCTGCCGCTGGCTATGTCGGCGGCTGTCAGGGCATCGCTTACGGTCCTCACCGTCGCGTCGCTCGTGTTCTCATAGACCACGGCAATCTGATCGCCAGCGGCGAAGGTCTTCACACCTGCGGAGGTCAGTGCGCGGGTGATGGCGCTGTCAGAGCCATCGAGGCTGACAGTCGTTGTTAGGGTTACTATGTTGCTCTGGTTCTCGGGCTGCTGCGGCACATCGATGATGCTGTCGTCACTCATGCAGCCTGTCAAAAGCGTGCCCACCAGTGCGAGGGCGGCCATGCTAAGAAATCTCATTGTCTTCATTGCTTCCTTCGTTTTAGTGGGTATGTTACTCTTCATAATAACCATTCGTGTTATAGTCTTGTACCCCGGTGCTGCCAGCCAGAATCCTCGGCATGATGGTTCGCAGTTCATACACCTGCATCGCAGGCTTCGTGTATTCACGTTTGGCTCTTAATAGTTTCATAAATTCTTTGGTGATTAATTATTCTGCATGCAAAGATACAAAGAAAACCGTTAAAGAGTGTCTCCCCCCCCTTAAACTATGTTAAAGCAAAGAAAGCGACCAAGCAAAACACAAGAAAGAGGCAGGATGTTTGGTTATTTCGAAATAAAATCGTATCTTTGCAGTCTGTAACTCATCAAAAAGAACAGAACAGTGAAACCACTAAACAAACAATTCGCTCCTAAGAGCGTGATGCCAGAAAAGGTGATCCAGTTCGGTGAGGGTAACTTCCTCCGCGCATTCGTAGATTGGATCATCTGGAACATGGACCAGAAGACGGACTTCAACGGAAGCGTCGTCGTCGTGCAGCCCATCGAGAAGGGTATGGTCGATATGCTGAACGGTCAGGACTGCCTGTACCATGTGAACCTGCAAGGTCGCGAGAACGGTCAGCCCGTGAACACACTGCAGCGTATCGACGTGATCAGCCGTGCGCTGAATCCCTATACGCAGAACGCCGCCTTCATGGCACTGGCCGACCAGCCCGAGATCCGTTTCGTGATCTCGAACACCACGGAGGCTGGTATCG
>ERZ809472.239-NODE-239-length-14304-cov-8.195733_pt1 | contig 14304 bp, 11 predicted proteins | sample MGYA00521274_ERZ809472 | MGnify/ENA primary metagenome ERZ809472 (study PRJEB31581, sample SAMEA3312791) | metagenome | study: EMG produced TPA metagenomics assembly of the PRJEB8939 data set (Metagenomic analyses of Rumen microbiomes reveals... | reverse complement strand
GCTAGTCAAATAAGAACAAGTTGAAAATCAGTGACTTATAAATTTAAAGTCTCAGTTAGTCACTCTGCCATCACATAAGAATTATGCCCAATTAGGAACATATTGTGCAAATTTCCTTGATCTTGAGGAATCTTCCAATTTGATGAGTCCAGCATTGATTGTATCGGAAATTATACGTGAAGCAATAGAATAGTTAGATGAAGCAATATTGAGTCTTCCCCGCAGACTTTCATTTGTCATCTTTTCCCCTGCAACATATTGTAAACAACAATGTTGATAGCATGCTCTGATTTTGTCTTCTTTATTCATTTGCCGCATACTTTTGGGCGCAAACATTGTCACTTTTGTACTAATATCATCTTTTGTAAAATCAGGAGCAGGCAATTGATACAATTCACATTGGGCAATTGCACGATCAACTCCACTACCTCGTTCTTCGCAGAAATTCATTCTACGCATAATGGAAGCAAGAATCTCATTCCTACTAATAGGAGTGTGATCTATAAATCGAAGAACATCAATTAGAGGTTTTCCTGGGTTGGATATTTCCATTCTGTTTTTGAATATCTCAATCATGGGCGAAGTTCCACCAATTGTGAAATCTTGATGAATTAGTGCATTTGCAACAAATTCACGAATAGCTTTTTCTGGATATACCGGCAAATCTTTTCTAAGAGCCTTTCCTATTTCTTCGTTAATAGGCAGACGTTCGTTTATATAATTAACAAGTCCTTCAAATCCAATTGCGTATCCGTATTTGCCTGTTTGTTCTCGTATGGCATCAATTCGATTATTACCTTTATAGAAGATAACTCTTACCGCTTTTCTTGCCAACAAACTAAACATGCTTAAGTCTGTTGCAAATAGGATGGCTCCAAGATTAGTGATATCGTAACATGAGGGACGTTTATGAACGATTTTCTCTTCTGCTAATTTTTCCAATATGCCTATTTTTGTTTCTGGTAATGGAATATTCAAAAGTTTGAATACTGTTGGATAGTCCAACAGTTGCAGAACGTCATCAGCTTGCAAATCCGTTTTAGCAAGTTTTAGTTCAAAACAACTATTGTGAGTGTTTTGCCATATTTTCCTTTCCATTTCCGGATGATCGGATAAGGGTTTCTTGTACGAACCTACTCTAATATATGCAGTTCCGCGAAACTTGACCGGTGTGTTACCTGCAGGGTCAATGACAAACAAGACAACTCTTTTATCTTTTATCTCAATATTATCATAGATTTCAAAATCAATACGTGGAGAAAGCTGTGTTGCTATCCAGTTTTCAATCTCTTGATTCCCGACTTTTTCTTGCTTTGGCTTAAAGTGGGTTCCAATAATATCATGTGTTTTATCGTCAATTCCATAAACCAAAAAACCTTTGGACTGTCCCATATATGCAGCCCCGTTTGATAATGCAGATATATATTCACCAATTATTTGAGGGTTTGAGTTGTCTTTTTTTATTTCAACCCACTCACATTCTTTTGGCGAAGCCTGGATATCTGCTAATATAGCATGCAGTTCTTTCAAATCCATAATTGACATATTTTGAAAGCAAAGGTAAGTGTTTTTTGCGATATTCCAAAAGTTTTTTCACTTTTTCCTTCTTTTCTCGGAAATAATCATTATATTTGCAAACAGAATTATAGTTAACGCGAAGTTAAACCCTTTAAAACGTTCCTGCCAATGACATAAAAACAGAACGAATGAACGCTACGGACCTTTTTGATGAGGCTCAGCCTCACGAGGTCACAGAGAGATTAATTAACAATTAATTATTCGCTCGGCGACGTTAGGAGACGCTTGCCAGAGCAAGAACTTACAGATCAGCGTTTCTGTTCGTACTTTGAAATAGATATTGAGCTTTTGCTCTTGTTCTTAGCATTCGAAACCGCCAAATCTTCGATACGGAAAGAGCAAGCAGTTGAAAGTTCACGCTCAATGGGCGTGGACTATTCGTGCTTGTTTCCGTAATGGTTACTTGGCGGTACCAGAATGCTGATAAGTATCGAATGGTTCCGCCTTTTTATTTCGTATGAATAAAGACTATAAAACAGTTATGTATAAATTGCTGATAATGATGGCATTTATACTTACTCCAAAGCTTGGTCATTCTGATGAATATGATAAATCTTATAATCGGAATAGTTTTGGATTGAATGGTCCTGTTGCTAAAGTAACCGTTAAGGACTGCCAATTTAAGAAAGAGTTTGGAGAGATTACCCGTGTAGGATCTAAAGATGAGAAGCAGGTCTATTTTTATGGAAATGGAAACGTTTATAAAGTTATTAATTCCCTTACATCATACAACAAATACAATTATGATGATCACGGAAATATGACCTTTGAAATGAGAGTAAATAAAGAAGGTGGAGAATGTTGCAAAATTGATGATTACACTTTTTGTGATGATGATACAACTGATGTGAAAAAGTATAAGCACATATATTCTTCTAATGGAAAACTATCTGAAACAAAGGTGTTCAGTATTAAAGATGGTTCTTCGACACAGATTGAGCGGATTATCTATTCTTATTCTGTTGGGGGGAAGAAAATAACGATATACGATAAAAATAGCATTATTAATGAAATCGTATCTAACGGATTGGACCGTGTTATACGAGTTAAAACTAATGATTTAACTTGGTCAATAAGTAAAGACAAACTAGACAATAAAGGTCACTTAATTAAACGTATTATAACTCTTGAACACGAGTTTATGAATATAAAAAAAGTTCAAAATGGTTCCAGTGAAGTGTATAGTTACGATGCTTATGGAAATGTAATAAACCAAAACCTTATATTATACCTTGATGAACAAAATCCTATAAAACAAAACTTGACTTCCAAATATACTTATGACAACTATGGAAACTGGGTGAGTATGTTGACTTATAATGGAAACGAACTTGTATCATGGAAAGAAAGAGAGATCATTTATGCAGAAAATGAAAGTGAATTTGATGGTCTTATTCAAAGTGATATGGACCTTGAGAAGGCAAGAAAACAGAAAATAAACGAGTACAAGATAAAAATAGCCCGAAAAAATGCTGCTCTAGAAGAAGAGAAAGCTAAAGAAATAGCTAAAGGGCCAATATGTAATTTGCCAGACAATTTTGCTCATTTCCCTGGCGATATGCCTGCAACTATATTTTCACCTGGTGCTAGACAAAACCATTTATATGCTTGGATAAATGCAAATAAACAAGATGTACCTTTTAGCGGTAAAGTTAAAGTTGAATTTGTTGTTGAATGTGATGGGTCAATATCCAATGAAAAAATAATAAAGGGTTATGATGAAGTTTCAAATAAAGAAGCTATTCGATTAGTAAAAACTATGCCCAAGTGGGTTCCTGCAGAAAAAGATGGAGATATTGTTCGTTCATATTTTGTTCTTGATATCACTTTTTAATGAGTCACATATGATACAATATAATGATATTGAGATGAGAGCAGATGGTGATTCTGTTCGGTATGCCCTTATTAAAGAAGGTAAGCGAATGATTTATGTGTTTGGTGTTAATCCTAGCACTGCAACAGACACTATTTCTGATCCGACTATGAGGAAAGTTATTAGGTTTGCAGGGAATAATGGATTTGATGGTTTTGCTATGATGAATCTCTATCCTTTAAGGAGCACAAACCCGTACGCTTTGCCAAAAGAGATAGATATGGGATTGCATAGAAAGAATCTTCAAGTGATTAAAGAAGTAATAGGTAAAGAAGCTAATCCTGTTATTCTTTTATCATTTGGTAATTCTATTGAAGCCACACCTTTCTTAAAAGATTGTCTGATTGATATTATTGACTTGTTAAAACTATTAAGTCCAAAATGGAAACAAATTGGTACACCTACAAAAGCGGGACATCCACGCCATCCCTCTCGTGCACCTTATTCATTTGGTATACAAGATTTTGATATAAATGAATATCTGGGGTTATGGGGACTTGACCCTTGAACAAGGCTCACGTGGGGACAGGAATACTGTGAGGTGTCTCAAAGTTTTTTTGAACACAATAGGATCAGAGCTCATGGAGGGACAGGAGTCTTGTGAGATATTGGGTGCGCCATAGTTTTTTCTGTGGCGTACTTTTTTGTTTTCTGAGAAAATAGTCGTATATTTGCAGCATGATGAAGCAAATAGAACGTATAAAGCTGATGGAAAAGCACCTTGAGTGCGCTTCTGAAGCAGTTGCCAGGCTTTCGGGTGCGCTTGATGATTATGCTGGGGCGCAGGAGAGCCTGAAAGCACTCGAATCATATTATGGCAGTAAAGAATGGAAAAAAGACTTCCATGACGATGAAATGGGGCTTCTGCCACCAGACTTGAAGCGTGGGGTGCTCTCTGAGGACGGTATCTGGAATCTCCTTTCTGATGCTAATGAATTGAACAAACGCCTCCAACGATTTAAGGCTCATGCAGAGACTCTTTGATTTACAAACTTTGTAGATGATCTCTTGTCAGATAAGCGATGTTTTTATCAACAGCAAAACAAATTGTTTTGGTGTTGAAGGAGGTATCTAAACGGCATGAAGGGACTATCTTTTACAAACCAAAACAACTTGTTTTGGTATAAAAATGGCGTAGAAAGCCTGTGTAGAAAGGGGTTTTGAGAGATATGATGGATGGTGACACTTTTTCAATAACCATCACTTTCCTAAAGTGTTGATATTTAATAACTTAGCATAAAAAGTGATGCTTTACTAAAAAAAATGCATTTTGAAAATTGTGTAGAAAAGCAAAGGGGCTTAAACCCCTTTGCTATGTTCAGTCTTTCAGCGAGTAGGTGATGGTGGTCACAACACGCAGTTTCTTGATGTAGGGGGTGTTCTGGTCGCGGTCTTCGATCTCGAACTGCCCTTGGCCTGCTGTCTGGATAGGGCCTAAGTCAGACTTACTGGCCTCGGCGAACTGCTCTGCGGTCTTTTGGGCGTTCTTAATGGCCTCGGCCATCATTTCGGGCTTCATCTGTTGGAACGAAGCATACTCATATTGAGGGATACTGCTGTCGATAGCCACACCCTGTTTCAGCAGTTCTGCCTGTTTGAAGATAGCAGCGTTAACTTCTTTCACCTTATTCGTGGCTACGGTAATCGTCGTGGTGACGATATAGCGGAAGTTCTTTTGGTTGTCACCCCATTCGCGGGCCTCCAGGTCACTGATTGAAGGAGGATTCACCGTGATTTCCTTCTCTTCGAGACCGTTCTGGCGCAGGAAACGTTTGATCTTGTCCGTCTGGCTGTTGATGCTCTCATAAAGCATGGGCAGGTCATTGCCTGTTACTTTCGTGCCGATGCTCCACGTCACTTTGTCCGCAGGCACCTCGCGCTCTGCCAGACCCTTGACGGTTACCTTACGGTCTTTGTTGGCAAAGTTGTCGATGCCAGCCTTCACAAACCAACCCATACATGCGACGCCCACAGCGATGAGGGCCGACGCAATAATCCGATTTTCTTTCATACGCTACGATGTTTTTAAAATTTGACGCTGCAAAGATGAGAAATATTTATAAGATATGTGTGGGAAAATCCCTATTTATGACGGATGATTTCCCTATTTCATTTTTTCACCATAATAATTTGTGAGGTTCGCCATTATGTTGTACCTTTGCAGAATAAACATAATAATCTCAAGATGGATCAGAAAAGGATATTGAAGTTCCTGCGGCAGGTGATGGCCAACAATAACCGCGAGTGGTTTCAGGAACATAAGAAGGAATACGAGGCCGCCAGGGCAGAGTTTGAACGGGGTGTGCAACAGGCATTGGAGCGGGTTACGACCTTCGATCCGGAGATCGCCCACGTCAAGGTGAAGGACTGCACCTACCGTTTCTATCGCGACACGCGGTTCTCTCCAGACAAGTCGCCTTACAAGAATCACCTCGGTGCCTATATCAATGCCAAGAGTAAGAAGGCACTCAGGGGCGGATACTATATCCATCTGGAGCCAGATCATTGTCTTTTGGCAGTGGGTAACTACTGGCTGCCAACCAATATCCTGACCTCGTGCCGTAATGAGATGATGGCGAACACGGAGGAATGGCTGAAGTGCGTGGAAAACGAGGAGTTTCTGAAATATTTCGGCAACGAAGAACTATGGAGCACCGACTCGCCGACCGACATCGACAGTTGGGACCAGCCTCAAGGTTTCGGACTGGCAAAATTGAAGAAGTGTCCCTCTGGCTTCCCGAAGGATTGGCCGCATGTGAACTACCTGCGCCTGAAGGATTATTGTTGTTGGCACGCTGTGTCAAATACCTTCTTCGAGGGCGACGGCTGGCTCGATGAGATGGAGCGTATGTTCCGTGCTGCCAAACCGATGATGGACTTCATGAATTCGGTGATAGATGATTATGAATAGGGAGAAACCCTATTTCTTCCAAGCCCTCATTGACTGCAGGAGTACGCTGAGCAGGATGAGGGCGATGCCAAGATAGAAGGAGAAATTGATCTCGCGCCCTTCCCCGAAGATGAGGAAGGCGAGGATAATTGTATAGCAGGGTTCGAGGTTGTAAGTCAGATTGACGGTGAAGGCCGATAATCGTTTGAGTGCCTGAATCTGAAGCAGATACATCGCCACGGTACAGAAGAGCGCATGGCAGAGCATGAACCAGAGGTTCGTACCGTCAGGGATCACTACGACGGACTGTTGGCTGGGGAAAAACCACAGATAAACGGGGATGATCGCAGAGACGAGCACGAGACCGCCAGACATCTGGTACATCAGTACCGTACGACTGCGGACACCCACACTCACCTTTTTATTGCAGATGGCATAGATGGCACAGACGGCCGACGACAATACACCGATCATAATACCATAGCGATAGCGCGCATCGAGTGAGAAGATGCACATCACGCCAGCCACGGTGATCAGTGAAAAGAGAAACTCCCAGCCAGAAAAGCGTTTCTTAAGGATCATCGGCTCGAAAAGGGCCGTGAAGAACCCGATGAGCGAGAAGCAGATGACACCAATGGAAACATTCGAGGCCTTGATGCTACCATAGAACAGCATCCAGTGGAAACCCAACAAGGCACCGCATCCGCAGAGTTGCAGGAACTTTCGCCAGCCGACGCGTGGTAACCCTGTGAATACCAATAGGATGCAACTTGTAAAGAGCATGCGATACCATACGATATCCACCTCGTTGAGTGTGATCAGTCGTCCGAACAAACCCGTAAAGCCTGCAAGCAGCACACTCAGGTGCAGTTGGATAAATCCTTTCTTCGTCTCGTTCATTTCGTTGGCAAAGGTACACATTTTGTATATTTGCACCAAATAATTTTCATTTTTGTGTAAATTATTGTATCTTTGTCGCGTCGAATGGATATCAAGGATAAGATCACAGAACAACCGTCGCGCTTCGATCATCTGGAGCAGATGTCGGTAACAGAACTGCTGCATCACATCAATGAGGAAGATCAGCAGGTGGCTGAAGCCGTCCGTCAGGTGCTACCGCAGATAGAGGCTTTGGTAGAGGCCATCGAACCGAGGATGAAACGGGATGGCAGGCTATTCTATGTCGGGGCAGGTACCAGTGGTCGCTTAGGCGTACTGGATGCCAGTGAGTTGCCTCCCACCTTTGGTGTGCCTGACACCTGGGTGCTGGGCATCATTGCTGGTGGTGATCACGCCTTGCGCCATGCCGTAGAACGGGCAGAGGATTCTGAAGAACAGGGTTGGCAGGATCTGCAGGCGTATCATCCCACAGCCGACGACACAGTATTAGGCATTGCAGCCTCAGGCACAACACCTTACGTGATTGGGGCCGTCCGTGAGGCCAGACGGAATGGACTACTGACGGGCTGTATCACCAGCAATCCCAATACACCTTTGGCTCAGGAGACCGAGTTTCCTATAGAAACCATCGTTGGCCCTGAGTTCGTGACGGGCTCCAGTCGCATGAAGAGCGGTACGGCTCAAAAGATGGTGCTGAACATGATTTCCACGACATTAATGATTCGACTGGGACGTGTTCAGGGTAACCGTATGGTGAACATGCAGTTGGTCAACGATAAGCTGATAGACCGTGGCACGCGGATGCTGCAGGAATCGTTAGGTCTGAGCTATGAAGAAGCGCAACAACGTCTGCTTGAGGCGGGTAGCGTAATTGACTGTCTATGATCTTTTTGCGTGATTGTGTGCAAAAAGTAGGAAAATGTGACGATTTATCAGTTTTTTGCCGTACCTTTGCAACCGATTATAAGGAAACGACATGAAACTATTCGATGTATATCCGCTCTTCGACGTGAACATCGTCAAGGGCAAAGGCTGTAAGGTGTGGGACGACAAGGGTCAGGAGTATCTCGACCTCTATGGTGGCCACGCCGTCATCTCCATAGGACACTCGCACCCGCATTATATAGAAAAGGTGACAGAGCAGGTCAACAAGTTGGGCTTTTACTCCAACTCCGTCGTGAACAAACTGCAGGTGGAGTTGGCAGAGCGCCTTGGTAAGATCTCGGGCTATGACGACTACCAGCTGTTCTTGATCAACTCTGGTGCTGAGGCTAATGAGAACGCCCTGAAGCTCGCCTCTTTCACGAATGGACGGACGCGTGTGCTGTCGTGCGAGAAGGCTTTTCACGGTCGTACTTCACTGGCTGTCGAGGTGACGAATAATCCGAAGATCATCGCTCCCATCAACGATAATGGTCATGTGACCTATCTGCCGATGAACGATCTGGCAGCCTGGGAGACGGAGCTGGCGAAGGGTGATGTCTGTGCCGTGATCCTGGAGTGCATCCAGGGTGTGGGTGGCATCAAACTTGCTACACCTGAGTTCGCACAGGGATTGGCTGCCGCCTGTAAGAAGTATGGTACGATCCTGATCTGCGACGAGATACAGTGTGGCTACGGACGAAGTGGTAAGTTCTTCGCCCACCAGTGGTTGGGCATCAAGCCCGATATCATCACGGTGGCCAAGGGGATTGCCAACGGTTTCCCGATGGGTGGTGTGCTGATCTCTCCAGAGTTCAAGCCCGTCTATGGGCAGTTGGGCACGACCTTCGGAGGCAACCATCTGGCTTGTGCGGCAGCACTTGCCGTACTCGACGTGTTCGAGCAGGAGCATCTGGTGGAGAATGCCCATGAAGTGGGAGAGTATCTCATCACCCAGTTGAAAGAACTGCAGAAGACATATAACCATATCGTTGATGTGCGTGGACGGGGTCTGATGATCGGCATCGACCTTGATATCCCCCACAAAGATGTGCGCCAGCCGCTCATCTATCAGGAGCATTGTTTCACGGGCTGTGCCGGCACTAATATCTTACGTCTGTTGCCGCCGCTCTGTCTGACGAAGGCGGAGGCCGACCTGTTCATTGAAAAACTCAAGAAGACATTATGAAGATAGCAGTTATCGGAGCTGGCGCCATGGGTGGTGCCACTGTAGAGGGCCTTGTCAAGGGCCAGTATTTCAAGAACGACGACATCACTGTGGCTGATCCCTCACAGGCTGTCACGGAGAAATTCGCCAAGATGGGTCTCAGTGTTACGACTGACAACAAGTTGGCGGCAGATACGGCCGACATTGTCTGTGTCGTGGTGAAGCCTTGGCTCGTGGAGCGTGTGTTGAAGGATATCAAGCCTGAGCTCGATCCTAAAAAGCAGATTCTGATCGTGATTGCCGCTGGTGTGTCTTCAGAGAGCATCAAAGGATGGCTCGGCGAGAGTTGTCCCCCGTTGTTCCTTGTCATTCCGAACATCGCCATCGCCGAGATGGCCTCGATGACATTCATCGTACCTGTAGGAGCCTCGGAGAAGAATATCCAGACGGTCACGGAGATCTTCGACGAGATGGGCTCGACCCTCATTACCGACGAACAGCATCTGGCAGCGGGTACGACCCTCGCCTCCTGTGGCATCGCCTACGCCATGCGCTATATCCGTGCGGCAGCAGAGGGCGGTGTGGAACTGGGCTTCAAGGCCGACGATGCGAAGGCTATCGTGATGCAGACGATGAAGGGTGCCGTGGAACTGCTGGAGGCCAGTGGTCTGCATCCTGAGGCAGCCATCGACCTGGTGACCACCCCTGGTGGTGTCACTATCAAGGGTCTTAACGAGATGGAGCATGCCGGCTTCACCTCAGCCGTCATCCGAGGGCTGAAGGCAGGACTGAAATAAAACAAGAAAAGAGGGACTTGCCAACGCAGGTCCCTCTCTCTTTCATATAGAATCATGATCATAGACATACTGGACAATGAAGAAAGGATTATTAGGGTTGCTGGCATTGCTGGCCGTATGTAGTTGTGGAAATCAGAAGGGGAGCGAGACGAAGGCTCCGACAAGAGTGAAGACACTGGCGGTTTCGTCTGCCTCTGTCAATAACAGCATGACCTATGTGGGTATCGTGGAGGAACGGGAGGGAACCGCCGTCAGCTTTACGAGCATGGGTGTCGTTAAACGCATGCTGGTGAACGAAGGACAGGCCGTCAGTCGTGGTCAGCTCATCGCAGAGATGGATGACACACAGGCCCGCAACCTGCTGAGTGGTGCCGAGGCTCAGATGGCACAGGCCAACGACGCCTTGGAGCGCTACAAGATGCTGCATGACAATGGCTCCCTTCCCGAGGTGCAATGGGTGGAGATCCAGAGCAAGGTGGCACAGGCCAAGTCACAGTTGGAAGTGGCCAAGAAGAACCTTGCCGACTGCCGGCTGACGGCGCCCGTCAGTGGTATCATTGGTCAGCGTGCGGTCAAGGCGGGCGAGACGGCCCTTCCCTCACAGGCTGTGGTGACGATTCTCGATATCAGTAGCGTCAAGGTGAAGGTGTCCATCCCGGAGTCAGAGGTCAGCGGCATCCATGCCTCAACCCCTACAACCGTCAGTGTTGAGGCGGCCGGGATCCAGGTCAATGGCGGTCGTATAGAGAAAGGAGTGGTGGCCGATGCTTTGACACATACTTATGATGTGCGCATACAGGTGGCCAATGGCGATCGTAAGCTGTTACCCGGCATGGTGGCCAGTGTTCAGTTTGCTGCAATAACGCCACAGCAAAACGAACAGACGATGCTACCCGTGACGGCTGTTCAGAAGGCTGCTGACGGATCACTCTTTGTATGGACGGTGGCCAAGGACAGTACGGCTCATCGTGCGAAGGTCAGTATTGGTGTCACCAACGGCAATAACGTCTCCGTCACTGAAGGTTTGGAAAGTGGTCAGCGCGTTGTCACGGAGGGTTATCAGAAACTGAGTGAAGGAACGAAAGTAGTATATTGAGATGAAGAATACAAATTGGCTCCGCTGGCCGTTGGAGCATTATTCGATAACGCTTCTGATCATAGGCATCCTGTTTGTGATGGGTATCATCGGCATGTATATCATGCCGAAGGACGAGTTCCCCCATGCCACCATCCGTCAGGGTGTTGTGGTGGCCGTCTATCCGGGTGCTACATCAGAAGAGGTGGAACAACAGGTGGCCCGACCGCTGGAGCGTTACCTCTTTACCTTTGGAGAGGTGAACCGTGTGAAGACAACGACGACATCGCAGAATGGCATGTGTATCGTGATGGTAAAGCTCAACGACGATGTCAACAACAAAGACGAGGTATGGAGTAAGATCAAGCACGGGCTGAACGGCTTTAAGGCTTCACTCCCGACAGGTGTGTTGGCCATTGTTGTCAACGATGATTTCGGCAATACCTCGGCACTGCTCATCGCCATTGAGAGCGATCAGCGCAGCTACCGGGAACTGAAACAGTATAGCGACGACCTCTCAGACCGTCTGCGCCGTATCCCGTCCGTAGCCAACGTGAAGATGTTTGGTGAGCAGAAGGAACAGATCAGCCTATACATAGACCGCAAACGGTTAGAGGCTTACGGCATTGGTCAGCAGATGCTCTTCTCACGTCTGCAGGCTCAGGGTATCACGACTATGAGCGGCAGCATCAGCGACGACGACCAGCATATCCCCATCCATATAGAGAATACGGAGGACTCCGAAGAGGAAATCGCCAACCAGATCATTTTCAGTGATCCTGTGACAGGTAAGGTGGCCAGGGTGCGCGACATCGCCCGTGTGGTACGTGAGTATGAGCCCATGGCGAGTCGTATCGAACAGGACGGACACCCCTGTGTGTTGCTGTCGATGGAGATGACACCAGGTAATAATGTGGTGCTGTATGGTGAGGCGGTGGATCAGGTGCTCAAGGACTTTCGTCAGAATGAGCTCCCCACTGATGTCAAGGTCACCCGCATTGCCGACAAACCGAAGGTGGTCAGCCAGAGCGTCACCTCTTTCCTGCGCGACCTGCTCATCTCCATGCTCATCATTATCCTCGTGATGATGGTGCTGTTCCCCATCCGCTCCGCCATCGTCGCGGCTGTCACCATCCCGCTGAGCACCTTTGTCAGTGTGGCTGTGATGTATATGATGGGCATCGAACTGAATATTGTGACGCTGGCGGCGCTGATTGTCGTTTTGGGAATGATCGTTGACAACAGTATCGTTGTCATCGACGGCTATCTGGAGTATCTTGGCAAGGGTTACGAACCTAAGGAGGCTGCCATCGAGTCAGCCCGTCAGTATTTCATGCCGATGATGCTGGCCACCATCTGTATCTGTGCCATCTTCTATCCCTTCCTCATCACGATGAAGGGTATGTTCCATGACTGTCTGGAGGATTTCCCCGTGACGATCACGATCAACCTGATGGTGTCGCTGATCCTCGCCGTCACGGTGATTCCGTTCTTGGAGACACGTATTATCAAGCCAGGCAAGGTGAGCACGGACGGTAATGCCATCACGAAATGGGTACAGAGGACATACGATAAGGTTTTAGATTGGACCTTTGCCCACCCATGGATCACCGTCGGTGGTGGTCTTGGCGTGATTCTGATCTCTCTGCTCATCCTGCCTACGTTGAAGATACGACTCTTCCCATACGCCGACCGCGACCAGTTTGCGGTGGAGATCTTCCTGCCCGATGGCAAAGGCATGGCGGAGACAGAGTTGATAGCCGACTCTGTCCAGCACGTACTGGAAAAGGATGAGCGTATTGTGGGTATCACAGGTTTCATTGGCTGTTCGTCGCCCCGTTTCATGGATGCATACGCTCCCCAGATGGCAGGTACCAACTACGCACAGTTTATCGTCAACACGAAGAGTGACATGGCTACGCTTGGGTTGCTGAAAGAATACCAGCCTCAGTTGAGTGAGGCTTTCCCCAATGCCTATGTGAAGTTCAAGCGACTGGATTATCTGGAGGTCAGTGAACTGGAATACCGTTTCTATGGCGAGAATCTCGATTCCTTGCACGTGGCGGCTGAGCGGCTGATGGAGCGGATGCGCCAGATGCCGGAACTGGAATGGGTACATACCGACTACTTCCAGCCTTATCCCATCATCAACGTGGAACTCGACCCCGTCACCTCGGCTCAGCTTGGCATCACCCGTACCACAGCCCAACTTGCGCTTAGTTCCACATCGAGTGACCTGCGTGTGGGACAGATCTGGGAGGGAGATTATGAGTTGCCTATCATTGTGAAGGACGATACCGATATGACTTTCTCCGACATCGCCAATCTCGGTATTTCCTCACCTACGTCGATGTTGTCGGCGGGTCTGAACAGCAGCAATAACACCGTTCCTCTCCGTCAGATAGCCAAGATCAGTCCCCAGTGGAGTGAGAGTCGCATCCTGCATCGTGGTGGTGAGCGTTGTATCACGGTGACGGCCCAGTTTGCACAGGGCGTCTTCACAGCACCTGTCGAGAAGGAAATTGCCCGTATCATGCAGGAAGAGATCGACCTGCCTCAAGGTGTGCGCTCAGAGGTGGGCGGTGAGATAGAGTATGGCGACGAAGCCCTGCCGCAGATCTTCGGCGGTATCACCATCGCCATGGTCATCGTGTTCTTCTTCCTGCTCTTCAACTTCAAGAAGTACGGCATCACCACCGTCTGTATGGTGGCTTTGGGACTGATGATCCCTGGCGCCCTCATTGGTCTTGGATTGATGAATCGTGCCTTGGGTCTCACCTCTATCTTCGGTCTCATCACCCTCATGGGAATGATCATGCGTAACGAGATCCTGATCTTCGAACACGCCATCGACCTGATTAATAAGTATGTGGCGGAGCATGGCGACTGGACGGTTGACCGCAAGGCCTATAACGCTGCCGTGAAGAAGGCGGCCTATGAGGCCGGTAAACGGCGCATGGTACCGATCTTCCTCACCACGGCTACGACGGCCGTGGGTGTAGTACCGATGATCATCGCCCAGAGTTCGTTCTGGATGCCCGTGGGTGTCACCATCTTCGCCGGTGGTATCGGTTCGCTCATCATGGTGGTCACCATGCTGCC
>ERZ809472.238-NODE-238-length-14326-cov-13.377899_pt1 | contig 14326 bp, 9 predicted proteins | sample MGYA00521274_ERZ809472 | MGnify/ENA primary metagenome ERZ809472 (study PRJEB31581, sample SAMEA3312791) | metagenome | study: EMG produced TPA metagenomics assembly of the PRJEB8939 data set (Metagenomic analyses of Rumen microbiomes reveals... | reverse complement strand
AGGATGGTGTCGCACTGGTTTTAAAGGGGAACGTCGAAAATGGGATGGTTACCCTAAACGAAGTTGCTTCACTCGTCGAAATCCCACTGATCTCCCAGTTGCATAGGCGAGCAATCAAAAGAAAGCCCACCGTCCTAACCTAAGGTCAGGGCGGTGGGCTTCTAATTATTTTTTATATACGTGTATGCGCACGTATATAAATAATGTGGACTGTTACTGTACAGGCTCCACTTCGTTGCGGTCCTTACGGCTCATGGTGAGGTAAGCAGTGGGAGCTGCAATGAAGATAGACGAGAGCGTACCGAAGATGACGCCGAGAATCATGGCGAAGGAGAACGAGCGGATGCTATCGCCACCAAGGAAGAAGATGGTGAGCAGCACGACGAGCGTCGTCACCGACGTGTTGATGGTACGGGCGAGGGTCTGGTTCAGCGACTCGTTGAAGAGCTGACGGCGGTCACGCTTGGGGAAGAGGCCGATGTTCTCACGGATACGGTCGAATACCACCACCTTATCGTTGATGGAGTAACCAATCACCGTCAGGATAGCACCGATGAACGTCTGGTCTACCTCGAGCGACCAAGGAACCAAATGATGGAGCAATGAATAGAAACCAATCACCACGAGAGCGTCGAAAGCCAAGGCAACGATAGAGCCAACAGAGAATGCCACGTTGCGGAAGCGCAACAGGATGTAGAGGAAGATGGCAATCAAAGCCAGGATGACGCTGATGATAGCGCCGCGGGTGATGGTCTTAGCGATAGACGGACCCACCTTCGATGACTCAATGATAGAGCCACCCTCACGAACGTCAGGATTCTTGAATGCCTCAACGCTCTCCTGAACAATGAGACCTCCGTCCTTCAGGGTCTGGTAGAGGATATCCTCAGCTTGGTCGTCAACGGCAGGATCGTTGCTGTTAATCTTCCAGTTTGTAGAAACACGTACGGTCTTGTCGCTTGAAGCACCTAAGGCGATGACGCTGGTGTAGGCCACCTTGCCCTCATCCTCAGTGAATACGTTGGAGACGATATCACGTACCTGCTCCACAGGAACTTCCTTGTCGAGGGTCACCACATAGTTACGACCACCGGTGAAATCAATACTCTGGTCAAGTCCGCGAACGAAGAAGCAGAGAATGAAGATGATGGCAGCCACAAACCATACGATGTAAGAGGTCTTGTAGGCACCCATGAAGTTGAAGTGTGTGCCCTGCATGAGATTTTTCGAGAACGGTGTGCTGAAGGTGAGGTTCTGCCAACGGTCTTTCTTCATCTGATGGTCATAGACCAGACGGGTCATGAACACAGCGGTAAAGAAGCTGACACAGATACCGATGATAAGTGTCGTAGCGAAGCCGCGGATAGGACCAGTTCCGAAGACGTAGAGGATAACACCCGTAATCAATGATGTGAGGTTCGAGTCGAAGATGGCCGAGAAGGCATTGGCATAACCTTGGTTCAGAGCCTCCTTGATGTGCAGACCCTTGCGCAGCTCTTCCTTCGTGCGTTCATAGATAAGCACGTTGGCATCCACAGCAGTACCCAGTGTAAGCACGATACCAGCAATACCCGGCATGGTCAGAGCAGCCTGGAACGAGGCAAGAATACCTAATGTGAAGAAGAGGTTGAAGAGCAGAGCGCAGTTGGCCAGCATACCAGGGATAAATCCATAAAGGGCAAGCATGACGCACATCAGCAGGATGAAGGCCACGATGAATGACCAGAAGCCCTGCTGGATGGACTGTGCACCGAGGGTAGGACCGACGACCTGCTCCTGCACGATGCGGGTCGGAGCCGGCATCTTACCAGAGTTCAGCGTGGTGGCAAGGTCTTTGGTCTCTGCGGGAGTAAAGCTACCCGAGATCTGCGAGTTACCACCGGTAATCTCGTCGTTCACGCGGGGAGCACTGTACACAACGTCGTCAAGCACGATGGCGATGGCGCGGCCGATGTTCATCTTAGTCAGGTTGGCCCAGATACGGGTTCCCTCTGTGTTCATCTGCATGGACACGACGGGTTCGCTCTTGCCCAGACCCTGTGAGAAGTCGTCCTTTGCATTCACGATGACGTCACCCGAGAGGGGAGCCTTTCCGTTGGGGTCGGTGACCTTGATGGCATAAAGCTCGTAGTAGTCGCCCTTGGCACCTTCGAGGCGTGCGGGCTTGGCACTCCACAACAGCTTCAGGTCGGCAGGCAGCACCTTCTTGGCGATGTCGCTGTTGATAACCTCGTTGATCTTAGCCACGTCGTTGGCATTGGCATAGCCAAGCATTGACAGACCGGCAAAACGGGTGTCGAGGTAGGCGAGCAGCGGGTTCTGACGACGGACGCGCTCCATATCCTCATCGCCGACAAGGGCAGACTCGGCCTCGCTGACCTTTTCAGCAGCGGCATCGAGAGCGTTCTTGACAGAGTCGACGGGAGTAGCCTCGGCTGTCTCCTGAGGTTCCTGAGTCTCCAAAGTCTCCTGTGGCTCCTGAGACGGCTCAGACTCCTGATACTGGTGGCTGAGCTCGGCAGCGTATGCCTGATTGAGCTGTGCCAGATAGGGCAGAACCTCCTGAGCATTGTAAGTCTCCCAGAACTCCAGGTTTGCACTTCCCTGGAGGAGCTTACGCACGCGCTCAGGCTCCTTCACACCAGGCATTTCAACCATGATGCGCGACTGTCCCTCAAGTTTCTGTATGTTGGGTTGCACGACACCGAACTTATCGACACGGGTGCGAACGACAGTCTCGGCATTGTCGACGGCGGCATCGACCTCAGCGCGCAGGGCCTTGAGGACTTCCTCGTCGGTGCTCTTGGTGTTCACGGTGTTCTTCATCTGCTGGGTGGCGAAGATGGCAGCCAAGGGACGGCCGTTGCCCGTCTCCTTCCAGCGGTTGTAGAAGAGGGTGATGTAGTCAGACTGGCTCTGTTCTTCATCCTGCTTGGCCAGTTCCCAAGCCTTGCGATAGCCTTCGTCCTTCTTGTGGTCAGCGAGCACGTCGATAATGTCAGGAACGCTGACTTCAAGGATAACATTCATACCGCCCTTCAGGTCAAGGCCGAGGCCAATTTCCATTTCGCGGCACTCTTTGAGGTTGTAAGCCCAGAACCAAATGTTCGTGGATGATACCGAGTCCAGATAAGCCTGTCCGGCTTCTTCTCCGAGCTGCTCAGTAAGTGCAGCAGCCTTGTCCTCGTGATGACGAGTAACGAAGGAGAAGGAGAGATAGAAGCAGCACACAAGGATGAGTGCTACTGCAATAAATTTTACAATTCCTTTGTTTTGCATTTTGTTATTTGTTTGTTATTAATATATATATTCGAAAAATAGCGTGCAAATATACGGATTTTTTTACAGTAAGAAAAATTTTTGGATAACTTTCACATATTTTTTAGGGTTTATTGTTCATTTTCATGCTGCAAATCATGGGATAATGGTCGCTGGCATCCATTTTGCTGTCAACTTTGCACGAAACGGGGGTGAAGTGGTCTGAGCAGAAAATGTGGTCTATTCGGAAGTTAAACCCTTTCCGATTATATGACAAACCGAGCCCACACCCTGCCTCGGCAAAGCAGTCGGTAAGCCCCTTGGCAACAGTCCGGCGAGCGTAAGAAATGGGGGTGTCGTTGAAGTCGCCGCAAACAATGATAGGGTATTGGCTATGGGCCTCGATATAGTCATGTAAGAGCCTGGCCTCTGGTGCGCGCTTCACCATGCTCCGGCTCAGTTTCCCAATAAGCGAATACAGTCCCTCTTCGGCCTCCTTGTGGTCTTTCTTGCCCTTCAATATCTCCTGATACTGATCTCGCTCTTTCTCTGTAAGATGGGTGCCCTCCAAATGGTTATTGATGACGAGAATGGTATCGCGGTCACGAAGCAGGAAATAAGCTACAGAGCCGTTAGTTTTCGACTCATAGGCAATAACTTCCTTCTTCACAATGGGCAAACGTGAGTGTATGCCAATGACATTGATGCCTAAATTAGTCGATTTGCTCACGGTTAACGTGTCGTTGTAGGGATACAGTTCCTGCCACCGCTCCACAGTTTTCCCCTTGGAATTCTGCTCCTCCTGTAAACAAACCACGTCTACGTCCTGCTTCACGATATAGCTGGTGATAGTGTCCAAGGCATGATTATACTTTTTATTGCCGCCATAGCCATACACATTGTAGCTCATAACACGCAAAATAGTTTCTCGTGGTGCATCATCAGAAGAGGCAAAATGTAGCGGAACATACGTGCGTATGGCCAAATAAGAGATGCAGAAGGCCGCCAGAGGAATCCACGCCCGTCGCCAGCGGACAGACAGCATCACGAGCAGCATGGCCACATTAAGCACCAGCACGGCCGGCATAACCATGCCGGCACAAGCCAGAAGCGGGTGTTTCTCAGGAGGAATCAAGTCGCTGTAACTCACGGCCACCAACGACAAGCCAACCACCAATGCCACCAACGTCAGCAGGTTGACGATGATATTCTTTACTTTCTTAAGCATCACTTTTCGCGGCTGGCCTCAAAGAGGCGCTTCCTCTCTTCCTTCGTCAGGCTGTCGTAGCCACTTATACGTATTTTGTCAAGCAGGGCGTCAATCTCGTCCTGCAGCGCCTTTTTACGGGCATTGTACTCCATGTCATCCTCACGCCGTGGGCCATTACCCGTGGCGACGTTGTAACCAGTCTCGCCATAGCGCTCAGTGTCGATGGTGTTACTTGTTTTTCTTGACCTGTTCCACTTCTCGAAAAACTGGCGGCCGCTACTGATGTCAAAGTTACGCTCTGGATGGCGACGCCAGTAGCTGATAAGCAGAAAGCCGAAGAGCATACCGCCAACATGAGCCATGTGGGCAATACCGTCACCTATAGAGGACATGGCCATGAACAGCTCAAAGGCCACATAACCACAGATGAGCCATTTGGCCTTAATGGGCACAGGAATGGGAAAGATGAATATACGCTCGTTGGGGAAGGTCATGCCAAAGGCCAGCAAAATGGCATAGACAGCACCCGAAGCACCGATGGTCAGTGCGCCGTTGAGGTTGGAGTTGCCCAAGATGGTCATCGTCTCCGACAACGACGAGCCAGGGAACTGCTGTTGAACGGTGAAATAGAACTCGCCGAACTGCACCAATTCTTGACACAAACCAGCTCCAATTCCGCAAGCAATGTAATAAAAAAGGAATTTCTGAGGTCCCCATGTCCGCTCTATCACACTGCCAAACATCCAAAGGGCAAACATGTTGAAAAACAAATGGGCAAAACCACCGTGCATGAACATGTAGGTGGCAAACTGCCAAAGTTGGAAATGACTGGCCAAAAAGAAATGCAGACCGCCGTACTCCACCAGACTCACACCAGAGCTCTCGAAGAGCCATTGGGCCACATAGACCAGAATGTTTATCAGTAACAGACTGCGTGTTACTGAGGGAATCATGCCGAACATCTTTTTAATTTACGATTAACGGATTTTCTATTTACAATTAACGCTGTTGAAAGTTTTCGCGTGCAAAATTACGAAAAATATCTCTCTTAAGGCACAAAAAATAGGTAGAAAGCACTTTTTTTCAATAAAAATCAAACTTTTTCTTGATTTTTGTTTGTTTTATCAATACTTTACGCTATATTTGCGGAAGAATTTGAACATATAACCCTTTTATTAACTTAATCTATTATCAAAATTATGAACAAGACAGAATTGATTGAGAAGATTGCAGCTGGTGCTGGTCTCTCGAAAGCTGATTCCAAGAAGGCCCTCGAGGCCACTATCGTAGCCATCAAGGACGCTCTCGCCGCCAACGACAAGGTAGCTCTCATCGGTTTCGGTACATTCTCCATCAGTGAGCGCGCCGCTCGTGAGGGTATCAACCCCGCCACCAAGGCCAAGATTACCATCCCCGCAAAGAAGCAGGTGAAATTCAAGGCTGGCGGTGACTTTGCAGAGGCTCTGAAGTAAGTCTTTTTGTAAAGATTTTTCAAAAGGTGGGCAACCGTCATACAAAGGGCGATTGCCTATTTTAACCTTTAACTTCGGAGAAGTTTGACAACTCCAGATAATTACAGTACAATTCTTTACAACTACTTAAACTAAACAATTATGAAGCATACATTTATCGCACTTTTAGCATCCGCAATGTGCCTTACAGCCAGTGCGCAGGTGAAATACGTGAGCACTAACACCACAAAGCTCAACGTGGAGCAACTGCAAGACCAGAGCAAGACCGCTCAGGTGAGCCGTTATTTCTTTGCCGGTTACAACACGCTATGTCTGCCCATGTCGATGAGTGCTGAACAGCTCAATGAGGCAGCACCTGGTGTGACCGTTGAGCGCCTTGTGGCCATCCGTCAGGAGGGTAGCGTGCTGAATCTCTATTTTGCCGACTGCACTGCTAACGGTATCGAGGCAGGCATGCCATACCTCGTCTATTCACCGAAGGAGCAGAATCTGCGCTTCAAGAACACAGATGCTATGGTGGTCAATACCGACCTACAGGCCGTTCGCCTCATCGACGGACAGGGCAACCAAGTCACCTTCAGTAGCAGCTGGGAGGCCATGACTAAGGAAGGCCGCTACGGCATTCCTGCACAGCAGAACGTCTATCCGTTAGAGAGCGTGCTCGTGCGCACTGAGGGTGACAAGACCTTCCTGCCCACACGCTGCGGATTCTCATGGGACGAGCAGGCCGCCTCGGCCAGCGAGCTCCAGATTAAGCACGTAACCATGAACGAGGCTACGGCCATCACTGGTGTAGTGGCTGAAAAGACCAACGGCGAGGCTTACGACCTTAACGGACGCAAGATGAGCGGACAGATGAAGAAAGGCATCTACGTCATCGATGGCGAGAAGAGAGTCGTGAAGTAATTCCAGTATTGGTTAAGACTTAGCCCGGCCCAAACTATAGGTTTGAGCCGGGCTAACTATGAGAAAAAGCCGTTTTTTCTATCGGAATAAGCCGGTTTTTCTATTGGAAAAAGCCGTTCTTTCTCGGTCTTATTCCTCGTACATCTTTTCTATTTCCGCCTTATAGTTCTCATTAAGCACACGGCGCTTGATTTTCAGGGTGTTAGTCAATTCACCACGCTGTAATGAGAAAGGTTTAGGCAGGAGTGTGAAACGCTTCACCTGCTCGTAGTGGGCCAGTTGCTGCTGAAGCGTCTCTATTCGCTCCATCATCATGCGATAGATGCGTTTATCCTGACAGAGGTCCTCGCGACTGTTGAAGGCGATGCCGTTCTGGCGGGCATATTCTTCGAGCAACTTGTATTCCGGCACGATGAGCGCCGAGACAAACTTGCGCTCGTCGGCGATGATAGCCAGCTGATCTATATACTTGTCTACGAGCAGTTTCGACTCAATCATCTGGGGAGCGATGTATTTGCCGTTGGAAGTCTTGAAGAGATCCTTGAGGCGTTCCTTGAGGAACAGCTCGCCGTCCTTCAGGTAGCCCGAGTCACCTGTGCGGAAATAGCCGTCCTCAGTGAAAGCCTGTTGGGTCAGGTCGTCACGCTTATAATAGCCAGGGGTGATGGTGGGACCTTTAAGAAGTACTTCACCTTCTTCGCTAATGCGCACGCTGATACTGTCGATGGGTATACCAACGCTGCCCACCGTAAAAGGCTTGTCAAGATGCAGACAACTGACCGTGGCGAGACTCTCGGTGAGTCCGTAGCCCACATCCATGAAGATGCCAATGGAATGGACGAACTCCTCAACGTGAGGCGAAACCGTAGAACCTGCCGTTGGAAAAAAATGAGCATTCTCCAGTCCTAACTCCTTGCGCACAAGCGAGAAGATGGTCTTATTGAGCACCTGATACTCCAGATGGAGTGCCATTGGCGGCTCCTTGCCCGCTGCCAGGTAATCTATGTTGTGACGACGTCCCACCTCAAGGGCATGACGGAAAAGCTTACGCTGCAAGGCACCACTGCTCTCAATCTTCTCCTGCACACCCATGTAGACCTTCTCCCAGAAACGGGGAACGGAAGACATGCACGTGGGATGGGTCTCACGCATGGACTGCTGCACCTCCTGCGGACGGGTGTTGACAATAAGCGTAGCTCCCTTCGTAATACAGAGAATCTTCCAGCCTTTCTCAAAGATGTGGGTGAAGGGCAGGAAGTTGAGCACGCGGTCATTTTCGCCCACAGGCACGCACTTGTTGTTAGCCTCCATAGCGGCGTGATATTGCCCCATGGTCAGGATGACCCCTTTGGAGTCGCCCGTGGTACCACTGGTGTAGAGGATGTTGGCAATATCGTCCATCGAAGCCTCGGCCTTGAGCTGAGACACCTGCGACTCCTGTTGTCCATCCTCTCCCATCTTCAGGAATTCAGAGAACGACATCGTCGTGGGGTCCTCGCTCTCGAGGTGCACGGCAGGGTCGTAGACAATGATGCGCTCCAGCGAACTGCACGTGGAGAAAACACGACGCGCCTTGTCGTACTGCTCCTGCTCGCCCACGAAAAGGAAACGTATCTGCGCATCGTTAATCATAAACTGAATCTGCTGTTCCGAGCTGGTGGCGTAGAAAGGAATCGTGACGGCACGTATGCCCCAAGCACCAAAGTCGGTGAAGAGATACTGCACGCTGTTCTGCGAGAACACGCCCACATTCTCCTGCACACCGATGCCCAGCTTTAGCATGGCTCGCGACACCTGGCCCACCACGCCCGCGAACTGTCGCCACGAGCACGACTTCCACTGCATGCCGCCGAAATTCTTGTAGATGAGTGCCTCGCGGTCGCCATACTGGGCGGCCACATCCTGAATAAGACGAGACAGATGACTGTTGATTTGCATGGTACCGATATTTTTATTGTTGTAAGATTCGTTAGCCTTTTGCCATTTCCACCAGTGCAGCCTCGGCACGGGCAAGGTCTTCAGGCGTGTCGATGCCGATGGTCTCCACGTCAGTAATCCCCACACGTATCTTGTAGCCGTTCTGCAGCCAGCGCAGTTGTTCCAGGCTCTCAGCCAGCTCCAAGGGGCTTTGCGGCAGACGGGTAATCTCTGCGAGCACCTCTCGGCGATAGGCATATAGGCCGATGTGCTTGACATAGGGGAACTGCGCGAGCCACTGCCCATGGTCAGTGCCACGCACGAAGGGAATGACGCTTCGACTGAAATAAAGCGCATAGCCGTCGTTGTCAGTCACAATCTTCGGCGAATTGGGGTTGTCCACAGCCTCCATCGTCTCGAAGAGTTTGCCCAAGGTGGCTATCTGCGTGCGCTCATCGTCAAAGAGTTGGCACACCGTCTCTATCTGCGATGGCTGAATGAACGGTTCGTCGCCCTGCACATTAATAATCACATCAGCATCGGTGCCGATTCTCTCCGCTGCCTCCTGAATACGGTCGGTGCCGCTCTTGTGGTCGGCACGGGTCATCACGACACGGCCTCCGAAGGCTTCGACAGCCTGGCGGATGCGCTCGTCGTCAGTGGCTACCCAAGCAGCCCCCTCCCCCTTAAGGTGAGGAGAAAGCACGGCGTCCACTTGTTCGTAGACTCTTTGTATCACGGTCTTGCCACCGAGCATGGCCAACGGCTTGCCAGGAAAGCGCGTCGAGGCATAGCGCGCAGGAATGATTCCTATGAATTTCATAAGCGATAAACGATTATTTCGTATGTACCCAGTGGCCGTCAGGGCCAATCTCCCGTCCTTTGATGTTATCATCGAGCGGGTTGTCCGAGAAGTGGTTGCTCGTCTCCGACTGGTTGGCCAAGTCAATGGTTCCGAGATTCTGCGTAGGATGATAGACAGTACAGCCAGCAAGGCGGAACTCACGGTCAGTGCTGAAAAGCATGGATTCGCCCCAGTTGGCGAAGAAGCGGCAGTCCTCGAAAGAGAGGCCGTCACAGCCAAGGCTCCCAATGAGGTCGAACTCACGGTTGTTGAAGAAGTCGCTATGGATGAACTTCACATCCCTGGAGTTGCGAAGCTGCATGATGCCATAGGTGCAGTCGTGGATATTCGAGGAGAACATGTTGAAGCCTTCCGTGCCATCGATTTCCAGTCCGTAGGTGCCACAGCCATAAAGGTCGCAGTTGCTGACCATAATGCCTCGCCCGCCATTGATGCCGATGACGCCTCCCTCGCAATAGCCTCCCTCAGTATGGCCGATGGTGAGGTTGTCCACCGTACACTCCTCACAGTCTATGAACCGTAGACAGAAGGCGTAGCGCGGCTCCACCACAATTTTGGAGTTACGCTCACCACAGATGGACAATCGCTTGAAACCCACGAGCGACAGCTGGCGCCCGTCGAATACATCTTCGCTGACAATGCACGACTTTCCCCTGTTGATAGCAGTGGCATCAGGCATCCAAAGGCGATAGGTAGTGCGGAAATTGGCTGCGTCACTAAGTGCAGGTGTAAGGTTTAGTTCCGTGTTAGCAGCGATGAGGATGTTGCGGTCGGAGCCAATGGCGTTGAGAAATTCCTCGGCCGTCGTCACACGGATGTACTCCTTCTCCTCATCGTGGTTTGCAGTTTGTCCGATGTCATGCCGAGGAGTCTCCGTCTGCTCCTGATGGAACTTCATGCCGTCCCAGTGCATGACGATGTTCACTGGCCCGCCCTTGGCATTGATGACGGCAGAGATGTCCTTACCCTGACGTGGCAGACGATAGTCCACAACAGGTGTCACAATAATGGAAGCGCCCAGGTCATAGGCAGAAGCTGGAGTGAGCATACGCGTCTGGTTGTCGTAGCTGTAGAAGGACAGGCCCGTACATTCCGTCTGTATCGACTTGAAACGCAGCTCGTGCCCTGTGTTCACGCCTACAAGTTTGTGTGTGCCGTCGCTGCAGTTCCAGAAGCAAAACTCCGTCCAACTGTGTTCCGAGGGGCCATAAGCTATGTCATAGCGTACATAACCGTTCTGCTCATCAATGATAAACTTCGCGCCATCCTCTATCTGCTGGCCCAACCGCCGACGGTTCCAGTTATCCCTGACATTGCCCAAGGCCTCATTCAGTTCACGTTGCGAGAGTATGGCACTGACGAAGTCGGTGATGACTGGCCGCTGGCCGTTATAGCTGACGTTGATGTTCTGTTGTGCCATCACCACTGCCGACATGACGAGCAGCATGGATAAAAGTAAGGTTCTCTTTCTCATTATGGTTGTCTCTGTAAGTTCATATATGCCTCATTGCCTTTGAGGTCTGTTCCTGTGGAATTTCCTTTCCATCAAATAATACGATGCAAAGGTATGAAAAAAAAGGCGAACCGCAAAGCGATTCGCCAGTTTTTTTAAACGAAAAGCATTAGCTGCTTGATTTTCCTCTCTTTCGCGTTTTCAGGCTATAGAGGTTATAGATAAGTAACCATGCAAAATTATCTCACAAAGAGATCAGCGCCGATTATCTTAATGATGTCCACTTACTTAAACGGATCAATACTCGCTGGTGAAGTGGAACTGTATATGCTTGAAGTCCTGCTGGGCCATCTGGAGCATGTAGCCGCTATCAGCGAGGAACACATCGCGACCCTCCTTATCCTTGGCCATATACTGATACTTGCGCTTCTTAAAGGAGGAAAGCTCCTCTTCGTCGTCGCTGGAAATCCAGCAGGCCTTGTAAAGATGAACAGGCTCCCAGCGGCACTTCGCATTGTACTCGTTCTCCAGACGATATTGGATGACCTCAAACTGCAGCTGGCCGACAGTTCCTATAATCTTACGATTGTTGAACTGGTTGACAAAGAGCTGTGCCACACCCTCGTCCATGAGCTGGTCGATACCCTTCTGCAGTTGTTTGGCCTTCATTGGGTCGTCGTTCTCGATATACTTGAACAGTTCTGGCGAGAATGAGGGCAGTCCGCGGAAGTGCAACTGTTCGCCCTCAGTGAGCGTGTCGCCAATCTTAAAGATGCCACCAGTATCGGGTAGACCGACGATGTCGCCTGGCCAGGCCTCGTCGATGGTCGACTTGCGCTGGGCCATGAACTGCGTGGGCGAGGTGAAGCGCATGGTCTTTCCCTGTCGCACATGGAGATAGGGCTGGTTGCGCTGGAAGCGGCCACTGCACACTTTGCAGAAGGCAATACACGAACGGTGGTTGGGATCGATGTTGGCCGTAATCTTGAAAATGAAGCCAGTAAACTTTGGTTCCTCAGGCTGCACGTCGCGCTCCTCGGCCTTCACAGGACGTGGACTTGGGGCAATCTCCACGAAACAGTTGAGCAGTTCCTGCACGCCGAAATTGTTCAACGCCGAACCAAAGAACACTGGCGCCACCTCTGCACGACGATAGGCTTCCACGTCGAACTCAGGGTAGACCCCCTCCACCAACTCCAGATCGTCGCGCAGCTTCTGGGCATCGGTCTCGCCTACCCTTTTATCGAGCTCAGCAGAACCAAGCTCCACACTGACTTTCTCAGTGACGCGCTGCTTGTCAGGAGTGAAGAGGTCGAGTTTTTGCTCATAGATATTATACACACCCTTGAACTTCGCTCCCTGGTTGATAGGCCAGGAGAGGGGACGGACTTTGATTTCCAGCTCCTGTTCCAACTCGTCGAGGAGGTCAAAGGGGTCACGTCCCTCGCGGTCCATCTTGTTGATAAAGATGATAACTGGAGTCTGTCTCATGCGGCACACGGTCATCAGCTTCCGCGTCTGCGTCTCTACGCCCTTCGCACTGTCCACCACAATGATGGCCGAGTCTACGGCGGTCAACGTGCGAAACGTGTCCTCAGCGAAGTCTTGGTGGCCAGGGGTGTCGAGGATGTTCACCTTATAGTCCAAATAGTCGAACTCCATGACCGACGTTGAGACGCTGATTCCACGCTGTTTCTCGATGTCCATCCAGTCCGAGGTGGCCGTCTTTTTTATCTTGTTGCTTTTCACTGCCCCAGCCACCTGTATTTGTCCGCCGAAAAGCAGGAATTTCTCCGTCAGTGTGGTCTTACCCGCATCGGGGTGCGAAATAATCGCAAACGTACGCCTGCGTTCTATCTCCTGATTCATGTTGTCTGTATTACTTTTTGCTATTTGGCCGCAAAATTACTCATTTTTGCTGAAATGACAAAGCGGATGCTGGAAAAAGTGTGAACGGCCTCAGTCTTTGAGCCGGCCTTTCTGGTAGAAAAAGCCGGCCTTTCTATGGGTTTAAGCCGTTCTTTCTTCGCGCAGGCTCTGCACATACTGCCAAAGCTTGCGGTAGAACGGATGACGAGTCATCGTGTTACGGTCGCCTAATATTATAAGTTTCATGCGTGCGCGCGTGATAGCCACGTTCATGCGGCGTAGGTCACGAAGGAAGCCTATCTGTCCCTCGTCGTTGGAGCGCACCAGCGAAATAACAATGATGTCGCGCTCCTGCCCCTGAAATCCGTCGACCGTGTTCACTGATATGAGCCGACGGAAGGGCTTGAAGAATTCATTCTGCTTCAGCAGCCGACGGAGCAGCTGCACCTGTGCACGGTAGGGCGAGATGATTCCCACGTCGAGCCGCTCAGCAAGTATGCGCTCACGGCCTATCAGCTCGTAGTAGGCTTGCAGGGCAAGAATGGTGAGACGAGCCTCGCCCTCGTTGAAGTGGGATGTTTGGAAGGAAAGGGAAGTGGAGGAGGAATGAAGGGGGTGTGAAGGAGACGATACATTCTTACCTCCATCTTCTGCAAAAGGCAAGGTCTCTTTCACTCCCCCTTCACTTCCTTTCACACCGCTTTCACTTTCCACAAAGCTACTGGTGTCCACCCACGTAATAGGCACATCAAGGTCGAGTATTGAGCGGTTTCTGACTTCTGGAGCCGCCACCATGAGGTTGTGGTAGAACCAGTCGGAGGAGAAACGCATGATGTCTTCGTGCATGCGATATTGCATACGCAGCAACGTCACCACCTCAGGTTTCTGGCTACAGATACGTTCCATGAGCGTGCGGCTCAGTCCGCCTTTCATGGCCTCGTAGCATTTCACCGTGGGTGGCAGCTGACAATGGTCGCCAGCAAAGATGACACGTCCTGCACGGCGTATAGCTATCCAGCAGGCGGCCTCCAAGGCCTGAGCGGCCTCGTCGATGAAAAGTGTACCAAACTTCATGCCGTCGAGCAGACGGTTGGCCGCCCCAGCCAGCGTCGAGGCAATGACACGCGCCTCACCAAAGAGTTGGGCGTTAATGCGCAGTTCCAGTTCTACGGCACGACTCTTCAGCCGATCCATCTTCTGGTGCCAGTTGTCGCTGCGCTTGTGCTGCGACCGTAGCTCGCGAATGGCCTTACGGATGGCCCACAACTGAGGATAGTCAGGATGAGCCTCAAAGCGGCGCTCGTAGGTGAACGAGAGCATCTTGTCATCCACACGTGTAGGGTTGCCGATACGTAGCACGTTCAACCCACGGTCTA
>ERZ809472.236-NODE-236-length-14504-cov-11.814520_pt1 | contig 14504 bp, 8 predicted proteins | sample MGYA00521274_ERZ809472 | MGnify/ENA primary metagenome ERZ809472 (study PRJEB31581, sample SAMEA3312791) | metagenome | study: EMG produced TPA metagenomics assembly of the PRJEB8939 data set (Metagenomic analyses of Rumen microbiomes reveals... | reverse complement strand
GCTGAGCGCAGCAATTCCTTGGTCATCTAACCAGTGAAGGGTAGGCGTCTCCGACAGTTTTGGAGTTTGCGAAAGTTGAAGAAGATAATCCATAAAAGGGAGTAAAAAAAGGGGCGCTGTAGCGTCCCTTTTTTTAAAAACTCCTTACTTATTTCAGATACTCCGAGAAGTCGGTCAGGTGCATGTCGCCCTTGCGAGCCAGCGTGTCATGCATGGCGAAAGCAGCAGTAAGGCAGTGACGGGTGTGACCGCCGGTGCCCAGCTTGAGGTATTCACGCAACAGCGGACGGTAGTCGGGATGTGCGCAGTTCTCGATGATGGCCTCGGCACGCTGCATGGGGCTCTTGTGGCGCAGGTCGGCGATACCCTGCTCCGTAACGACGATGTTGACATCGTGCTCCGAAGAATCCTGGTGGGTCACCATAGGCACAATCGATGAGATGAAACCGCCCTTAGCCGTCGACGGACAGGTAAAGATACTGAGGTAGGCATTGCGCTCGAAGTCGCCGCTGCCGCCGATGCCGTTCATCATCTTCGTACCGCTGATGTGGGTAGAGTTCACGTTTCCGTAGAGGTCTACCTCGATGGCAGTGTTAATGGCGATGACACCCAGACGACGGATGACAGCCGGGTGGTTGGAAATCTCGCTCTGGCGCAGCGTCAGGTGATCTTTGAAGTAGCCGATATTGTCGTACACCTGCATCAGACAGTCGTTGGAGACGGTGAGTGAGCAGGCCGAAGCATCCTTGACGCGACCATTGAGCATCATGTCGATGACGCTGTTCTGGATAACCTCGGTGTAGATGTTGAAGTCGGGCACATGCTTGTCCTGGCCCAGTGCGCCAAGGATGGCGTTGGCCGTGCTTCCCACGCCGCTCTGCAGAGGCAGGAACTCCTTGGGAATGCGTCCAGCGTGAAGCTCAGAGACGAGGAACTCTGCCGTGAGATAACCAATCTTGTCGGTCACAGGATCTGAATCCTTGAAGGCACGTGCCTCGTCAGGAATGTTACACTCCACCACACCGACTATCTTCTCGCGGGGAATCGACACGTAGGGCTTGCCGATGCGGTCGCCCACGTTAAAGATGGGAATGGGCTTACGGTAAGGCGGGTCAAGAGGCTCATAGACGTCATGGATGTACTTAGCGTTGGGGCTATGGAAAGCGTTCAACTCCAAGATGACCTTCTTGGCCAGACGGGCTGCCGTGGGGCTGATGCCGCCAGCAGCAGTCAGGAACACACGCACCTCGTCGCCCACCTCCTCGATGTCGCAGACTTCGAGGATAGCCCAGTCGATGTCACCATAGAAGCCATAGCGCAACTCCTGTGCCATGTGGCTCAGATGCAGGTCGTTGTAGGGAATCTCACCCAGGTTCACGTGCTTGCGGAAATCAGGGTTGGTGGTGTAGGGCGCACGATAAAGGATGGCCTGGGCGTTTGCCAGATCGCCGTCAGTGCTCTGGCCTGTGCTGGCTCCAGTGTAGATAGCCACCTTGAACTCACGACCGGCCTCATGCTCTGCCTGAGCAATCTTGGCCAGTTCCTTGGTTGTTGCCTTGGCCACGCCAGCTGGCGTGAAGCCACTCATGGCGAGCTGGTCGCCATTCTTGATTAATGATGCTGCCTCGGCAGCGGTCAAACGTGTAATCATGATTTACTATTTACGGATTTACAATTGTGAGTGCAAAGGTATAAAGTTTTAAGGAGTTAAAGGCTATTTCAAGGGGGTGTTTAACGCAGATTAACGTATGTCGCTTGGTGGTGTACCTACTTTTGCGTAATTTTGCGCCGCTTATAATATGCAACCTTATTCAAATCCTTAAATCGTCAATGGCAAAAAGACGCTCTCCCTGGTCGTGGATTCCGACCCTCTACATGGCTGAGGCACTGCCCTACGTGGCAGTCATGACCATCTCCACCACTATGTATAAACGACTGGGCATCTCCAACACCGACATCGCCCTCTATACTGGCTGGCTCTACCTGCCGTGGGTCATCAAGCCATTCTGGAGTCCCTTCGTAGACCTGGTAAAGACCAAGCGCTGGTGGTCGGTCACCATGCAGTACATCTTCGCCTTAGGGTTTGCAGCCATCGCCCTGGCGCTGCCCACGTCGATGTTTTTCCGGCTCACGTTAGCAGCCTTCTGGCTCGTAGCCTTCACCTCGGCCACCCACGACATTGCCGCCGACGGCTACTACATGCACGCCCTTGACGACCACGAACAGTCACTCTACGTGGGCATACGCAGCACGTTCTATCGCATAGCCTCTATTGTAGGACAGGGACTGCTCGTCATCCTCGCCGGACACTTGGAGGAGTCCACCGGCAACATCCCTCTCGCATGGACCGTCACTTTTGGCGTGATGTCGGCCTTCTTCCTCGTCACCGCTTTTTATCACCAGCTCATACTGCCACGGGCAGTCTCAGACCATGCCGCCACCGACATGAAGGCCAGCACCATAGCCCACGATTTCCTCAACACCTTCAAGACCTTCTTCACGAAGGAAAACGCCTTCGTAGCCATCCTCTTCATGCTACTCTACCGTCTGCCCGAGGCCCAGTTAGTGAAGCTTATCAACCCCTTCATGCTCGATCCCATAGACAAGGGGGGACTGGGGCTGACCACCGAACAGGTAGGTATCGTCTATGGCACTATGGGCATCATCGGACTTACTATCGGCGGCATCCTCGGCGGCATCGCGGCAGCCCACGGCGGTCTGAAACGCTGGCTCTGGCCCATGGTCTGCGCCATCACCCTGCCTGACCTCGTCTATGTCTACCTGAGCTACGTACAACCAGAAAATATTCTGATGGTGAACGCCTGTGTCTTCATCGAGCAGTTCGGCTACGGATTTGGTTTCACGGCCTACATGCTCTACCTCATCTACTTCTCTGAAGGCACGCATAAGACCGCCCACTACGCCATCTGTACTGGGTTCATGGCCTTAGGCATGATGCTTCCCGGCATGATGGCCGGCTGGCTCCAGGAAACCATCGGCTACCCCCACTTCTTTCTCTGGACCATCATCTGCTGCATAGCCACCTTCGCCGTGACCGCATTTATAAAGATTGACCCGGAATTTGGAAAGAAGAAACAACCTTAAAACTTTGACCTTAGTGCTATGACAGTAAATATCATCGCCGCCGTGGCCCGCAACCTCGCTATCGGTTATCAGAACAAGCTGCTCTACTGGCTCCCTGACGACATGAAGCGTTTCCGCCAGCTCACCACAGGAAACACCATCCTCATGGGCCGACGAACCTTCGAAAGTCTGCCTAAGGGTGCCCTACCCCATCGCCGCAACTGCGTGCTCACCCGTACCGTGACGGAACTGCCTGGCTGTGAGTGCTTCCCCAACTGGGAATTATTCATCGCCACTTGCCGCGAGGATGAGAACATATATATAATAGGTGGGGCAAGCATCTACGCCGCGCTCCTCGACAAGGCTGACCGCCTGTGTCTGACCGAAGTCGACGACACGCCAAAAGAAGCCGATGCCTTCTTCCCCGACTTTTTAGCTGGCGACGCATCCCAGCATTGCATCTGGGAAGAAACCTTTCGCGAGCATCATCCCACTGACGACCGCCATGAGTATGAATTTGACTTCGTGGACTATCAGCGTGCCTTACCTGTCTCGGTAGCAGAATAGTTAATGCGGAGGGCAAAGCTTTGCTGCAGCGCCTGTTTTATCTCAGCGATGATGCTCATGGGCACGTCGCGGTCGGCCTTCAGACTCACCACCATGCGGCTGCGATCCTCGTCGCTCATGCGCTGCCGTTCCTCTTCCACGAAATCGCGTATGTCGGCAATGGTGGACAGACGGTTGTTCAGCTGAATGAAGAAAGTGTCCTTGGAGGTTTGAGGTTCGGTGTTTGTTTGCCGCCCCACGTAGATATGGATAACGGCCGACTTATGAGCCAACTTCTCCACCTCCGTTCCCCGCGGCAGGTCATAGTGTACGAGCAGCTCCACGTCGCGCATGTGGGTGACAATCATAAAGAAGAAAAGCACGGTGAAAATTAAGTCGGGCAGTGCCGCGGTGTTCAACCCCGGCATCTTGCGCTCACGTCTACGAAATACTCCACGCCTTAACTTCATTTTCAACCTTCTATTTTCTCGCTGATTCGTTGTGGATAGACCATTGCTACGGCTTCGCGCTGCTCCTGCGTGCAATCCTTATAGTCATGGCCGAAGTGCTGCTGTGCAAGCGTGTTACGCAGGTTTGAGTAGGCAGCTACGATGGCATTCTGCATCTGGAAATAGGCATCGTAAGTGGCCAAGGAATCCACGTAGATGAAGATGACATGGCGGTCACTCACGCGGCATCGTCCTAACAGGTTCACCTCACGCTCACTGCGCTCAGGCTTCAAAGGGTCGTCGGCAGCATTGGCCACGAAGTCCTCTATACGGCTAACAAGGGCATCAGTGTCGAGGGTATCGCCATCGCAGGAGAGACAGCCCGTGGCATCAAGGCGCAGCTCCATCACGTTACGGCGCTTCACCACCAGTTCCTGCTCCTCTGTCTGGTCCTCGGGCATGGGCAGCTGACGGGCAAGACCCTTGTCGGTATCCATCGACGAGGTGACGAGGAAAAATATCAACAGCATGAATGATATGTCGGCTGTCGATGTGGTGTCCAAACCTGGAGTTTCGCGCTTCTTACGTTGGAACATTGTTTAGACTTCAGATTATTGACTGTAGAGTTGTAGACTTTAGACTATAGACCTTAGACTATAGACTTAATGGTCGCGGGTGACGAACTGATGTACCAGTGACCAGATTGTCAGGACTGTTGCAAGTCCCAACATTATATATATTGTATATAACAGGAAATCAATCATCCCAAATGCAATTAAATAACGTTCCTTTTACTTCACTCCCCTCTTGGAAAGAATGTCCATGAGGGTGATGGCGGCCTCCTCCATCTGCTCGGTGAGATGGTCTATCTTGGCGATGATAAAATTGTAAAAGACCTGCAGGACAAGTGCCACAATGATCCCGAAGATGGTGGTGATGAGCGCCACCTTCATGCCCTCGGCCACAATCTTTGGCGAGATGTCGCCCGCCTCCTGTATCTGGTCGAAGGCCATGACCATGCCAATGACCGTTCCGAGGAATCCCAGCGAGGGTGCAATGGCAATGAACAACCGTATCCACGAGCAGCCGCGCTCCAGACGTGCAGACTGCAGACTGCCATAGCTCACAATGGAACGCTCAATGGTGACCATGTCGTCGTGGGCGTGCATCAGTCCCTGGTAGCACACCGATGCGACAGGGCCACGAGTGTTGCGACACAACGTCTTGGCGCCCTCCAGATCGCCCTGCTCCATGCGGCGGTCGATGTCTTCCAACAACTTCCGTGTCTTTATCTCCGAGAGAGTGAGATAGATGATGCGCTCAATACAGAACGCCAGGCCGAGCACCAGGGCAATGGCCACAAGCGACATAAAGGATGCCGAGCCCTCAATAAACTTCGTCTTAAGCTTCTGGTGCAGACCTGGCTCCATAGCCACCATCGACTCCAGAGCCGCCATCTCGTCGTCGCTCACCACTTGGCTAATGTCCACAGCCGGAACAAGACTGTCGGTCTGTGAACTATCAGCAACGACCACCATGTCAGCCTCTGGCCGGATACTGTCGGCCTGTGCAGAGAGTGTCTGCGGCAAGAGTACCGAGGCTGCGAGAATCGTCGTAAAAATAAGTCTTTTCATCGCTATTTCCTTGATTTTCGGGCGCAAAGGTAGCAATAAAATCGAGAATAAAGTTATAAAAGTCGTTAATTATTTGGCAGTATCAGAAAAAAGCAGTACTTTTGCACCCGAAAATAAAAAGACACACCAAAATTGTCGGCATAGCTCAGTTGGTTAGAGTATCACCTTGACATGGTGGGGGTCCTTGGTCCGAATCCAAGTGTCGACACAACACTAAGAGCGATGCACTGTTGCACCGCTCTTTTTTTATACTACGCTCATGCGCCTGTGGCGGAATTGGTAGACGCGCTAGACTTAGGATCTAGTTTCTCCCGAAGTGCAGGTTCGAGTCCTGTCAGGCGCACAAAGAGCCGAGTGACAAGCACCATCTTAGTTAAATTTTGCAGAAATTAAGCAAAATGTTTGTATCACTCAGTTATAATTTGTACCTTTGTTCCGCAATTTTAAAACCCTAAACGCTAACTTTATCGTTAACATCTAATGTATGAAAAGGAACAATAGCTATTTCCGACTTTTCGTGATATGGTGTTTCTCACTGGCCGTCGTAACTATTGCAGAGGCCACAGAGAAACGTATTGCCAGTCCCGACGGCAAGGTAGAGGTCATTGTTGACGACCAGGATGGAAAGCCCGCCTATCAGGTGAGCCTCAGCGGACAGACCGTAATTGAACGCTCGCCGTTAGGATTGAAGGCCAACTTTGACGACCTCACGCAGGGCCTTATCATGAAGGACTGTGAGGTCAAGACCGTCAGCGACGAGTACTGGCTCAAAACATGGAAACAGAGCCACGTAAAGAACGAGGCAACCGAGGCCTTATGCCACTTCGAGAAAGACGGACGTCAGGCACTCGACATCATTTTCCACGTGACAAGTCGCGACGTGGCTTTCCGCTACAAGATTTATCCCAAGAAAGTGCGCGGCGGCGAGACATTGGTGGCCGTCATCGAGAGCGAAGCCAGCGGTTTTGTGCTCCCCAACGGCACCACCACCTTCCTCTGTCCGCAGTCGAAACCCATGGGCGGTTTCGCCCGCACGTCGCCCAGCTACGAGACCAGCTACTCCCTCGACGATGCTACAGGAAAGAACGGATGGGGTGAGGGCTACAGCTTCCCCTGCCTGTTTAAGGCTCCGTTTGTTGCGACTCAGTCACAACAGACAGGACAGGCTTGGGTACTTATCTCCGAGACGGGCACTGATGGCAACTACGTGGGCTGTAGGCTGATAAACGATGGCGGTGCTTCCTACCATATCGGATTCCCCCAGCTGGGTGAGATGAACGGCCAGGGCACGACGACCGCCTCTGTGAGCCTACCCTGCGAGACACCTTGGCGAACCATCACCCTCGGTACAACACTGAAACCCATCGTGGAGACAACCATCGCCAACGACCTCGTGCGCCCGAAGTACAAACCATCGAAGGTCTATGACTACGGCAAGGGCAGCTGGTCGTGGATTATCGGCATGGATGCCAGCTGCAACTTCGACGAGCAGAAACGCTACATTGACTTCTCTGCCGCCATGGGCTGGCGCTCGGTGCTCGTCGATGCGCTGTGGGACACGCAGATAGGCTATGAACGGATGGCAGAGCTTTCACGCTATGCACAGTCGCGTGGCGTGGGTCTCTTCCTCTGGTACAACAGCAACGGCTCGTGGAACGACGCGCCGCAAGGACCACGCCACAAGATGGACCGCTCCGCCGCACGCCGTGCCGAGATGGCCTGGATGCAGAAGAATGGTATCTTAGGCATCAAGGTCGATTTCTTCGGAGGCGACAAGCAGCCCATGATGCAGCTCTACGAGGACATCCTCACCGATGCCAACGACTTCGGTCTGCAGGTCATTTTCCACGGCTGCACACTACCGCGCGGTTGGGAGCGTATGTACCCCAACTTCGTTGCTGCGGAAGCCGTGCTCGCCTCAGAGAACCTGCACTTCGGACAGGGTGCCTGCGATGCTGAGGCCCGCAATGCCTGTATACACACCTTCATACGCAACACAGTGGCCTCTATGGACTTCGGTGGCTCTACACTGAACAAGCATTATAACAAGGACAACCAACACGGTACCACACGCCGCACGAGCGACGTCTATGCCTTGGCCACGGCTGTGCTCTTCCAAAGCAGTGTGCAGCACTTCGCCATGGCTCCGAACAACTTGCAGGATGCTCCCGGATGGGCCGTGGAGTTTATGAAAGACGTGCCCACAATGTGGGACGAGACACGCTTCATCGACGGCTATCCCGGTCGCTTCAGCATCATGGCTCGCCGCTCAGGCACCAAGTGGTACATCGCTGGCATCAATGCCCAGGAGCAGCCCGTGACAACAAAGCTCGACCTCAGCCCCTTCTTTGACAAAAGCGCTGAGGTAACTACTTACACTGACGATGCCCAGCTCAACGGAAAGGCGCTAACTTCAATTCTAAAATCTCAAAACATCAGTGTCACCATTCCCCAGAACGGTGCCTTTGTCATCACTGGTCCTGCCTTCTGTGCAGGCGACGCATCCGTCGTCGCAACGACCTTCCAGAATCCCCTCTTTTTTGCCGACGTACCCGACCACGACATTATCCGCGTGGGTGATACTTACTACATGGTCTCCACCACCATGCACTTCGCCCCCGGCTGCGGCATCATGAAGTCGAAAGACCTGGTGAACTGGGAAATCGTGAACTACGCCTACGATGCGCTCGACGAGGGCGACAACTTCCGACTGCTCAACGGCAAGAACGAGTACTCGCAGGGACAGTGGGCTACCAACCTGCGCTACGACCCCTACGAAAAACTCTACTACATGATTATGACCTGCAACACCACGGGCAAGACCTATTTTTATGTCACCGACGATATTGAGAACGGCCGTTGGCACTGCTCTACCACCGACAAGTGCTACGATCCAGGACTGCTCTTCGATGACACGGGCACCGAGGTGAAGAAATACGTGCTCCATCCCGCCGACACCTTTGACGACCACGCCATGTACCTGCGCGAGATAAAGGTCGATAAAGACTGGAACGTCACCGTCACGGAGCGTCGCAAGGTCATCGACTACGCGCAGCTGGAAAACCCCGCCCGTGGATTGCGTGCCGAGGGCTATCACGGCTACAAGATTGGCAAATACTACTACATCTTTATGATTCAGGGCTGCGACGGCCAGCGACAGGAAATTGTCTGGCGCACGGATGACCTCTTCAACGGCAAGTGGGAAGGCCGCATGGTATTTGGTGGCGAGATGATCGACGAGAACGGACAGGTCGTCATGCAGACCAACGGCATCGGCCAAGGCGGCATTGTTGAGACGGCTCCGTCCCTTTCAGGTAAGGTAGGGGAAGGGACCTGGTGGTGCTTCCTCTTCAAGGATTACGGCTCCGTGGGCCGCATGCCCTGCTGGTTGCCCGTGGCGTGGAGTGAGGACGGTTGGCCCATCGTGGGCAACGGCACCACTGACCAGCTGCCCGCGGGCAGGAACATGACCACGCCCTACCGCATAGAAAATCTACCTGTCCAAAACGGCATCGGCATCGTGCAGAGTGACGAATTCAACTTCTGGAAACGTCCGCGCAGCAAGGGCCGTTTCGGTTCGCACCCGCAAGACGGTCTGCGCCTCGTGTGGCAGTGGAACCACGTACCCGCCCCGCAGGGCTGGAGCCTCACCGATCGTAAGGGCTGGCTGCGCCTAAAGCCCACATCTGTGGTGAAGAGCATCCGCGAGGCCCGCAACACGCTCACGCAGCGTACTTTCGGACCTGTATGCACAGGCGACGTACTCCTCGATGCCTCTGGCCTGAAGGATGGTGACGTAGCCGGACTTTCTGCCTTCCAGAACCGCTATGGATTCGTGGGCGTAAAGAAGGAGAACGGCCAACTTTTCATCGTCATGCAGCGCGCCATGGAAAAGGGCGACGCTGAGGGAAAGGTGATAGAAAGCCTGCCCCTCCAAGGGGATGGAAAGGTTTATCTCCGTGTAAGAATGAACTTCCATAACCGCACCGACAAGGCTGTCTTCTATTACAGCCTCGACGGCGAACACTGGACACCCATCGGCGACACGCTGCAGATGTACTACGACTGGCCCGACTTCTGCGGATACCGCTTTGCACTCTTCCACTACGCCACAAAGGAGACAGGTGGCCATGCTGACTTCGATTATTTCCATGTCAAATAAGTTCCATTAGCCCTATCCCCATCAAAGAAGTTATGACAAAGACATTAGCAACAATTATTATCACGATGTTGGCCACGGCAGTCCATGCCGAAGATGGCCACCGCCTGTGGCTGCGTGGCACCATACCCGCCGACATCAATACCAGAATAGACAACACCATGGCCGATGACGATGGCTACCGCATCACGGGCCATTTGGTTGAAGCACGTACTGAACGTGGACTGCTCTATGGCCGCTATGCCCTCCTGCGCGGCGAACAGGGAGAGAGCCATCCGGCATTCCCGCTGCGCATACTCAACCACTGGGACAACCTTGACGGATCGATAGAACGAGGCTATGCAGGACTGAGCATCTTTTGGAATACTGGCAATACGCCCGACATCCTCAACGCCAAGCTGAAAGCCTACGGCGAAGCCTGTGCCTCGGTGGGCATCAACGGTACCGTGCTCAACAACGTGAACGCCTCGCCGAAAATGCTCACCCGCGTGTATCTCGACAGCGTGAAGACCATCGCCGATCAGGTGCGTCCGTGGGGGCTACGTGTCTACCTCTCCGTGAACTTCGGTTCTCCGAAGGCACTGGGCGACGTGCCCACTGCCGACCCGCTGGACAAGCGTGTGCGCCGCTGGTGGCAGCTCAAGGCGAAGGAAATCTACAGTCTTATACCCGACTTCGGCGGTTTCCTCGTAAAGGCCAACAGTGAAGGCCAACCCGGTCCCTTCGACTACGGTCGTACCCATGCTGATGGTGCCAACATGCTGGCTGAAGCCCTGCAGAATGCATGCCCTGCCGAAGAACAGGCGAAGGGAGCGGGCATCGTGATGTGGCGCTCGTTTGTTTACGGAGCCAAGCACAAAGGTGAAGACCGCGTGAAGCAGGCCGTTTCGGAGTTTGCAGAACTTGACGGACAGTTCCTGCCTAACGTGATTCTTCAGTCGAAAAACGGCCCCCTCGACTTCCAGCCACGGGAGCCTCACGCACCCATCTTTGACCAGATGAAAAACACGAGGCAGATGGCCGAGCTACAGATAACCCAGGAATATCTGGGTCAGAGCACGCACATGGTCTACCTCGCTCCCATGTGGAAAGAGTTTTTCGACAACGTCGGCTTGGAGACGCGCCGCGACACCCTGCACATGGAGGGCATAGCCGGCGTGGCCAATATCGGTGCAGACATCAACTGGTGCGGCCACCATTTCGCACAGGCCAACTGGTATGCCTTCGGCCGTCTGGCATGGAACCCGCAGCTGTCATCAAAGCAAATCGCCGAGGAGTGGATGAAACAGACCTTCAGTATTGAGCAGTCATCGGCGCTGATTAGCATGATGCTCCGCTCACGTGAGGCATGTGTGGACTACATGATGCCGCTGGGTCTGCACCATATCTTTAAGTTCGACCACCACTATGGTCCAGAGCCCGATGGCTTCAAGCCCCATTACCCGTTGGAATGGTGCCCGGTGTACTACCATCAGGCTGACTCTTTGGGCATAGGCTTTGAACGAAGCACCGCTGGAACTGGAGCCACGAAGCAGTACAGAGAGCCCTATTGCTCACTTTATGATGACGTGAACACTTGTCCTGAGAACCTTCTGCTTTGGTTCCACCATGTGCCCTGGACGCGCCGAATGAGCAGCGGTCGCACGGTGATGGAAGAGCTTGACTTCCACTATGGGCGCGGTGTTTCCGAAGTGGAGGATTTTATCAACATCTGGAAACAGATACGCACGGAGATTGACGACCAGCGATGGAAGGAAGTAGACGTGAAACTGCACGAACAGTTAGACAATGCCCGCGAATGGCAGCGCGTCTGTACTGACTATTTCCGTAGTTTCGCAGGTCGGCAATAGCTTTCTGGCAATGATGCTCCCTGCATGGATGCGAAGGAACTTTTCGGCATTTGTGAGCGACTGGCCGCTGAAGGGCCATCACCACTGAATTTGCGACGGTTGCAAGAACTATTATCGCTGACGGCAGCACAAGGATGCAGCCGTCAGCGTGGAGCTTTTGGTAATCTCTTTTCGCAGATAGATTTCCTGTGCCCACGGATAGGTATCAATGCCACCGAGAAACAGGAGATTCAAACGGCAAGAAGAAACTGCAGGGACAGAGTGACAGCCGACCAATCACAGTGGCTGTATGACATCCGTGCGGTGACGCTGTTCATCTCAGCGGTGTTCAATGAGGACGTACCGGGCAGCCTACGATGCCTGTTGCCGCCAACGGCACGCCAACGCGAGAAAGGACTGAGGATAAACAAACGCTACGTACGCTGCATTGTTTTTCAGCACGATGAAAACACGATTTGGGCCAACTCTGAAGAAGGGGAAATCGTCATTGACTACGGCTCCACCGAGCAGGGCCGGGACTTCTCATATCTGCGAAAAGTGCTGCGCCCGGGAATGCAGTTGAACCTCCTGGACTGTAATGTCTCAACACCCGCATCCCAACAGACTCCCCTCGTCGTCCCCGGCATCATCATTGTCGAGCCCGACTTCCTTATCGACATTTCTTCACTGGCTGCCTGTTTCACCTCATACGGTCACCATCCACTGTTCTACACGCTCAACCGTCTGAAGCCCCGCGTCAACAATCAGGCGGCGCTTTTGGGAAACTTTGCCGGTGTGGCGCTTGACCTGATTGTTCACAGTTCACAGAGTACAGTTCATGGTGAAGGGTGCAACGGTGAGCAGCCTGACAAAGACCACTCGACGATGAACGCAGCGCTAAAAAGGGCTTTCCGTGAGGATGCCCTCCGCTACTGCGCCTGTCCCGATTTCGACCCAGTCAAGTTCCGAAAAGATGCCCAGAATCAGGTAGAGAATATCCGTGAGGCCGTGAACATTCTCCAGGCCGAGGCCCACAATCACGGAGGTTTCCTGCTGGAGCCCTCTTTCGTCTGCGAACAGCTGGGACTGCAAGGACGTGTGGACTTGATGACTACCGACATGAGCCTGCTCGTCGAGCAGAAGTCGGGAAAGAACATGAAGATAGAGCACCAAAGTCGCGACAGCCACGGTATGCAATTGGAAGCCCACTACGTGCAGCTACTGCTCTACTATGCCATGTTGCGTTACAACTTCCAGCGTAGCGACAGCCAGGTGGACACACGTCTGCTCTACTCTCGCTACGAGGCGGCACGTGGACTGCTCGCCGTGAACTACTACCGCACACTGCTGCGCGAGGCACTGAAACTGCGCAACCAGATTGTGGCCACCGAACTGCTCATTGCCCGCGAAGGCTTCGGTCGCATATTGCCACTACTCAACGCCGATTTTATTTATAAAGATGTAGTACGTGACGGATTCTTCCACCAATACGTGCAGCCCGAACTCTTGGCCCTCACTTCCCGGCTTTCAGACCTCACTCCCTTAGAGCGCCTCTATCTGGAGCGCATGATGACCTTCGTCTACCGTGAGGAGGTTGCCAGCCGTCTGGGCACTGGCGAGCAGCGTCTCCACCACAGCAGCGGTGCCGCCAGCGACCTATGGCTCATGCCGCTCGACGAAAAGCAGGATACAGGAAACATCTACACCGACCTCACCATCAGCAACACCTGGCGCACTGACCAAGATGGTGGGTATGACCTCATTACATTAGTTCACAGTTCACAGTTCACAGTTCACAGTTCAGAGTTATGTGCTATGAACTGTAGTAACTTCCGTCGTGGCGATACGGTCTACCTCTACCAGTACGACGGTCAGCCCGACGTACGCCGTTCCATTTTGTACAAGGGCACACTGAACGATATCTCTGATGGCAGGATCACCGTCAGTCTTACCGACGGACAGCAAAACGCCGACGTATTCAATAACAACCGTCCCTGGGCTGTAGAGCATAGCAGCAGCGATGCCAACGCTTCAGGCTGCATACGCGGTCTCTTGCAGTTTGCCACCGCCGACCCTTCCCGCCGTGCCCTTCTCCTTGGACAGCGTGAGCCACAGGCCAATAGGTCTGTAGTAATGCTGTCGCAACCTTATAACCCCCACTACGATGACATCCTGTTGCGGATACGTCAGGCTTGCGACTACTTTCTCCTCGTAGGCCCTCCCGGCACGGGTAAGACCTCCATGGCCATGCGTTTCATTGTCCAGGAGGAGCTCAAGGGCTGGCCCAAAACCCAACCCCCGACGCCCGACGCCCCCCACTCCCACCTTCTCCTCACGGCCTACACCAATCGTGCCGTCGACGAGATTTGCGCTATGCTCGACGATGCCCGCCTCGACTACCTGCGTCTGGGCAATCCCGCCTCTTGCGCCCCACGCTTCAAGGCCCGCCTCATCGGTCCTGTGTGTTCCGATTCCGTCGAAGCAAGTTCAAAACAGGCCACCCTCGATAACATGCGCGCCCTCATTGAGCACACCCCCATCATCGTCTCCACCACGTCAATGCTCCTTGCCCGGCCTTTTATCTTTGACATCAAGCATTTCTCCCTGGCCATCGTCGACGAGGCATCGCAGATACTGGAGCCAGGCCTGGTAGGCATCCTTGCCAGTGACCACATTGACCGTTTCGTGCTCATCGGCGACCACAAGCAGCTGCCCGCCGTGGTGCAACAAGGCGTGCAGGACTCCACCGTCAACGAGCCGCTGGTGCAGTCAATAGGCCTTGCCGACTGCCGGCAGTCACTTT
>ERZ809472.234-NODE-234-length-14615-cov-5.713805_pt1 | contig 14615 bp, 12 predicted proteins | sample MGYA00521274_ERZ809472 | MGnify/ENA primary metagenome ERZ809472 (study PRJEB31581, sample SAMEA3312791) | metagenome | study: EMG produced TPA metagenomics assembly of the PRJEB8939 data set (Metagenomic analyses of Rumen microbiomes reveals... | reverse complement strand
GGTATATCCGCAAGGTATTGAGGAAAGACCTCGCCTTCATCCTGGAGAACCTGCCTCAGGGGCAGGACGCAGTCAAGAAGAAGCGGAGCATCTCATTTCTGCCGAACGGTGATATAGAGATGAAGAACGGGCGATTCAACATACGCTATACATTTTCCCCCATGAATCATGAAACTGATCAATGATTTTTTTGAGATTTCGGCCATTGAGTCGCAATCAGACGCCATAAGATGCAAGGTGAAGCTCAATCCTGAGCATTTCATCTATAAGGCTCATTTCCCTGGCAATCCTGTGACGCCAGGAGTCTGCCTCGTGCAGATGGCTACAGAAATCCTCAGCCAGGAATACCATAAGGACCTGATGCTCGACGTGCTCAAGAATATCAAATTCAAGAAGATTGTAAACCCAGACGATGAGCCGGTCTTCGTATTTACGAAGGTGACAGACGAAGAGACGGAGCAGCAGCTGAGTGCCAGCATCAGCATAGAAGACAATGAAGCACAGTTCGCCAAACTATCGGTTGTGTATCATTATACCAACGTATAATAACGCTGGTACCATCCGGCAGGTGGTGGATGATGCCTGTAGGATCTGCGCTGACGTGATCGTCGTCAACGATGGGAGCACGGACGACACCTCCGAGATTCTTACGACACTTCCAAGCACGACGACGGTGGTGTCGTATGCCAAGAACAAGGGGAAGGGCCATGCGCTCGTCGAAGGTTTCCGCAAGGCGAAGGAACTGGGATTCACCCATGCCGTCACCATGGATGCCGACGGACAGCATTTCGCTGATGACATTCCCCTGCTGGTGAAAGCCATGAAGAAGAATCCCGATGCCATCATCGTGGGCAGCCGTAATCTCACGGAAGAGAACATGCCCCCGCAGAATACGTTTGCCAACCGTTTCTCCAACTTCTGGTTCCGCCTGCAGACGGGCATCGATTTGCCGGATACGCAGAGCGGTTTCCGACTTTATCCCCTGGCATCGCTGAAGGGACTGAGTCTGATCACCTCCCGCTATGAGGCAGAGCTGGAACTGATGGTCTTTGCGGCATGGGCAGGGGTTTCTGTCTTGTCAGTACCTGTCAGGGTCTATTATCCCCCTGCAGAGGAACGTGTCAGTCATTTCCGCCCTGTCTACGATTTCTTCCGTATCAGCGTGCTGAACACCGTCTTGTGCATAGGGGCATTGCTGCACGCCATCAAACAATGGGCCTATACCATCTTCTCCTTCTGTTATTTCCTTGGCTTTGCCATCGACATGACAGTTCGTGGTTTCTTCCTGATCACTCTGGGGGGTGCCACCAAGGAGCATAAACTGAAATATCATACCATCCTACAGCGGAAGTCGCGCTTCGTCATCAATCATGTGCCAGGCACGACATTCCGCTACAGCAATCCCTATGGGGAAACATTCGAACGGCCGGCCATGATCATCAGTAACCATCAGTCGCATCTCGACCTGATGGGCATCATCATGCTGACACCGAAACTGATTATCCTAACCAAGAACTGGGTGTGGCATAATCCGTTCTATGGCATTGTCATCCGTTATGCCGACTTCTTCCCCATCTCAGATACAGAGGAGATGAGAAATAATCTGATGGAGAAGGTCAAGGAGGGCTATTCCGTCATGATCTTCCCAGAGGGCACGCGCTCCGCAGACTGTAGGATCCAGCGTTTCCATCGTGGTGCCTTCTATCTGGCAGAAGAGATGGGACTTGATATCCTACCCGTCTACTTAGACGGTTTCGGAAAGGTGCTCCCCAAAACATCATGGCATCTGCATCCAGGCAAGATGAGTGTAGAGGTGATGCCTCGCATCCGTCGTGACGATCCTGCCGAGGCTTGCGGTTATAGGGAGATGACCAAGAAGGTGCATAGGATGTACGTTGAAAAGTGAAGAGTGAAGAGTGAAGAAGTGCGTCATCATAGGTAGTGGACTTGGAGGGCTGTCGTGTGGCAGCATCCTGGCAAAGAACGGTTACGAGGTGACAGTTCTCGAACAGGGTAACCAGATCGGAGGCTGCCTGCAATGTTTCCGTCGTGGTGATGCCATCTTCGATACAGGCATGCATTACATTGGTAGTGCCGAGCCTGGTCAGGTACTCCACACCTTCTTACACTATCTGGGCATCGACTCGAAAATCAGGCTCTCAAGACTGAACCCCGAAGGTTATGATGTCATCTCCTTTCAGGGGAAACATTATCAGCTGGCCAACGGCAAGGAGTCGTTCGTCAATACACTGGCAGAGCATTTCCCCGATAGTTGTGATGAGCTGAATCGCTATTACGACTTGGTCCAGCAGGTGGCTTCCTCATTTGCCGTTCATTCGCTTAACAGGAATGTCGACCTGAATGTCAACGCAGAATACCAGATGCGCAGTGTCAGCGAGGTTATCGACAGCATGATCACCAATCCCACACTGCGACAGGTATTGGCGGGCATCGTGCCCCTGTATGCCGGGCAGAAAGACCATACACCGTTCTATGTACATGCCTTGATAGCCGACTCCTATCATCAGAGTGCCTGTCGCATTGTAGGCGGCAGCAGCGTGGTGGCTGACGCCATGGCCGACACCATCCGCAGTTTGGGAGGCAAGATCATCGTTGAACAGAAAGCTGAACAGATTGAATGTGACGATTCTCATGCCACAGCCGTCATCACTTCCTTCGGAGAGCGTTTCCCTGCCGATCTTGTCATCAGTGCCATCCATCCTGCAAGTACCATGCAGATGGTCAACAGCCGTCTTATCCGTCCTGCCTATCGTCAGCGCATCGCTGACATCCGCAATACGACAGGAGCTTTTACGGTCTATCTGAAATTCCGTAAGGACAGCGTAAAATACATGGACAATAATTTCTATTTGTATCGGGGAAACTCTGTATGGGGCTGTGAGGAGTATGACGACACTACTTGGCCAAAGTTCCTGCTCTACATGCACGTCTGTCATGAAGAAAAGCCAGTATATGCCCGTGCAGGAGAAATACTGACCTATATGAATATGGACGAGCTACGGCAGTGGAGCAACACACGTATAGGCCATCGCGGTCAACAATATCAGGCATTCAAACGACAGAAGGCAGAAGCAGCCATCGATGCCCTGGAAAAGGAGATGCCTGGTCTGCGCGACTCGATAGAGGCCTATTACACATCTACCCCACTGACATACATGGACTATACAGGCATTCCCGACGGAGCATTGTATGGTATGAAGAAAGATGTGGCCAATCTGGGTTCAGCAAGTATGACCAGCAGAACCCGTATCCCCAATCTCCTGCTGACAGGACAGAGCATCACGCTGCACGGCATGATGGGCGTAGTGGCAGGTAGTTTGGTAACGTGTTCCGAAGTACTGGGGATGGAAGAGCTATTCAGACAAATGACATGAAGGTAGCCGTATTTTATTACTCCCAAAGTGGTCAGGCGCTGGAGGTTGCAAAAAGCATCTGTCGACCGATGGAAGACGCAGGTGCCACTGTGGTCTTGCAACAGATCATCCCACAACAGGATTATCCTTTCCCGTGGAACAAGTACGAGTTCTTTGACTCTTTCCCTGAGACGCGTTTAGGCTTGCCGCCTTCCGGCATCCAACCTTTGGACTTCTCGGGTATCAAGGACGTGGATCTGGTGATCATCGTGGGGCAGTCATGGTATCTGTCACCCTCACTGCCTCTCCAGTCGTTCTTTGCCGACGAGCAAGTACTGACATACCTACAGGGGAGGAATGTGGTGTTTGTGAATGCCTGCCGTAATATGTGGCTTATGACTGGTCGCAAGATCAAGGCTTATCTAAAAGAGAATCACGCCCAACTGGTGGGTCATATCGTATTGCAGGACAGAACCCACAATCTGGTTAGTGCACTGACCATCGTGCGATGGCTGATGTATGGCTATAAACAACAAAAATGGTTGCTGCCAGATGCCGGTGTCTCGTCAATGGATATAGCCGGTGTCTCCCGATTTGGAGAGATTATCCTGCGTGAATGGGAAAAAAGTCGTTTCCTCAACTTGCAGGAGGAGCTTCTTGCTGCAGGTGCCATCCAATACAAACCGTCAGTATTGTTTCTGGAGAAAGCAGGCCATCGGATGTTCGGCTTTTGGGCACACTTCATCCGGAAGCGGGGAGGATTCAGAGATCCACGCCGTCGCACGCGCGTGAACATTTTTTTCTATTATCTGCTCGTGGTACTGTTCCTGGTGTCACCCTTCGGCCAACTGTTCTTCTATCTGACCTATCCTCTACAAAACGTCAGTAAGCACAGACATGAGGATTGTAATATCGACAACAACAATTAAAATACAATAATGAACGTTTTTATCACAAAAGCATCGAGATTCTTGCCCAATGATCCTGTCGGCAACGACGACATGGAGTGTTTCCTCGGAATGGTGGACGGCAAACCGTCGAAAGCCAGAAGAGTCATTCTGCGACGCAATGGCATCAAACAAAGATACTATGCGTTGGACAAAAACGGCAATGCGACCCATACCAATGCACAAATGGCTGCCAATGCAGTACGCGGGCTTCTTGACGACCAACTGACCCTCGGCGATATTGATCTGCTGGCCTGTGGCACAGGCTCACCGGAACAGCTGATTCCCTCGCATGGTGTGATGGTACATGGCGAACTCGGAGGCGACAAGCATATCGAGGTCGTATCGTTTGCCGGCTCTTGCTGCACGGGTGTCGATGCGCTGAAATATGCCTATATGGCGGTTAAGTCAGGTCTTTCGAAGAATGCCGTCGCCGTAGCCTCAGAACGATTGTCGCCATGGATGCAGGCCGGCTATTTCCAGAAGGAGTCTGAGCAGCTGGCACAATTGGAGAATCAGCCGATGCTGGCCTTCCACAAGGATTTCCTACGCTGGATGCTGTCTGATGGCGCCTTCGCCGTGCTGTTGCAGGAGAAGCCTTCAGAATCCGGCCTTTCACTCCGTCTCGACTGGATCGACATCACGTCGTATGCCAGTACCATGGATACCTGTATGTATGCTGGTGCCGACAAGGATGCCGAGGGACGTTTGAGGGGATGGGCCTCATACCCACAGAGCGAGTGGCTCACGGAGTCGCTCTTTGCCGTCAAGCAGGATACCCGCATGCTCTCCGACAGTATTGTCAAGCTGGGGGTACAGTATCTGGTAGAACTGGGCGGCAAGTATCATTTCACACCAGACGATGTCGACTGGTTCCTGCCTCACATGTCGTCGATGTTCTTCAAAGACGTGATTATAGAGGAGTCTGCGAGGATGGGCTTCGCCATTCCTGAGGAGCGATGGTTCTACAACCTGCCGTATATTGGCAATATCGGCTCTGCCTCGGCTTTCGCCATGTTGGAGGAATTGCTGAACTCTGGTAAATTGGAGAAAGGACAGAAGGTTCTTGTCATGGTGCCGGAGAGTGCGCGATTCTCATATTGTTACTGTATGTTCACTGTCTGCTGATGAAGATAGAGGAAGTCCCGCAGGACCTGAAATACTGTCGTGGCGCTGTCGTGCGCGACCAGAACTATGCCGTCGACGGCGACGGCCGCTACCACATGGTCAAGAGCGATGGCTGGACGCCGAAGAATGACGCCCTCGATCTGGCTTTAGAAGAAGATAAGGACAAAGAGGAAAGGAGTCGTATGACGATGCAGACCTCAGACGTATTCCAGGGCTTCGAACTGAATCTCCGTCACCAACCTGCAGCCCATTGTGAGAATGGCGCCATATCGACCTTGCTCCGCTATTACGGCATCGAGCTGACGGAGCCGATGATCTTCGGTCTCGCCAGCGGGCTTTTCTTCACCCATCTCTCCTTTATCAAGATGGGCGGTATGCCTGTGACGTCGTTCCGCACCTTTCCTGGTGTGCTCTTCATGCGTATCACCAAGCTGCTGGGCATCAAATCGAAGACGCAACGATTCTTCAGCCGTGAGGCGGCCATGCGGAAACTTGACAAGCTGCTCCTGGAGCAGCAGAAGCCTGTGGGATGTGTGGTGGGTATGTACGACTTGCCTTATATGCCCAAGGAATACCGTTTCCGCTTCAACGGCCATAATATCTGCGTCGCAGGTAAAGACACAGCGACGGACGACTACCTCGTACTCGACTCCAATGCTACCCAGAAGGTGACCATCAGCGCAAAGGATCTCGCCGAAGTGCGATTCCCTGCGGGTGGTGTCTATCCCCTCATGGGACAGATGTACTGGATCAAGAGCGTACCCGAACAGCTGCCCGACCTCAAGCCGCTTATTCTGAAGTCGATACATAAGACCTGCTGGTATATGGTTTCCCAGCCCAAGTTTATCAAGTATGTGGGTACTAACGGCATACTCTACTTGTCGGAACGTATCAGGAACTGGGAGAAGACGATGGGTAAGCGCAAGGCGCTGCTCAATCTGGCACAGGTAGTACGCATGCTGGAGGAGATTGGTACGGGCGGTGCCGGCTTCCGTTTTATGTACGGTGCATTCCTCCAGGAGGCAGCCGACATGACGGGCATCAGTGAACTGAACGACTACTGCCGTCGCATCACAGAGATTGGCGACCTATGGCGCGACTTCGCCTATAAGGCCTCAAAAATAATAAAAAAGAGAGAAAAGGATCAGTACACCTACGACGATCTGGGCGACCTGCTGCAAATCATTGCCGCGAAAGAGCGTGTACTGTTCATCGATCTCGACCGGACAGTGAAGAAATACATATAATTATTCCCCATTAAACTATGAAGAAAAAAGACGTTCCCCAGGACTTGAAATACTACAAAGGAAGTGTCATCCGTGACCTGACCTATGCCGTAGACGACGAAGGGCACTACGAGGCAGTCAGGAGCGACGGTTGGGAGCCAAAGACGGAAGCCTTGGATATATTCCTCGACACACTCGATGACAAAGATGAGCGTGATAAGATGGAATTGCTGGTACCTACGGAGTTCAGTGGGCATGAACTGAAGATAGACCACAGGCATGCAGCCCACTGTGAGAATGGCACCATTTCGGCACTGCTCCGCTTCTATGGCATCAACCTGTCAGAACCGATGGTGTTCGGACTAGCCAGCGGACTGTTCTTTGCCCACCTGACGTTTGTCAAGATGGGTGGCCTACCGGTGACTGCCTTCCGTACTTTCCCTGGCGTACTGTTCAAGCGTATCACGCGGCTCTTAGGCATCAAGTCGGCCTCGCAGCGATTTCTCAACAAGGAGAAGTCCATGCGCAAGCTCGACCAACTAATCCTTGAGAAGCAAATTCCCGTAGGCTGTGTGGTGGGCATCTATGACCTGCCTTATTATCCTCCTGAGAACCGTTTCCGCTTCAACGGCCACAATATCTGCATCATCGGCAAGGACGAGGAGAGCGGCGAATACCGTGTGCTGGACTCCAATGCCACCGAGAAAGTGACCATCTCGCATGAGGATCTGATCAAGGTGCGCTTCGCCAAGGGGGCCTATCCCCTGTACGGACAGATGTACTGGATCAAGGACATCCCCAAGGACCTGCCTGAGCATTTGCGGACAGACAAACCCGACGTAGATTTTCTCAGGCCCCTGGTACTCAAGGCTATCAAGGATACCTGCAAGAATATGACCTCGCAGCCCAAGTGGTTCCCGTATGTGGGCGTCAATGGTATTCATTATCTGGCGCGCAGGATGCGTACGTGGGAACAGAAGGAAGGCCGTCGCCGCGCGCGACTGTTGCTCGTGCAGGTGATTCGCATGCTGGAGGAGATCGGTACGGGCGGTGCCGGTTTCCGCTTCGTCTACGGAGCCTTCTTGCAGGAGGCATCCGAGCGGGCAGGACTTCCTGAGCTGAATGACTACAGCCTTCGCTTCACCGAGATTGGCGATATGTGGCGTGACTTTGGCTATAAAGCATCTAAAGTTTTCAAGCGCCGCGCTGGTGACCAATATACCTACAACGACCTCGCCGCCATGCTCGACAGGATAGGTGAAGCAGAGCGGGCGTTCTACCTTGATTTGCAAAAAGCTGTAGAAAAACATATGAAATGATCAATTACTTCCTTCACATATTCGATGTCCTCCAGAAGCGACGCGCACTTTGCAGAGGGCTGCTCTTCGGACTGACGCTCCTGCTGATAGCCATGATGGCTTCGCTGACGTACAATGAGAACATCTACGACTTCCTGCCTGTCAGCGGTAATGAGCAGAAGGCCATCACCCTTTATCAGGATGTTTCGGGCGGACAGCGTGTCTTCGCTATGATCAGGAAAGCTGATGGCAAGACGGAAGACACCGACCGTATGACGGAGGCCGTCGACAGCTTCGCCCAGGGTTTGCAGACGCTGGCTGCCAAAGGACATATCTCGGATGTGACCTCGCAGGTGGACTTCGAAAAGGTGATGGGCATCACCGATTTTGTCTATCAGAATATGCCGCTGATGCTGCGCGACTCCGACTATGTGCGTATGGAGCGCCTGCTCGCAACACCCAGATACGCCGATGAACAGCTGGCCAACGACGTACAGATGATCCTGATGCCCGCTACGGGTGCTTTCACGTCGAATATCAGCAACGACCCGCTGGGACTCTTCACTCCTGTCATCGACAGGTTGCAGGCCCGGCAGTCATCGATGCCCATCGAGATCGACGATGGCTATATCTTCTCAGCAGGGAAGGGATACGCCATCGCGATGATGACATCGCCATACGGGGCGATGGAGTCGGCCAACAACAGCATGCTAGTCAACGAGGTCGACAGCGTGACACGGCAGACGATGCAGGCCCTGCCCGATATAGAGATTGCCATCACTGGTGCACCAGTCATTGCCGTCGGCAATGCTACCCAGATCAAGAAAGACAGCTACTGGGCCATCTCCATCGCAGTGACGCTCATCCTGTTGCTGCTGGTGTTCTCGTTCCGCAAGGTCAAACACCTGCTGCTCATTGGTGTCGCCATCATCTTCGGCTGGCTGTTCGCCATGGGTTTCATGGCTGTTGTGCGCAGCGATGTCTCACTGATCGTCCTGGGCATCGGCTCCATGATCATCGGCATCGCCGTCAACTATCCCCTGCATTTCGTCCTTCATACCGACCACGGAGGGACGGTACGCGAGGTGCTCAAGGAGATGGTGTCGCCTCTGCTGATCGGTAATATCACCACTGTGGGTGCCTTCGCCAGCCTGATACCGCTTGATGCTCCTGCCCTACGCGACCTTGGTCTTTTTGCAGCCTTCATGCTCGTGGGAACCATCCTGTTCGTGCTGGTGTTCCTGCCCCATCTGGTCAAGAGTAGAGTATCGGCAGAAGAGGAGCGCCTCACGTTCGGCAAGATTTCTTCGATGTCGCCAGAGCGTCACCGCTGGCTGCTCTGGGTCATTTTCCTGCTGACGCTCGTCTTCGGATGGTACAGCCTCGACACCTCCTTCGATACCAACATGCACCACATCAACTACATGACCGACGATCAGAAGGAAGTGCTGTCGAGCATGCAAGCTTCGGCAGGTCTCAACGATACGGCCAATGTCTATCTCGTGACCGAGGGTGACAGCTGGGATGCAGCCCTCAATGAGCGGCAACGGATAGCCCCGCTGCTCGACAGTCTCCAAACAGCTGGTGCACTGAATACCTACTCCGACGTGACGACGCTCATCTGCTCGCAGCAGGAGCAGCAGCGCAGGATAGCCAAGTGGAACGACTTCTGGGAGCGCCATCGCTCCGAGGTCATGACGCTGCTGAGAGAAAAGGCCCCCGAACACGGATTCAGCCCGGAGGCTTTCAGCGGGTTCGAGGCTATTACTGCTGAAACATACACACCCAAGTCATTCGACTATTTCGAGCCCCTACGCACAGTGTTGATGAGCAGTTCGTTCAGCGAGAGCACAGGCAGCTGTTCCGTGGTTGACGTGATCGATGCCCGCGGCAAGGATTTCGCGACCTTGGAGACAGCACTCAACGAGCGGTTAGGCTCCGGAGGCTATTCTTTCGACTTCGTCCGGATGAACAGCGCCATAGCCAATTCGCTGTCCGACGACTTCAACTATATCGGTTTCGCCTGCGGATTCATCGTGTTCCTCTTCCTGTGGCTCTCTTTCGGACGCCTGGAGCTCAGTCTGCTGGCCTTCCTCCCGATGGCTGTGGGATGGATCTGGATCCTCGGCATCATGAGCATGCTGGGCATGCAGTTCAACATCGTCAACGTCATCCTGGCCACCTTTATCTTCGGACAGGGCGACGACTACACCATCTTTATCACCGACGGTCTGATCGAGGAGTTCGCCTATCGGAAGAAGCTGCTGCCTTCGTTCAAGAACAGCATCGTCATCTCAGCCCTCATCATGTTCATCGGCATGGGCTCGCTCATCGTGGCCAAGCACCCCGCCCTACATTCCTTGGCCGAGGTCACCATCGTGGGTATGTTCACCGTGGTGCTGATGGCGTGGGTGGTGCCGCCGCTGATCTTCGGCTGGCTCGTCAGGCATCACGGCGAGGTACGCCCCGAACCCATCACCATCCCTCTGCTGTGGCGCAAGGCCGTGCAACTGGTCATCCCCTCTTACGGCCGTAATCGCCATGAGGCTGGCACCAGCCATTACTACCACGACTACCTGATTGGCAAATACACCTATAAGGGCATCGGCATCGAGCGCGAGACCCGCCGGCTGCTGAAGCGCTACGATGACTTCAGCCAGTGGATTGACGGTTACCGCCCCGAAGCGGGTTCGTCAGTCTCTGTGGTCAACGCGGGCCGCGGACAGTTCCCCCTGCTCTTCGCCCTTGTGCATCCCGATGTCGAGGTGCATGCCTATGCCGACGATGCCGACGATGTGGCGCTGGCCGCTGCCTGTGAGCCTATGCCCCATAACCTGCACGTCCACCAATGTGCCGACGAAGCGGCTGCCATCGAGGCTTCCGCAGGCACCCATATCATCAACTTCTCTGAGATATGTCGCTGAGAGCACTCATCATAGCCCCGTTGCTGGCACTCTGCATCACTACCTCCACCCAGGCACGCCCGGCTCTGCAGTCAGGCACTGCCATCAACATCTGGGAAGGCACCGAGTGCCATAAGAACGTGGAGCTGACCCCCTACCCTGTCGACGGAGCTCGGCGAAGCCAGGGTCGCACAGCCATCATTGTCTGCCCCGGAGGCAGCTACTTCTGGCACGACATCCAGACCGAGGGGCATGATGTGGCCCGATGGCTTCAGCAACAGGGTATCGTCGCCTTCGTACTGCGCTACCGTGCGGCCACGATACCCGCCTACCTTTACCACTACCGCTACCTGTTCCGCGGCAACCGCTACCCCGACCCTCAGGACGACCTTCTGCAGGCGCTGCGTTACGTGCGGGCTCACGCCGAGAAGTATGGTATAGCCCCCGACAAGGTGGGCGCAATGGGATTCTCCGCCGGTGGTCATCTGGTGATGACGGGTGCCGAGCTGTTCCCACCGTCTGAGCGTCCCGCCTTCGTGGTGCCAGTCTATCCGGTGGTCACGATGTCGGAGCCCTGTGTCCACAAACGCTCACGCCGCGCCCTGATGGGTGACGACCGCAAGGGTGACCTTACGCTGCGCGACTCGCTGTCGTTGGAGCGCCACGTGCCCACCGACTGTCCGCCCGTGTTCCTCATCAACTGCAAGGACGACCCCGTCGTCGACTATCGCAACAGCGTACTGCTCGACTCCGCCCTGACGGCAAAGCGTGTTCCTCATACCTATATTCAGTATCAGACAGGAGGCCATGGCTTCGGCGTCTCCGACGTCAAGGGCACCGCCGAGAGCCGCCAGTGGCGACATGCCTTCCTCAAATGGTTCAAACAAACAATACAATAATATGCTAAAAGACCCGAAGTTCGACGATATCCGTCCCTACTACGAGGAAGAGATTCCCGATGCGATGGTGCGCATCGCCGACAGCAGCTCGTTTCCTCTGCTGGCTTCCTACGTCTGTCCCGATGAGCCCTTGGAGACCGTCAGGCAGCGTATCGCCGGCTACAAGACCGTGCGTGATTTCCAGACAGAGACCATGAGAATGGTCAACGAGCGCGTCATCGCCCAGAGCATCACTGAGTTTACCTGCGATGGCATCGAACGGCTCGATCCCAAGGAGAGCTACCTCTACGTGAGCAACCACCGCGACATCATGCTCGACTCCAGTCTCCTGCAGTACTTCCTCGTCATGCAGGGCTTCGACACCACCGAGATTACCTTCGGTGCCAACCTGATGATGAACCAATTGGTCATCGACATCGGCAAGTGCAACAAGATGTTCAAGGTAGAGCGTCCTGGCGGTAGCATCAAGGACTTCTACCGTGCCTCGCTCCACCTCTCCGAGTATATCCGCTATGCCATCCGCGAGAAGCACCAGAGCGTATGGATCGCCCAGCGCAACGGCCGCACGAAAGATGGTGTCGACGCCACCGACCAGGGCATCGTCAAGATGTTCTGCATGAGTGAGCAGGGCGACAAGATCAAAGCCCTCGCCGACCTGCACATCGTGCCTGTCAGCATCAGCTACGAGTGGGAGTCGTGCGACATCCTCAAGGCCCTCGAGCTCTACCAGAGCCAGTTCTCCAAATACACCAAGAAGCCTGGCGAAGACCTCAACAGCATCCTTACCGGACTGCTGCAGCCCAAGGGCCGTGTCCACATCGAGCTCTGCGCCCCCATCACCGAGGAGGAGTTGTCCTACTACGACGACCTCACCAGCAACGAATATCACAAGGCCGTGGCCCAGCTCATCGACAGCCGCATCAACCCTGCCTACAAGCTCTATCCCAACAACTACATCGCCCATGACATCCGTTACGGCAGTAAGAAGTTCCGCGGCTTCTACACACAAGAGGAGTACGACGCCTTCAAGGAGCGCCTCGCCAAGCTCGACCGCTACGACACCTGCGACCTTGACCAGCTGAAGGACATCTTCCTGGGCATCTACGCCAACCCCGTCGAGAACAGAGAATAAACAGACATCACCACCTAGCATATGAAAGAACATATACGCACACTATTAGAAGACCTGTTACCGCTGGTCGATTTTGACTCCGAGTTCCTCTTCAGCGAGCTCGACTCACTGGGCATCACCACCATCCTGATGAGCCTCTCCGACGAGTACGGCATCCAGCTAGAAGCCTCCGATGCCACCCCTCGCAACCTGAAGGACCTCGACAGCATCGTCGCGATGGTGGAGAAAAAGGTTGCGAATAAGTGAGAACAGAGCTAAGCTTGCTTAAGCTCTGTCGAACACATCAAATTGAACGATGAGACTAGTTGATTACTTAGCCCAGCACGCAGAGCGCCAACCTGACAAGTTGGCCGTCATCTGTGGCGACGAGCGCCTCACCTACGCCCAGCTCTGGCAGCGCGTCCAGGAAAAGGCTCTCCCCTCCTCTCCTTTCGTTCCCTTCCGCGCCACCCAGACCGCCGACTTCCTGATCACCTACCTCGCCATCCACCTCGCTGGCGGCGTGGCCGTACCCCTTGAGAAGGACATCCCCGAGCCCCGCTATCAGGATATCTGCCGACGACTCGAAGGCTGCACCGTGCCTGAAGGCACTGCCGACATCCTTTTCACCACAGGCACTACCGGCCAGTCGAAGGGAGTCATCATCAGCCACCGTACCATCATCGCCGACACCGAGAACCTCATCGAGGGACAGGGGTTCAGCAGCGACCTCACTTTCGTCGTCCACGGCCCCCTCAACCATATCGGCAGTCTCTCGAAGACCTATCCCATCATCATGCTCGGAGCTACCCTTCACATCCTCGACGGACTGAAGGATGCCGACGCCTTCTTCCGCGCCTTCGAGCCAAAGGGAAAATACGCCACCTTCTTCGTGCCAGCCAATATCCGTTTCCTGCTGTCGTTCGACGCGCGCCGCTTTGCAGCCCTCGCCGACAAGCTCGACTTTGTGGAGAGCGGAGGTGCACCGCTGGCCCATGCCGACATGCAGCAACTCTGCGAGCTGCTGCCTCACACGCGGCTCTATAACACCTATGCCAGCACAGAGACAGGCATCATCGCCACCTACAACTATAACGACGGGCGCTGCCTCGCCGGCTGTCTGGGTCGTCCCATGAGTCATTCGCGCGTCATCATCACCCCTCGGGGTACCATCTCCTGTCAGGGCGACACGCTGATGACTGGTTATCTCGGCGACCCTGAGCTCACCGCCACCGTACTCTATGACGACACCGTCCATATGTCCGACTACGGCTCCATCGACGATGAGGGGATGCTCCACATCGGCGGCCGCGAAAACGACGTCATCAACGTCGGCGGCTACAAGGTAGCCCCCACCGAGGTCGAAGATGTCGCCATGGGCATCCCTGGCATCAAGGACTGCATCTGCATCTCCACCGACCACCCCATCATGGGCCGCGCCCTGAAGCTGCTCGTCGTGATGGCCGACGGCGCCGAGTTCAGCAAGCGCACCATTGCCCGCCAGCTTGCCGCCACCCTTGAGCCCTATAAGGTACCCCTGCTCTACGAACAGGTGGATGCCGTCGCCCGCACCTACAACGGCAAGCTCGACCGCAAACACTACCAATAAGAACGTACTGACATGAGTAATCAACCTTATGCGCGTGCGCGCGCATACATGTGGAATAAAAATGGGGTGCACACTAGCAGATCGGAAGAGCGTCGTGTAGGGAAAGAGTGTAGATCTCGG
>ERZ809472.233-NODE-233-length-14696-cov-7.158049_pt1 | contig 14696 bp, 17 predicted proteins | sample MGYA00521274_ERZ809472 | MGnify/ENA primary metagenome ERZ809472 (study PRJEB31581, sample SAMEA3312791) | metagenome | study: EMG produced TPA metagenomics assembly of the PRJEB8939 data set (Metagenomic analyses of Rumen microbiomes reveals... | reverse complement strand
CCGCCACCGCCACCGCCCGCAACTATCAAAATATCTGATAGATTGCCCGATAGTGCGGAAAGAAGTCCGGTGACTTTGGCGATATGCGTTGCGCCGCCGCCTGCGCCTATAATATCACTCGATGGTATATCTCCATTAAGAAACGTAAATGGAAGAGGTGACCAACGAAACGGCTCAAGTCCACCGTTGTTACTGTTTTGATATTTATAAAATGCAAAGGGTACAATGTATTCAACGCCATCAGTGTTCCAAATACCAAAGAAAATGTTAAAAATATCAAAATTCGTACTATATGCGCCGCCGCCGCCCCACGTTGTATCTTGATCCATTGTGCCGTTCGGCTTCGTAAAATAATACATTGCGCCATTAACCCACAAAGAATAGCCGGAATTTGCTAATTCTAAAAGTTTTGTCGGCGTATTAAGTTTTCTTGCATCTCTTGTGTCTAATCCTAAATTAACAAAATGGCTCATTAATGTTGCAAAACTCGGAATGCTATTTAGGCTGACATCAATATCAAAATATGACCATGACTTAACGCCTTCGGTTGTTTGAAGCGCAACGGCTCCCGATTTTAAAATATCGCTCATATACTCCTCGTTTAGTTTTCTGTTCCTGCGCCGCCGCCATTGTAGCCGTCCTGACCGCCAACGCCAATGTATAACGTATCGCCTTGATGTAGCTCGACTTCTCCAACACTATATGACCCATAACCGCCGCTTGCTGTTGTGTTCTCGCCGTCATCAGCCGTGCCGCCTTGTGCGCCCCAAACTTCCAACTTGTAAACGCCATCTTTCAGTGCTGTGAATGTCTGTATCGCGCCCGTATAACTGAACTCTGCGCTTGCTTCGAATGTAGTAGTGACTACTACAACCTTTGTAAATCTGTAATTGCCGTTCGTATCGTAGGGAAAAATGCCGTAGTAGTAGGTTTTCTCGACTTGAACGCTGTTATCTACAAGTGCGGTTGAACTGTACTCGTTCTTTGTCGTGCTGTCAATTATCAGCGTTCCATCCCATTTATGGCGCGGTGCTGAACCCTCTTTGCGAACAACTGCCGTTCCCGCCCACTCGCAAGGAGCAGGCTCATTTGTAGCTATGTCATCAGGATCAGTCCATTTCAGCGATACTTCACCGCTAACCTCGTCATATTCAACAGATACATCCGTAGGCTCGTCAAGCAAACGGAATCCGATATTCCGGATCGTTTCAACAAAGTCCGTATCAGAATTGGCGTAAGCCTGTGCCATCTGCGACACCTGACTTTGCATCGCTTTAGTCTGCGTGGATTGCTTGTTAAGGCTTTCCGATAAATATTCAACGCCATTACTGCGATACGTATCTCTTAACGCCTGTATGCCCTTTAATGTGCGCTCAAATATATAGGTAAGAACTCCGAAGCCGTACTTTGTATTGACTATCAGACAATCGCCTACCTCGTGTACGGGGTTTCCGATAGCATTAATAGTACAAGGTAAGTACGAGTGATTGTAGAATAAATCGCATAGATCATCAGCAAGTGATTGTAAGTCTGCCTGACTATAATTAGCTATCAGCGGATTGTATGCGATTGTATAGGTATTGAAATTGCCCGTAGCAGCTTGTGAGGATGTAGCGGTTGCATTTTCATTGACAATCTTAATTTTCTTAATCGCCTTGAAACTCGTTTCCTCAAACTGAATGTCCATATAATCAGGCACATCAAGTTCAAGAGTGCTTGCATCGTGAATTATACTCGGCGGTAAGCCTTTATATCTGAACTCGCCTACATTGTTTATCACGCCAAAACAACCGTTTAATTCGCAGATAGCTTTGATTATCTCTGCACCGCTTATCCTGTCTTTTTCGATTGTACGGCTAATAGTTAAATCGTCATTATATAATGGCTCACTTGCGCTCTCGGTAGTCAATCCAAATTGTGTTACGAATGATGTTCTAAAATTCTCTAATGTTTCGGTACTATTCTCACTCGGTAAGACAGTATTATACCAATCCGTAACATCAGCGTTCAGAATTTCGTACATTGCATCGTAAGCCGTAATAGAGTGAACATTATAGTTGTCGCTCTGCTTATCCTCATATACCTTAAAAACGCCTAATTGTAGCATTTTAGACGCTTCGTGATTCGGGATGATATAAACCTTTAACTCAACCCCGATAATGCTGTTTACGTAGTGCTTACGTGCGATAAAACGCACCTTGCCCGTTTCGCAACATCCGTAAGTGAATTGCATTTCGGACATAAGGCTCTGTGACAGTTCAAATGATTCAGTTTCCAGATCGCCCGTTTCAAACGTAATGGTATCATCCGTCACGGTGTACTCATCATCCATTACCGTCACTGTACCATCCGTGATAAGCAATTCCTTCTGAACCGCCGTTCCCGTGAAAATATCGGGGTACTCATAAGGTATCATTAATCACCACCCCCGTTTATGCTCGCCGCCGATGTTCCATAACCGATAAACGCAAACCTGACAGGATCGTACCTTATTCCCTTTTCGTCAGCATAGCGCATAGTGAAATTCACATCCGATGTGAGATAACAAGTATCGGTCTTGTAATCACATTCTTCCGGCATCCACGCTTGTACTGTACAAGTCTTTGATACCGCATCCGTAAATTGTGACCTTATATTACCCATCAGCGTTTCAAACTCGGTATCGCTCATATCAGGCGTTTCAAACTCTACCTTTAATATACGTCTATCCGATACAGCGTCACGGTGTAACTGTCCGTAACCATCACGGTAACTGTCAAAGTCAACTACACTCCATACGCACTGATACGTATCAGCCTTAATGAACGCAAAAGGGATAGTATAAGTGCCGACTTTTACCAAATAGCCACCGCCCTTGCTATAGTAGGTCTTTCCTGATACAACAAAAGTATCAGTAGTACGGACATATACGTTACTCACTTTCTCGTACCAACCATTAGCCATAGGGTTTGCCCCTGTACCGGGCGTAACTGTGCTATATGATGCGTAAGCCATCTTACTATCCCCCTTATGTATTATGCGAACGCACTTGCGCCCTTTGTCATGTTGTACTCATTTGACTTCTTGCGCATTGCGATGAACAGATCATCCATTGTGGCGGGTTCATAACCACTCATTCCACCGCCGCCGTTCTCTTTGAGTGCCTTTGACATACCCATATACGCCGCCTTGTAAATAGCGTCTGTCATCTGCCCTGTGTTGGCTACGGCGGCACTATTGCCAATGCTACCAACAAACTCTGCGCCACTTTCACCAGCATAGAAAAGCGAGCCGCTTTCAGGCACACCGCCTAACGCAAAATGAGTTCCTTTGCCACCTGAACCGCGAGTGCCCTCTATATTGCCACCGCCAAAAAATGTAATAAGTTTATCGGCAAAACTACCCTCTCTAACGGTAAATGTGCCAGAACCAACCACATAACCACTCTCAGAACCAAATTGTCCGTCACTATTAAGATCAATACTTAACTTATCTTCTACCCACGCAACAGCCTTCTTAATGCCTTCTACTACTGTACTGTTCCACCAATTCTTAATATTTTCCCACGCGCCTTTGAGGTTATCTAACACTTGATCCCAATTTATATCTGAAATTCCAAGCGCAAGACCACCGGCACCAGCCGCGATCATTGCAATACCCAACAAGAAATGAGGCGTAAACAATAATATTGCACCAATAGCCAATAATGCCGTGCCACACGCAATCAATCCTCCCGGGCCGAAGAAATCTGTAAGAGCATCTTGAACAGCTTGCCCCGTTGCACCCCAATCAATACGAGAAGCGGCATATCCTAAACCAGTAAGTCCAGTTACCATAAGCGGAATACCTAATCCGATATGATGTGCGCTACTGAATGTTAGTATCGCGCCTATTGCTAAAGCACCCGCACTTAAAGCGATAATGCCCCCAAGACCGAAAAATTCTTCACACCAATCAGCGATCTTTTTAGGTAATGCGCCCCAATCTATATTACCTTCCGAAGTTTCACGCCATAAGCCGATAACGCCCGCCGCCATTAAGGGAATACCAGCTTTCCAACTTACACCACTAAATGCAAGTACAGCGCCTATTGCCAATTCAGCGGCAGATGTACGGATGATAAATTCATCAACTTCCTTCTGGACGCGATCAGGTAGTTTATTCCAATTACGCTTTACGGCTTTATATCCGAAATCTGATGCCGCCAAAGCCATCATTCCAATACCAAGACCAACATTGCCACTTAAAGCAAGCATAACGCCGATTGCGAAAGCAGCACCATCAACGATAAAACCTAAATCGTTTAATTTTTCTTCAACGGTTTTGTTTGTGCTATCCCAATCTTCCTTGATTTTTTGAATACCTTTCCACGCGCCGTGCGCTATCAATGCTAAACCTAATATGGGATGTGTACCACTGAACAACAGAACCGCACCTATACCGACTTCCGCGCCGTAAACAGCCTTTTCAATAACATCAAGATTGTCTTTTATTATTTGAGTAATGCTATTCCATACAGCACCGACTTTCTTAAAGCCTTCGCCAACAGGTACATCCTCAAACATCTCTTTTGCCTTTTGAACTCCGTCTAACTTGTCATTGTTTTTGGACAGGTTATTTAATTCGTCAAGACCTAACAACTGATGTTTATATTTCTTTACGGCATCCGTAGCGTCATCCCACGCTTGCTCAACATATAAAGCACGTTGCCAATAATCATCACCGTTTAACGCCGCGAATAACTCCGTAAGCCATTGAGTAATAGATATAACTTTTTCTTCTATCCACTCAATAATAGGTGCAGCAAACTGACGCAATTCTCCCCAAAATGCGCCAAGCTGATTAGTCATCTGTTGAGTTTTGGAAGATACGCGGTCAAGTGTTTCGGCAAGTTTCGATAAATCGCCTGTTTGCTTGCTGTAGTAGTAAGCATTTTTAAGACCTTCACTAAATGCCTCGCCTATAGCTTTCAATGCAGCACGAATAGCACGATAGAACAATATTCTTTTTACGGATGTGATAAATTTATTAAAGAAACCCGTAGCCTTTTTAGCTTTTTCTCCGGCTTTTTCAACTTCATCACCCGCATCCGCAACCGCACCGCCAAAGTCTTTGGTATTTTGCACTCCATCTTCAGACGCAACCTCCCCCGTCTGAACGCCTAATGCCTTTTCGGTAGACTTAATACTCTTTGAAACACCACTACCAGAACTTGTTGCAGTCTTTATTTTTGACATTGCCGTAGCATATTCATCAAGCGCACTTGCCAACCGTTCTAATTTTCTTATCCCGGTCATACTGATCTGGCTTAATGCAGAATTGAGATCATTAAGATTTTTAGACAGATGTTCCGTAACCGTTACGCCATCTTTCATACCTGTTAAGGTATTACGTACCTTTGTAAGCGCATTAGCCAAAGATTGCAAACTTTTAGTAGCCGCTTGCGCATTAGCCGTTACCTTGACTTGTAAGGTATCAATTATTGTATCTGCCATATCTCACCTCAATGTTGACCGCTTTCAACCCATTGCAGCGTTTTCTTTTTATTACGCTCTGTAGCCGCCTTTTGTTCAGCCTCGGTAAAGGGTAAGGGTTCTTCAGGATATGCACTCGGTTTAGAACCTTTACCACCACTCATACCGTAACTTAACGCCTCAATATTTGACTTAAAAGCCTTAAAGTTATACAAGCCTTGCGCCCACATTTCCTGATTCCGTAATTGCATACGCTGGCTATGCGCCTCTCGATAGACATTTACAAGTTGCGGATCGCCATTCCAGAACAACTCATAAGGCATACCAATAGCAAGATAGTACGGCAAGGCTTTCATAAATAATTCCGTTAATGACGGCTGAGTTTGTTCCTCGCTTAAAACTCCGCCGTCATTGTCGAGTTTTTTGCTGATTCCTCTGTCTGAACAAGAGTATTGAAAGGTAACAGGAAAAGATCAACTAATCTTTCAAGCATACCTTCCGGCATACCGTGTAACTTGTCATACAGTATCTTATCGGTGTCTGCCTTGCTCTTATTCGGCTGATGCTTACGGAAAGCATAAAAGAATAAATCTTCAATGATCGACATACTCATACCGGCATCGAGCGAACCAATTTTAAACCCTCTTGCCTCCGCAAACTTAACGCTTGCACGGTCAAATTCAAGAACAAAAACATCACCGTTAGTTTCGTCTTTAAGAATGATAGGTTTGACCTCTTTTGTTTCGGTCTGTGTTGCTTTGTTATCTTTCGTAGCCATATTTTCATCCTCCATGTAGGTCATAATATTTATAAAACAGTAGTAATCAGCGCACATGGTCACTGAAAGAGTGGCGAACTCCTGTCCTACGTTTCTATCAAAGTGTTATTTATGCGCCCGCTGTACAGGTTACAACAACCTTGCAGCTATCACCATTTTCATCGGTAAGGGTGAGAACCGCTGTACCAGCCTCAACGCCCGTGATTGTAAGAGTAGTTGTAGCAACTGAACCCGTAGCGACACCCGGATTGCTTGATTCAACCTTTACAGTACCAACCGCATTAGATACGGTAGTGGTTGCTGTTGCACTCTTAACAACGCTCTTTGCGGTATCTGTAGTGCTGATCTGTGTTGAATGTGCCGCCCATCCTCCAAGTTCCTCAAAAACTACGCTTGCGGAAATGGTTGATGCTGAATTGCCTGAAATACCGCTGTTACCTATCTGTTTAGGCGTACCGCAGAAGTAAAAACTATTTGCTGCGTTCGGATAGCAGTATTCAAACCAGCAACGCAAACCGCTGTCCTTTTTGGTATCTGCCTGTGCGACAAGGGTATTCCACGCTGCAATAGCCGCATCTGTATGATTCAGGGTGAAAGTCTTTTCTCCACCGGGATCTTGTCTGCCGGGAACATAGCGTGTGATCTTATCCATGATGTTTGATACATCAATGGTTTCAAGCGAAAGGCTGATTTCAGGTGCTTCGGTTACGTCAGCGATGGTAACATAACCCGAAGTAGGTCTTGTTCCGGCTGTGCTTTCAAAGGCATATTTCACTCTCGCGCCGACCGTTACAATTTCATTAGCCATGATATATTCCTCCTGTTAAAATGTTTGAAAAGTCCTTGTATATCTCGCCGTAACTCTGTAAATTGTACGGTCAAGGTTTGGTAATTGATTGCGCATAGTCCGTGTGAACCCCATATCGTGCATACGTGCATCAATAGTGTCCATAATGGACTTTGCCTGTGCCTTCTTGCCTGATTTAAGGTTGCTGTATACGTTGACCGTGTACATAAGGTTGCAAGCCGTTTCAGGCGTTCTCGCAAGCGTCTTGTTGGATTCAATCTCGGAATTGTCATCTTCGACTAAAGATACAGACGGGAAAGAAGAAGGCGTTTCGACCTGTTCTCCGTAAACTGAAATGCCGTTATAAGTAGCACGAAGGGTAGTAGCTACGGTATTGAATACTTCGTTCTCAATGTCTATCACGCCCATATCCTCCTTGCCAACCACGGTATATCCTGTCTTGCGGTCTGTGCGCTGTTCCACATGAACAATGTTGCGGGTATACCCTTGAAATTCGGTTCAGCACCGTGCCCCTGTCCGTATGTACCTAAACCGCATACGCCAAGTTCAGCACCCTTCGGATGAACGTAACCGCCAACAGAACTATTGTTTGTTACAACGCCCGTACCAAATTCCAACCAGACCGCCGCGCCGCCTACAAGCACTCGCGCTGTCATATCACCGAATTTATATTTTGTTCTCAACGAAGCAAGCGTTTCACCCGTCCATATATGGAATGACAGTTCATAAGCGGCATACTGTTCAACCTGTGTAGCCACATCATTTACCAACTGACTTGCTTTCGCTTTGAGGTCTTTTGTGTAGTCCTCAATCTGCCGGATTGCATTGTTTATTGATTCTTCGCTTAACTCAACGTCAATATTCATGTAACCGACACTTCCTTTATTGCGTAGGTAATCGAATTGATAGACCTTGCAACCATCCGTACAACGTAGTTATGTGGCGTTACGGTAGTCACCTGACCAACCGTTTCAAACGCCTCTTTGTCAATCCATAACGCCGTGTATTCGTCAATCGGGCAAGAAAGATCATTCGTTACCATAGTCTTTGAATAATCTGTGTTGATACCGAATTGTTCAACATCCGATGTTCCACGCGCCGCAGATACGTTGATGTGATATTCGACAGGGGTTTTGTATGATACCTCATACTCGCCCGTAGAATTGCCGTATTCGTCCTTTATTTCCGTTTTCTTATCGTAGAGTGCATAATATATCTTCTGCCTGTTACGTGCCAAAGAACGCATATTACACCCCCCTTAAATCAACTGAAATACATTGTTCCGAATGTAAGCTATCATATCAGCGTAAACAAAGGTTCTGTTGATACCGTTCTCATTGTGTATCGTTTCACCCTCTGCGCCTTTATGTGAAAAGCCATTAACAACCGCCTCGCACTGTACCATTTCATACCTTGTCGGTACTACGGCATCATTAGGGCGGGTACTCGGATGATTGATATACATCCAATTCAGTATTTCCTCACCAGCCATATTAAGATAAGCGGTAAGCTCATCATTGAGCGAGGAATCACTCGCTGATATACCCAGCAATGTCTTGACAAGGGTTAATTTTTCTGATGTAGTCATACCGCTTACCTCTCTATGTCTTATTTACTCTTACGGGTTAATTTCCGTTTTGTAGGTTTCTTCTCAACCGTTCTTGTCCTTTTAGGCTTTTCTTCCTTTTCCGGCTCTACGGGTACTTCATCCGTTATAGCTGCCTGTTTAATGTCCTCTTGCGGCTTTTCCTCTACGCTTACGGTTTCGGTCTGCTCAACAGGCTTAACAGGTTCAACCGTAGCGTAATGCCGCCTTAACAGCATACCCATAGATTAAGCGGGCTTGTAGATACGGATAGCCTTGCTTGCATCATACAGATAAGCCGCATAATGCTTGCTTGCCGTAATTACATTGGTAAAGTTGAGGATGTCACGATCAGTTTCAACAAGGGTATCTCTCTTAAGGAAGATACGAAGTGCGCCGGGCTTAACGATGTAGATTTCACCAGCACCAGCAGCGGTTCTCTTTAACTTGTTGGAAACGATTACCTGACAGCCCTGATACTGTCCTACAACGCCTTTAACCTTGATTTCAGCGGCGATCTCGGATGCGGGAACCCACGAATTTACGTTGCTACGCATAGCGGTGTAAACCTGCGGATTAACAAGAGCAACGCTCTGTCCGTCCTCGATATCCTCTCCGAACAGTTCAAGAGCCGCGGTGATATCGGTATCGGTAGGATAGGTTGTGTTACCAGCGGTGCTGTATGCCATATCGCCTGTGATAGCCTTAAGGATTGACAGAACCTTATTATCAACAGCATTAGCAATAGCATGAGCGATCTGTGATGCTGCCTCGTCATACGGCGATCCATATCCGCTTAAAAGTGCCTCGTCTGTCAACTCAACCCCCTTGGCAACCTTCTCTATTGTTACATTGGTCATGCCCGTTGAAAGCAGAGAAGGGGTAAGTGACACGCCTTCAGCAAGAACTGCCGCATCGCCTATATAATTAAAATAGGGCATATAGACGGTATTTCCGGGCTGTCCTACAAGGGTGTTATCGATCGTTGCCAAAGGCGCAAATTTCATGTAATCTGTAAGTTTCTTGTCGATCATAGGTGTAAGCACTTGAGGATTGACAAGGTTAGCAAGTAATGTCTGTGCCATAGTCTTATTCTCCTTTTATTTTTGTGTAAGAGTTTTGTATAATTCGGGCTGTTCGTTGTAGATTTTCAGCCTCTCGGAATAGCCCATCTTATCGAACTGTTCCTGTGTTATGGACGGTGCGCCTGTGTTACCTGTGCCGGGTTTCGGTGTATTGCGGATAGCGTCAGCGTTAAGAGCCTTGTCGTGTGCTGTGATAAAATCTCCAAGTGTTTTAATGAACGCCTTGAAATCCTTATCAAAGAACGCCTCGGCAGCTTTCTTTGCTGTTTCACCGTCAAAACCCGCACCGATGAACCCCGCCTCATTCTCCGCAAGTGCCTGTGAACGCTTTAATGCCTCATTCTCGGCTTTCAGCGTTTCGATCAGTTCTTTTGTTTCAGCCGCCGCCTTTTCCTGTTCGGTCATACGACTTGCTAATTCACGCTTATATTTACTTGCGTCAGCACTCGCATTAGTTTGTGCCGCCCTCAACTTTTCGTTTTCTATGCGAAACTTTTCAAGTTCTGCCTGTAAGGTGGCAACATCAGGATTCGTCTGAACTTCTGCTTTGTTCGTAGTGGTAACATCTGCACCGTTAGTAATTTCTGCCATATTCAATTTCTCCTTTGCAAAATTTGTTAAACGCTTTCTTTAGCGTTCGCCGTTTGATGCGAGTTTTATTGAGCGATTTCTCTACCGCCTTGTGCGAATTTTATTTAGCGATTTCTCTACCGCTGTTATAATCAATGGCAAATTGCCATTTATAACCACCTGCGTGTTGGCTTTTCCCACGGCAACAACGATTTATGTTTCCATCCTTTATACCTGTTGCCCGCATAGCTGCTTTACCACTTTCATAAATCGCAACAAAATCACCGTTATCAGTAAGTTGCACAACAGCTTGTCTTTTTGCTAATGAATAAGCAACAATACGTTTACCATGCTCTTTTCGCTTTTCTTCATGGGTTTGATAAAAAGCCTTTATTCCTACACCTATATTTCGATTATGTTCAGCAGAATGAGCAAAAGGTTTTCCTGTCTTACTTATGCTCATCTTTTTTCGTGCTTCAACAGACTTTTTCTTTCCCATCATTCGATCAGAAAATTCTTTACGTTTTTCTGGATGAGTTTCCCAATATTCTTTATTTTTTTGAGATAATTTTTCTTTTACGGCATCTGTATATCTTCCACCTACATATCCACCACTTTTAAGGTTATAACCCCGATCTCTGTCCGTTGAACAAAACATATTGATATAAAATTCTTCAGCTAAAGATGCCTCATTCTCGTACAGTCCAGATGCTAATATTTCGTGCGTTATATGATCCCAGCCGTATTTATCTATTGCTTTTCTAAAATACGATCTAATGTCATACCCCTTGCCATTTTTCCATCGCTGTTCAGGTTCTTGACACGTTATCCCGATATAAACTTTTCCGTTCGGTGTAGTATGCTTATAAACGCAAAATTTCTTTTCTTCCATAGGGTTCTCCTCTCTTTAAGAGAGGGTAGCGGGAACATACCCCGCCATGCGTCACCCTCATAGTTATATGCTCACATCATTTTTGATGTGTTTGAGCCACGCTTTGTAGTCTGTCTGTTCTACCCGATAACCGCTGTCATAGGCTCTTAACCTTGCCTCTAACAGTGCCTTGCCTATTAGTTCACTGTCGCACTGCATAAAGTCGTGCGAGAACTCACGATAGAACTTCTTAAACTCTTTCTCTGCCTTTTCCCTCAAAGGTCTGTTGCCCGGCTTCGTAAACAACGGTTCTTGAAAGTCACAATAGCAATCCGCTATAGCCGAACAGATACCCTGCTTGTATTCATCCATCTTGCCGTGTGACTTGAACATCCGAAGTGTCAGGGTGCGCATGAGAATTATCTGATCGTACTTCTTCAAGCAGATATTTTCACGGTCAACACGGACTGTTGATACATCGTTCCAAGCCCACAAGTAGAAGGGCGTTTCAATGTACTTCTGTTTTTCCGCAAGTATGAACGCTTCGGCATTAAACAAGCTGTCCTCACAGAAATGCAATGCCGGATTGAACCGCAATTTGTTATCGATCAGGAATTGCCGCCTATATACCTTGCCGTGAACAAATACCTTGTCTTTGTCGCGCCTGTGTATGCGCCACTTGCCATCTTGCGGTAGTTCCTCAATAAACGCGCTGCTTAATACATCAAAGCCTTCTTCGATAGCCGCAAGTATCAGATGCAAGCCGTAATTGCTTAAAAATCCGTCATCGCAATCACAGAACATTACGTATTCCGTATCTGCGTGGTCTATTCCGTAATTACGCGCCTCTGATAGTCCGGCATGAGGTATTGTGACAACCTTTACTTCATAACTTCGTTCCCCAATTTCTTCACGGGTTAATGCACCTTCTTCACCATCGTTTACTACCAACACGGTAAAATCGTTCTTGTCGATACCGTGCTGAATATCCAAACTTGTGAACAAGAACTCGCACATTTCCAAGCTTTCATGATAATGTGGCACGGTAATTGTGATTTTCTTCGCCATTAAAAATCACTCCTTTATGAATACTGAATTTCACAGCGGCATCCGATATTATTGTCTGCGTTCATAAATGCGCCCGGAAACGGTGCATGATCTCCATCCCATGTATAGAAGTCATCATCAATCGCTACGGAAACACTTTCAAGAAATTCGTGTGTATCTCTTACCCGATCATCGAGCATGGTAAGCCATGTCTTAAACCTTGCCCCGACTTCTTTCGCCGCCTCAAATGCTATCTCATTACCTACTCTGTGTGATTCCGTTTCGGCAATCCTAACTATATCCGCAGAAGTACCGCCATTCTCGTACCAATCCCGAACGCGATCCTCCCACGTTTTACCGTCAATCCTTTTGTATAAAACGCTCTCGATCTTTTCCGCAGACGGTACATAATCAGCACCGAACGTATCATTGATGCTGATTACGCCGTTTGCGATTGAAAGGAAAAGTATGTCGAGCAGGTCATCAATAATGTCATCTAACTCAAAGTCCGTAATGGGTGTGCCTGTACCCCTGAACTCATACTTGTTCTTTAACACATTAAGTTCATCAATCGGCAGAATCCTCGTCATCGGCAATCACCCCCGTTTCAACAGGGGTTTTAACCGCTGTCTGTTCGCCGTGTTCCTTAAACCATTCCATACCCATATTGTAAGCGTCCTGTGTGTCTATAAACATTCCGCTTGCCTCGTAAGCACATTGAGGATGTATCTTATCGTTGTTAAGCATCGTGGTTAGCGTCTGGCTGCGTGAAAGAATATCCTCGTAATTGCGCCTTGTGAACTTAACATCGATATTGTCAGGATCAAGGTTGAAGTCCGGCAGAAGTCCGTTACAAATACCCGTCACTATTTCAAGGGTTCTCTGTTCGGGTTCTCTGAACATCATTTCAAAGTCTTGCGCCCTCGTCTCCGCGCCTTGCCATCCGTTTTTAAGAACGACCGCGCCATTGTTGGAACTGTCACCCGTAGAGCCGTTACCCTGTGAGGGCATACCGACTATCTCATTGATAGCATCGAGCAAGTCACGCTTTAAGGTTTCAGTCTGATCTTGATCGAGGGTTTCGGAAATAACCTTTAAGTCAGCCTTGTTGTCTCCGATAGATTTAAGCACTATCATTCCCGCTTCACGTATCGTATTAGCGGTAGTGTTTTCAGGAAGTTCACAGTTATAGGCTACAAGAAGGCTCTGTACGAATTGCGCCACGCTGTCAAGGCGGTTTGAATCAAGGTCATTAAGTGCATCAAGCAATGAAAGAACAACCTCAAACGCACCTAATCTCGCATTGTTAAGCGGGTATTCAACAATCGGTATTCCGTCAGATTTATAGGTCGAACGCTTTATGATCTTCGCACTCTGCCATCCGTCCAGAACAAAGTATTGTCCATCGTTCGTGTAAACGTAAAACGTATTATTCTGCTGATCGTCCGTAGTGTAGTAAACCCCGGCAAGCGGTGTCTGCCCTATATCGTTCTTGTAGATCACAAAGGTATTGCGCGGATCGGGGATGAATATCTCAAACGGCACTCTTGCGTTCGGTTTATCGTTAGCAAGCGTCATTCGATACCCTGTGCCGCATATCATCTGCCATTCCACAAGCTGTTTATCCTTGCTTGCCTTTCCCGCTTTCCGCATAAGGTCATTCAGCATTGCGATTGCCGCTGATACCGATTCGTCAGCAACCGTAGAAACGTACTGTATAGGTTTTCCCACGGTATATCCGACACGGAAAGACACTATCTGGTTCGCTCGGTTCTCACAAATATGTGCGCAAATTTCAGGTCTGATACTTTTTTTACGGTACAACACAGGCTGGTTGCCCTTGTAATACTTGTACAGATATTCAATTTCAGACCTGTTCGCAAGGTGAGCGGTATAGGCATTAGACAGTACAGCCGCAACATTATCACCCGTGATAGCATCAACGGATGTGGATATGCGTCTGCGCCCGAAATAGCCGAAACTCAATATTTCTTCTGCCATACTCTCACCCCTTATAGATTTATATATACTTACATTTATCTCATTCTAATCACATTAAAACGTAGTATTTAAGCATAGTCCATAGACACGTAAGGGATGTTTCGTCAGAAATTTTTATCCGCCCCGCATAGCCGTAAATACGCTTACATTCCCACTACATCAATTACACAATAACACGGTATTCCGTCAAATCAATAGATGTGCGACAATTCACAACCATATCTTGTGTTTTTGCACAATTTTCACCTATATTTTGTGTTGACGGTATCTGAACCGCTGGTAATTCCGTAAGAAAAAAGACACCTGAAAAGTGCCTTAAAAAACACAAAATATAGAGGTAAATAATTCTCAACGCCAGTAACCACAAGGGTTTGAGGGCGATTTTTTTGAATCATTGGGGTAATAGTTGGGGTAAATGTTTAGTAATATTTGGGGTAAATGTTTAGAAATAGTTGGGGTAATATTTGGGGGTTTTATGGGGTATAGTCAATATATATA
>ERZ809472.232-NODE-232-length-14763-cov-6.884689_pt1 | contig 14763 bp, 10 predicted proteins | sample MGYA00521274_ERZ809472 | MGnify/ENA primary metagenome ERZ809472 (study PRJEB31581, sample SAMEA3312791) | metagenome | study: EMG produced TPA metagenomics assembly of the PRJEB8939 data set (Metagenomic analyses of Rumen microbiomes reveals... | reverse complement strand
AAATGATGGGTCTTGATACCTGTAAACTGGCAATATTCCATAAAGGACAAAGGGTATGTTTTCTCTTCGATGGACCAACCACGGAGTGTGGTGGCTATCTCTTGCGACAACATCTTCGCATTGCTCCCTGAGACAAATATGTTTTTGCAGTAGGATTTGAATACACGCATGACAAACAGTTCCCAATTGGCAATGAGTTGAATCTCATCGAAAAACATATAGACATCTTTTAAGTCTTGGGTGGGATAGAGTTCGCGATAGGCTTCAAGCACTTTATCGAGGTCGGATACGTTCATGCCAGAAAGGCGCTCGTCATCAAATCCTACCCATAGAACGGCTTCGGGTGACAATCCTTTCTCAACTAATGCATTGATGGTGAGTTGCATCCTGGATGACTTTCCACATCTTCTTACACCTACGACAGTGACGATGGATTGGCTGTTTAAAGGCAATTCACCATCGCGTTCCATCACCGGAAACGGTATTTCCTTTTGTTTCGTGACAATCAGCGATTTAATAGTATCCTTTACCATGGTAGTGTTATTATTTCAGATGCAAAGATAATAAAGTTTCCTAAAATAAAGGAAACTTTTTGGAAAACTTTCCTAAAATAAAGGAAACTTTTAGTTCTAAGCATAAAAAAACCTCACCACGGCACCCGCAATTTATGATAGTTGCATGCAACCAAGTCCCTGAAATCAGAGACAAGCAGAGAGGATTCAGAGAGGATGTAGGGAGCGGGCAGGGAGGAGACGGGGTGTCACCCCTTCCGCAAAACGTCAAATGTCAAACGTCAATTTCAATGTTTTTTGATTTTTCGGAGATTTGCAATCCCCGAAATATGTTTCATGCCTTACCATAATATGGTGGATTTGTGGGCAAAGATAATGGATAGTTTGCTGATATGCAAGCCTTCGCGCAAAAACACCGGTTGTTAAACATACTCTGTATGCCCCATAATGATAAATGGCAGGAAGTACAACAATAAGATAATTATGGGAAACATCCAAAGCTTAAACCACTTATTGGCTTTGCTATCTTTGTATTTCTCTTTTATCTCTTCATCGCGGTTTTTGTAACGGTGGTAGTTGAACAGGTAAAACGAAGTCATAACTGCGGCTATACAGAAAACGACAATTTTACCATTCAAGACCATTTCTTTGGGGATAAATAAAGGTTTGATAAACATTAATATGCAATACACCACTAAAGATTGAATTGCACAAAGGAAAAGGGATGCTGTAGAACAGGGATTGTTGTTCCATTTCTGCTTACTATATTGGATGAGCATACGATAATAGAAGTAATCAAAGATTCTAAACATAATCAAAACTATCGTTGTTTGCTATAACTCCAATCAATTATCCTATTCAAATTGTCACCAACTGACACGCTTTGCACCGTTTTATCCTCCCAACATCCACTTCAACAAATGGATGAAAAGAAATGGAAGGAAGAAAATACAGGATAAGGAAGTTGAAATCAATAGGAAGAAAAACAACCAATCCTTGAGCCATTTGTTGGCGGGACACTTGGCAAATTTCTTCTCCATTTCCTTGATTTTCGGAGTGTAAAGCTTGTAGTTATAGAATACCAACAATGCCAAAAATCCTAATGCTATGATCTTAGCAAGCACATTGTTTTTCGGCAAGAGATAAATGTCAAAAAAACCTCTGAGAACGAGCATGACGCACAAAACCATACAGAATTGAAATGCGGATATTGTTAATGCTGCACGAAAACCATGATTCGTGTCAGGTTCATGTTTCTTGTATGAGAGATAGAGTCTGTAAAAGATGTATTCAAACATAGTAATAACGGAAATAATGCTATAACCAACCAACTATATCAAAAACAACGAATTAACAATAAAGCTTGTTACCAATGGGAATAGAAACAGGCCAAACATAAACAAAAACATCATCCAACCTTTCAACTTGTTATTTAAGGCGCGTGATTTGTATTTCTTGCTTAAAACTTCTATTTTGCCGCCATAAAACCTGTAATTAAACCAACATACGACCGCTACTACTGCAAGTGTCGCAACAGTAACAGGAGTTTTATAAGCAACGTTCATGTTTAATGGAAAAAACATAATATAAATCATGTATGCGTTATACACAAGTAGAAATTGGATTGCTCCTACTGCAACAGCAGCAGGAAAATGAAATGGATGGTCAACTTTGTAAAGCTTTTTGAAATAATGACAAGCGAACCAATAATACAAATATCCAAACATGATGAAAATACTTTAATACACGATTGAAAATGTTTTAAAATCAAACCCTACGCCCCCACACCAAGTATCTATATTAGCCCCTATGGATTGCCCTGAAATGGCATACGAGCAAATGTCAACTGCAAGGTACGAAGCACCAATTATCCATCCAGCAGGCCCTGCTAACAAACAAGCAACGCCTATACCTGCATCCAAAAAATGGGAAGGATTAGCTATGCCATTATTATAAGCAATATCCACCCCTGTAATAGCCAACCCAACCATCCCCAAAGCATGATTAGCTTTACTCAAATTTGTAATCTTCCCAGCCTTGATTTCTTTCACGGATTTGGTAATGCCTTTTGCTTTTAAGGCTTTTTGGGTGTTATACGCTTTCTTTTGATTAATCGCCTTTTGTGCCCTTGTTAATGGTTTCTCCCAAAGACTTTTTTTATACCCAGTAACCAACCCTGCGTATGAAACAGTATAACTTATTGTATTAGAAGACAAACCTTCGCTTTTTGTCGAAGTGTTATTTCCTCCGGTCCAAAAGCCGCCGCCACCACCACCACCTGCACTGAGGGTTGGAACATTGGCTTCGCCACCCGAGTATTCTGCGGATAGTCCTCCGCAATTTTGTTCCCCAAGGCGTCTACATTCCTCCATGGCCCAACTATTACCATAGGGAGTAACTGTCACCTCATTCAATCCATAATTATAAGAATAATACTCATTATTGAAGCCCGTGTATGTATACACTCCAGTTACGTAATAGCCAGTCTCGTCTCCATCAGGAGGAGGGGCGATTCCATGCCCATTAGGCAATGATTGCCGCCACCCGCTCGGGTCAACATACTTCAACGGATTATACATACAGTAGGCATATCGGTTGAAGCCCTGCGAGTTTTCAGGCTGCTGCACATAGCGGTCTACGGAGAGGAACGAAGAAATCACTGGGTCATACATCCTGCCGTTCATGTTAATCAAGCCAAAACCGTTAAGATGCTCATGGTCTGTGTGCTTTTAAATGCCTCTTATCTTACAAACAATTTATATAATTCATTCCAAAGAACAGGGGACGCTAACAACACCATCATTAGAGCAGCTATCATCCAAATCTTGAACCATTTATTTGCAGCTTTATTTTTACATTTTTTGACAATTGCATTATATTTATGACGATAATGGTAAAGATTCACCAATAATAATGAAACCATCGTTACAAGGGAAATGATGATTGCCAACGTTTTATTGCCATGCAACACATAAAACAACAAAGCCTTATCCGTAAAAATGTCGATAAAAATGACAATAGAATACATCATCAGGAATTGTAATAAAGTCACATATAAAGAAGCGGTCCATACCGAATCTCTACCTTTTTCCCTTCTCTCATAAAAAAGATATAACCTATAAAAAACAAAGTCAAACATAACACTTACTATTACCATTCATATAATGGTTCTTTACACCAATTATCTATATGCTCGCTAAAAGTGTTTCCTGTGAAAATCCAACTACCTAACTCCACTCCTAAATACACAATTCCAACAGGGGCAACCCAAATTGAAATAACAGCTACAGCACCATTCACCAAATTTGATGTGTTAAGTTGATGATTTATACCAATATCAGCCACTTCCAAACCTACTCCTAATAGGGCACAAGATCGACTAGCTTTGGCCAGCTTAGCTCCATTAGTTGCCTTGATTTCTTTCACATGTTTGGTAATGCCTTTCGCCTTTAATGCTTTTTGGGTGTTATATGCTTTCTTTTGGTTGATTGCCTTTTGAGCTCTGCTTCTTGGTTTCTCCCACAAGTCTCTTTTATAACCTGTAACCACACCCGCATAAGAAACACCATAACTTAACGAATTGGAAGCTATGCCATAATCCTTAGAAGGACTGCCAGCGTAATTTGTCCCCCAACCTCCACCTCCGCCACCCGCACGGATGGTGGGAACATTGGCTTCATCGGGGTATTCTTCAAAAAGAACCCCATGATTTTGTTCCCCAATGAGTTCTCTACAGTCTTGTTCAGCCTGATTATTACCACCAGAGGAAGAGGTGCAGGCGTAGTCAATAGCATACGTGTCAATCAAACAGCCACCATATAAAACGCCGTCAATCTCGACAAGTCGGTATCCTCCATCTACCGCAGCGGGTTGTGGCGCTTTAAACTGTGGAGGAATGCCCCCGCTTCCGCTAGGCCCAGACATCATCCACCCGCTTGGGTCAACATACTTCAATGGATTATACATGCAATAGGCGTATCGGTTGAAGCCTTGCGAGTTATCGGGCTGCTGCACGTAGCGGTCAACGGATAGGAACGACGACATCACGGGGTCGTACATCCTGCCGTTCATGTTTATTAAACCAAAACCGTTAAGATGTTCGTGTCCCGTGTAGCCCCTATCGAACATAGGCATAATCGAGGCATCGACACACCAAGTTTCAGGGTCGCGAAGGTTGCCCCAGGCGTCGTAGCTCAGCTCTTGCTCCACTTCGCCGTCCGCGTCCACAATGACAGTCCAGTTGCCTTGGTGATCTTTGAGGATATAATGCAGTGTTTCCTCGCCGTCCTGCTGCTCCACCACGGCAAACACGCCGAGAGGACAAGTAAGAAATGTCCACGATTTTTCAGTCGTTCCGTTGGCGTCGCTTTCGGTGATGAACTCGCAGCTCCCCACGAAAGTCTTTTGACGTTCCCAAGTGTCGTCGCTTTCTGACATCCTAATGCGCTCTTCGTTGAAGCCGTATTGGAAACTGACCTCGTTGTCGCCACTACTGGCAAGCCTTATTTTGTCGAACGAAGTGTAATCGATGCTCAACGGGTCGGGACTGAACCAATCGGGATGTGCCACGGCCTCGTTTATGGCATGTATTTTCTCTTCATCAAACTGGGGAGCGCTGAAGATGGTTTGTACATGCGGCCCGCCATATTTCCACACCAAGCCTTGCTTGATAATCATGCGTCCGAGGTTGTCGTATCTGGCTTTGCAACGATGGTCGCCAAAGTATATTTCGGTGAGGCGGTTGAGTCGGTCATATTGGAATGTTTCGGTCATCATGCGAAGGCTGTCCGTTCGACGGGCTAAATTACCAAATTTATCGTAACCATACGACAGATTCTGCAAGTTGTTTGAGGTGGCTATGCCTTTGATGTAATGCATTTTGCTGTCAAACAGCCTGTTAGTCACGATTTGGCCTCCCATGGTGGATTGCAGCAATTGACCCATTGCGTTAGTCTGGTTGGCTTCCCAAAGCGGGTTGCCATCTACATCGCTGATGGTGTTGAGATGACCGTAGGCCGAGTATCCGTTTTGTACGGTCACGCCTGTGGGGTAAGTTATTTGGTGAATACGTGAAGCATCGTCATAATCCAGTTGGGTTTTGTAAATGGTGCCAAATAATTGCTCACCCACCGAAACCAAGCGCAGCCATCTATCGTAGTCGTATTGGATGCTTTGGTTGTCACCGTGCGTGATGGACTTCAGTGTTCCTTTTAGACCTTCGGTTTCGTCATATACAAATGTTGTTGTGGTGTTTTCACTAGAATCTTGTTTTTCAATCAGTCGTCCCATAGGGTCATACTGATAAGAAAATATATCGGCATTTGGAGAAGTGCGTTGTTTCAGGTTGCCGTAAGCATCAAAAACGAAAGATGAAGTGCCATAATCGGGGTCGGTGAGACTGTTTCGGTTGCCTCGATTGTCGTAACCGATGACGATGCGCGAAGCGGCGTTGCTTCCAATCTGGGTGTAGGCAAGACTGCCGTCTGCGTAGTAGTCGTAATTGACGGTGACTTCTTGTGGGTCTCGGTTCGATACCATCCATCCCATAACATTGTCGGTGCGTTTCGTCTTTTGCTCGTTTCCGTTTCCGTCGCTAATGGATGTCCGGGTTATCAAGCCTTGATGTATGATGTTGGTACTTGTCTCATCGGGTGTGGTTATGGTTGCAAGACGTTCTAATCGGTCGTATTCATATTTTGTCGAATGCACGGTTTCACCTTCAAAATATGGGTTTGATACCGTTTCGGGCAATCCTCTGTGGTTATACTGGATATCAGTAATTATAGCTTCTCTATTTGGTCCGAATGTGACTGTGCGAAGAACTTCGCCGCTTTTGTGGTAGAAAGTCAACTGCTTTTCTTTTCCAGTAGTGTGTGTCCAATGATAGTAAGTGGCATTGGCAGGAGCCAGAGGATGCCCTGTCGCCCAACGGTAGGCTTCGCCTATGACGGTGTTGTCAGGGTTGGTTGTAAGCGAAGTGATACCTATGGGGTTGGTATTGTATGAGGTGACCAATCCGTTTTGATCAACAATGGTATCAATGTTGTCATGTGCATCATAGGAATAGGAGGTCTCGTATTCCAATTCACCCGCGATGATGGTCTCCTTGGTTACAAGGCGGCCTTTGTTGTCGTCCCCGTATTCATACATGGTGGTCCGTTGTGGCTCGTCTTGGTCACCGTAGGGAGCACTGATGGTTTCCGATTGTAGGTTACCTGTCGGGTAATAGAGATAGTCTGTATTGATGGTCTGACGGTCTTGCGTCTGCTCTGTGTTAGGAATGTCGGTTTTGTGGCGAATTTGGTAGTTGTAGTTGGAAGCGTATTCAAGGACGATGGTGTTCACCTTGTCCTCCTTGCCGGTCATTGATTGTGTGGTAACTTGCTTTCTCGTCCTTGCCAATATCCAGCTGCCCACTTGGATGTCATAGAATTCGTTGGTGGTTGTCGTTCTGAAGTCGCAATCAGCCACATCGTCGACATTGGTGCTGTGAACACCCGTCCGCGTTTCGGTACAATTGTATTCGTGTGTATAGGTAGCGGATTGTCCGTCGGCATTTAACAGGTAATTATAATCGTTTTCAGTGATTTCTTTAGAAAGCATTCCCGCTGAAGGATTATCTACATTATATCGTTTCAGCTCTTTCTTTACCAAGGCTGGGCAAGTGACAAGTGAGTTTTCCGAGTTGACCGCATTTAAAAAATGGTAAGTTATCTTGCTCGACCTCACCGAGTTTTCGTTGTCGTTGGGGTAGACATAGGTCTCAGTTGTCGACGGCAACAACAGGGCATAGTCTTTCATCACCTCAAGACTGTATTTCATAGTGGAGGCATTGATGTAGTTGGCATTGTTGCTCGTCTTTGTTGTGACTTCTCTGAATCCAAGGAATCCATGCCCGTCACGATGAATACAAGGGCCAGAGAAACTATGTTGAGTTCTCATGGGCTTTCCTGCAGCATTATAGATAGTACTTGTCTTAAGGATTCGGTAGGGAACAGCCATACCCCTAACACCATAGCCGTAATACTTATATTCTTGCAACAGCATGTCATAGTCGAATTGCAGGACATTACCCAAGCCATCAATAATTTTACTAACATTGTTAAGCTCTCCAACAGGTTTTAGAGAGTAGATTTTTGGGGTTCTAGCTGTGATATCATTAGAATTAATTCCCTCTTTCTTTTGCAACCCAAGAAAAGAACAGTTTTCCTTGTTGACGAACCTGCCAACATGAAGGTATTGTGTTTTACAATTAATGTAGACGCCATGTCCGCTACCATTGTACCAAGATCCAGCAAACCAGGATAGGAATTTCCTCGTGTCGGGTTTGAAATTAAAATAAATATCCAAACTGGATCCCATTACAACAGCATTTTTGATAACAGCCACGTCACTTACTCCATCGCCGTCGAAGTCGGAAATGCATATGCTGTACCACGAACTATCTCTGTCCGTGTTTTTCAGCTTTCTAAGGGAGTTGCCATACAACTCTTGCTTAGGCATAATGTAATAATTCAAGTCAGGGCAAAAGCCGGCATTCACCAGACCTTTTCCTGTCGCAAAATACATGTTCCAGATATTTTGCCCATGCTCATAGTTTCCTTCGTGGTGGTATGCGAGTAGGTCGGTAAGACCATCGCCGTTGAAGTCTCCTGAAAACACCTGACTACGTGCATTTTCATCGGAAAACGTTATGTCAGAAATGTCAAGTTTTTTCTTCAACAGATATCCATTATTTTCAAATGCTAGTTTCCATATACTTGAATTGCTCTCTCCCATGACGAAGATTTCGGTACATCCATCTCCCAAATATTCACCTGCTTCGATTTGGTGTGCAGGAATGACATTACCAGTCTCAAAAGCCACATCATAGGTATAACACCAACCTCCTGAGCATGGCACATATTTGCAGTGTTTCGCCGCATTACCAGCTGCATTGATGCCAAAAATTAAGAGACTGCGCTTCCCTTCCCCAAGAAAGTCGCCAAGTGCGATTTTCACCTTACTATTGACATACATAGGTTTTTCCCAGACTGGCTCAAATGAGATATTGTCTTGTGAGTGCCTGTTTTTATAGACCATAATGTCAGTCCGTCCAAGGTTTGATGTTGAATCGTAGCACACCGTCACGAGGTCATCATAGCCGTCGTCATTGATGTCAATCACATATATCCAGTCGAGAGATTTTGGTTGGGTTTCCATGCTGATGTCCGCAAAGTCGAAACCTTGGGATTTGTTGTTGAGGAAGAACTTTGGTGCTACATCGTGTTGATAATACATTGTATCGCCCTTAAATGGCACTACCACTAGGTCTGAGTATCCGTCAGCATTGAAATCGCCCACAAAAGGATAGTTGTTGTATATGGCAGTGTCGGAGATGTCCCAGTGTTGCAACACGCTATTGTCGCCAGTGCTGGTCCAACTGATGCGAGTCGGGTTTAGCGCATCGTCTCCATTTTGGTAGTAAATTTTGGAAAGACGATGGCGCGTTTGTACGGAATCATATTTGATGCGATGGAAATTGTCGAAAGAAATAGGATGCACATCTGACTCGTAAACAAAAGTGTATTGTTCCAAAGGATTTGAACCGTCGTTATGACTGATGTTTATATGTTCGAGGCATTTCTTCTTTTGTAAGATGTTGCCACCTATATATTTGAATGTGTAATCCAATATGTTCGTATTGGAATAAATGAAATCGACAATGAACTCGGGCTTGATTCCTAAGGCATCATTGGCGGTGTATTGAATTTGTCTGATATAGTATTCGCCAGACTGATAATTAGTGTTATAGAAGAATTGTATGGCATTGCCGTTGCGGTCGATTATCTTGTTGACAAGCCAGCTGACAACGCCAAGTCTGTCGTCTTGAGCAATGATGCGTGAATCGACTGTATATCCATATTCAAAGATAGTACCGTTGGCTTTCCACACTTTGAACTTGCCAATATAACGATAACCATTCTTCAATTCATAGTATGCTCTGATTCTTGAATTGTCATCCTGTTCTATTTTGAATTCATCATAGTTAAATTGTTGTTGTGTTTTTATGAGTCTTTGCCCGTCAAGCAAAAAACAGTCGATGTAGTCGTTGAGGGTTATGCCTCCCACCGAACCATCATGATAGCGGGTTTTACCTGAACGGGTAATAGATGAAAGTCCAACCAAGTCCCATTTCCAACCCATCAAACCGTTGCCTCCTTGGCTGTTGTATGTGATAGCCAACGAAGGTTGCATCCCGTTGATGCCGGCAGGCAAGTCTATGGGAATGGAATATACGGCACCACCCATTACACCAATGTCAATAGTGCCCCCTAAGGAACCCACAACACCTTTGTCGCCTTCGTTTGGTCCTCCCTGTTGCCCATTGAAGGGAGGATACACACCAAGCTCATCTACAACCATTTTTGTATAGAAACGAGCGGGGAGATGTTGTGGATTCGTTTGGGTGGATGATCTGAAAAAACCTTCAGTAAGCACAATGGAATCTTCTGCATAAATTTCATAATTCATTATTTGCGAAAACACAGTGTCAAAGACAAAGGACTCACCTTCATATATTACAGTGTCCCTCACATTGTATCTCGGTTCGGCAGGTTGGTTGATTTGTGCCGACATATAAAAGGCACACATCATCAATATAATGGTGCAATTCATCTTTTTCATGATAGGTGGGATTTGGGGTTGTTTAATCCTTAATAATTTTCCAACTCTTCGTAATATTTTGGGATGAGAACAAAAGCAAATAAATGCCTGGTGACATATTTGAAAGGTCGAAATCATGTTTTCCATTCGATATTTCGTGCGATATTACAACTCCGCCAGATATAGTAACAAGGCTTACCGTGGCAGAATTTTCACTTAGACCATACATGGCGACCGTCAATATATCCTGAGTAGGGTTGGGATATATGGATAAGGTTAAGGATCCGCTATCGTCAAGCACTTCAGTAATGCCCGAAAGATTTTTTGTTGAATCAGCGGCTTGGCTTTTTTCCTCGTTTCTGTCGATAGTCAATGTCCGGCTGATACGATTGCCGTCACCATCGTACCCAAAGTGAACAATAGCATTTTGTGCGTGACTTGCCATTGAGCCCGTCATTATGATAGCTATAATAATAGCCTTGCAGAAAATGTTCATGGCGCAAGTTTGTTTAGTTTCCTTCTAACTCATTGATACGCAGCTCCAGCTTGTCAATTTGTTCTTGCTGTTGCAGGATATAGAGTGTCATTTCCTCTATCTTTTTCAGCAAGATGCCTTGCATATCGCCAATTTCGATGCCTTCTGCCAGAATGTTGTTTTCCGATGGTACCTCCGGGAGGTGATGCTTTTCTGTGATGAATGCTTTCAAGTCTGACAGTGACATTAACAGATAATCCGATGAGAACACATAGTCTGGCCAATTGCTTGAATACATTATGTTGATTTTGTCTGTCAAGATGCCTCCTTTTACACAAAGACTGTAGGAGGTATTCGTCGAATTGGTGTTGATACCAACTTTTCCTTGCAAAAGAAGTTTTGAATTAGCGGATCCCATTTTGCTCTTTATCGTCATTATACCATTGTTATCCACCTCAATCCCATGCCCCTCGTCACGCATCTTGATGAAAGTGCTGCTGTTTTCCAGGTCTTTCGGCTCCAAGAACACTCCAGCGTCTTCGCCCTCGTCGGAACGGATATGCAACTTGGCCGCAATCTCGGGCACGGGCACATCACCGATGGCCACCTTGCCAGTGCGGTTGTAGATGAGGTCGCCGTTAGGATAGTCGTTAGGAGAGGGACCGACGGTAAGAGTGGGTTTGGTGCTGTGGAAACCGATAATCAAACATTTGTTGTATGAGTTTTCCAAAAACAAATTCGGATTAGAATACGATCCGAGCATTCCACTTCCTATGGCCATGCTACCCGAAGGACCTGTAACTTTTACTAAATGACCAATGCCGACGCCTCGCAAGCCTAGTACTTTTACGTTGCTGCCTATAGCAAACGATACATTTGCTGCAATTTTATTGCATGAACCTAAAGCAATGGATGCTCCACCCGGATAGAGTATTGTGTCGTTTTCACCGACAGCAAGTGAATTATTGCCTTCAAGGTAGTTGCCTGTGCCTATGGCATTGCTATGATAGGTATTCCCTGTTTGTGTAAGAGTGTTGTTCTCACCGATATTCAAGTTGCTGCCAGGAACGACTTGGGCTTTGATGTTGAAACTAAACACCAAAGCGATTGTTGTAATCAGTATGGCTTTTATGGTTTTCATAATTTTAATAATTTATTGTTATTCATTCTTTTATAAACTTACCGCTTGTCAATTCACAATTCCCAGAGACTACTTTGTATACATATAAGCCAGCGTCAAGATTGTGAATATTGAGCGTGATGAGGTTGCCTGATTTCCCAACCATACCGTCAAGGCACTTAACACCTTTGGCGTCATAGATTTGGATTTGGGATTCCTCGCTGAAAGCATTTTCAACAGCAATGTTGATGATACCTCTTGAGGGATTGGGGTACACTGAACTGATTAATTCAATTGGTTTTTCATTCACAACATCCCAAGTAATTTCAATATCCTCTCGGCGGAATTTCATGAGTTCTGCTTTGAAAAAAGGATTGCCTTGATAAAATGTGCCATTTTGAGAATAAATAGGGACAAGACAACCTCCATCTGAAAAAGCCAAAGGAGGTCCAGGATTGTACAAAACATCGTCTTCTCGAATGACTTTTCTACCAAGCAAATTTAAATGATTGTCAACAAGAATTACATTAGTTTGGAATGCATTTAAACTCCACATTTGATTGTTGCAATATGTAAAAGCGAAAATGGTAGAATCATTGATATAGGCGGTGCTTGTACCATTTGGAGCCGAAGCGCAAGAATCATAAGGGGGAAGATTAAGCTCCGCATGAATGTTCAAGGCTGAATCTAGCAAGTACAGTGAGTGATAAGTAAAAGATTCACGCTGATGGAGATATTTTTCCGTGTCAAATAACAAATACTGATTATCTAACCACTTGCCTTCGCAAGTTATTTCAGAAATGTTATCAGTATTTGAAGATAAATCACCTTGAATATGAATGAAGTCCTGCTTTGCAATGATATTCAATTCCTCATCTACAACATAGATTCCTGGTATTCCGGAATTTGGTGGGAAGTATCCTCCTCCAACAACAACCATCAAGTTGTTGGAATGTGGCTCATAGCAGATTTCCTCAACATTAGAACCATAGGCGATTTCAGGAGGATTGTCAACCATGTTGATGATGTCGCCTTCTTCGTCAAATTCGTAAAACCTTATAACACTCAGACCATAACGAGAATTGTCTTTAAGTGCGGCAGCTAACAACGAAGAACTTCTCCTTGTGAAAATGGATTTCATACAAGACCCTATGGAATTGACGAAGCCATCAAAAATATCGTCGTCTACACAGTATGTCCTTGATGATATGTCTTCGAGCTGGTCATTAAACACATTCACTTTGAGATACCTTTGGAGGCCACTATTAAGACTATCGTCGCATATTCCAAATGCCATGTAGTTTCCATTATTGAGTTCTATCGCACTATAATATACCAGTTTCTTTCCTGGCAAATGAATTCTACGATAGATGTATTCTCCATTTTCGGCAATTTTCACAACATAACCGTCATAATTGATCGTTCCTATGCCCAAAGCAAAATCGCCGTCATCGACAGGCACGAGGTCTTGGATGGAGCCTCTCGAGATTTCCTCTAAATGGATGCTCCATTCTTGTGCGTTTGCGGCAGGTAATATAGCCAACAAAACAATTATAACGAATCCTTTTTTCATAAAGATGACGATGTTATCGTAAGTACTCTTTAATAATTGTATTATGTCCGACGATTTCTCTGCGGCCATATATGGCTTCTGTTGTGTGGTAAATTACCGGCTCATTCATGGAATTCATACCCTGTCCGTCATTAATGCGAATTTTAGAAATGACATGACCCGAAGGAACATTATTACAGGGCAAATCTTCTAACACAAGATACCTTTCTGCAAAATAAAGGTAATTCATCATGTTGGCATCTAACTGATAGTCCGCTAATGTTGGGTTTTCCTTGTAAAACTCGCAATAACGAGGTTCAATCTCAGAAAATCCAGAATAGGGATACATATGATGATTGCCTGGTTCAGTAGTTTTAGTCACAGTATATGTATAGATATACTCGTAGTTTGCCGGTGCTTTTGGCACTAACCAATAATTCAACACTCCAGCCAATGTATCGGCGGCATCCTTTTGATCCCCGTAATTGCCTTGACTGCTTCCCCCATCTTCACCATACCACCACGAAACGCCAGGCGGGAACGGCCCATTCTGGGGTGGTGGAGGTGGCGTAGGGGGTATGCCTTTCACACTTCCTTGAATAGAATGCAATTTGATGGCTTGCTGATTGCCGTGTTGTTCGCCAGCCTCCACGTCCAGAATGAGGAATTGCTTGTTGTCAAGTTCGATGCCTTGATAAATGTTGCGTACCACTTCATACATCTGCCCGTAAAACACGGTCAGGTCGGTGAGGAGTACGGTGTTGTCGGAGCCTACGGGCAAGTAAAGCACGGTGTCGGCGGTCTCAGTGCGGCCATACGATAGATCTGGGTAGGCGTAGGTGAGGTTGAACAAGGCTTCGATGTTCCAGATGGCCTCGTCGAGGGTCACGGTCTCGCCGTCCTTAATGGCAGGGTTGGCTTTGTAGTAGTCCACTTGTTGCTTGAAGCTCATGATGCGGGCCAAGGTGGCTTCGCCTTGTGATGTATCTATTGTAGCTTGTTCTTTGTTGCAGGATACCGTTGTAATTGCCACACTGGCAACTAACAAGATGATGAAACGCAGGTAAAGTCTTTTCATGATATTATAGTTTTGAAATGTAACATACCAAAATGATTAGTTATTTTTAATATCGCCCTCGGCATAGCCATTGGCATTGCTCAGCATAACACTGTAACCGTTGTTTATCGTGTTGGAAAGGGGAATGACAACCATTTGCTGAATGGAAGTGTTGACGGTAGTGCCATAGATTTGTTGTCCATTTTCGTTGTAGATGAAAATGTCGACATTGCCGCAACTTTGCTTGAATTCAATGTAAATGGCATCTTTGCTGGCACCTGCATTAATGGCGTTGGGGCCAACACTGTACATCAAATCGCCTTGTAAATCGATTTTTTCCAAAATACCCGGCAAGTCGATACTTGTTGTAAAAGAAGGAGCTGCTTCAATTGTTACTGCTTT
>ERZ809472.231-NODE-231-length-14766-cov-7.798450_pt1 | contig 14766 bp, 12 predicted proteins | sample MGYA00521274_ERZ809472 | MGnify/ENA primary metagenome ERZ809472 (study PRJEB31581, sample SAMEA3312791) | metagenome | study: EMG produced TPA metagenomics assembly of the PRJEB8939 data set (Metagenomic analyses of Rumen microbiomes reveals... | reverse complement strand
AGATGGAGATCGTCTGCCAGAAGCTCGAGAACGGTCCCGTTGCTTTTGAGAATCCCTGGAAGTGAGCTTAAGCGAGTGAAGAGTGAAGCTTGCTTCAACTCTTCCGAGCGCAGGTGAACTCGACGTGAAACGTCAAGTAGGCGATTAAACGAGTGAAGAGCCCCCGCCAAAGTCATTTTGGCGGGGATTTTTTTGGATTTTCGCTCACTAATTCGTACCTTTGTCGCCGAAAGATGGAATCATTGAAGGAGAAGACGGCAAAGGGCCTCTTTTGGGGCGGCATGAACAATGGCATCCAGCAATTGCTCGGCTTCGTCTTTGGTATCATCATGGGGCGGCTGCTCAACCCCGATGACTATGGTCTGATCGCTATGATCACCATCTTCTCGCTAATTGCCACAGCCTTGCAGAACAGCGGTTTCTCCACGGCCCTCGTGAACCAGAAGGAACCCAAGGCCAGCGACTATAACTCCGTGTTTTGGTTTAATATCCTGATGGGTGGCGCCATCTATACCATCCTGTTCCTGGCGGCTCCGTTCATCGCCGACTACTACGACGAACCTCGGTTAGTGAGTCTCTGTCGCTATGCGTTTATCGGACTGTTGTTCTCCTGTTCGGGTGTGGCTCAGGCGGCTTACCTCTTTAAGAATCTGCGCGCGAAGCAGTTGGCAAAGGCAAGCATCATCGCTACTCTTATTTCAAGTGTCGTGGCAGTGATCTTGGCCTGGCAGGGTTTCTCCTACTGGAGTCTTGCCACGCAGACCAACCTTTTCATCCTGATCTCGACCTTGCTGCGCTGGCACTACAGTGACTGGCGTCCCACGCTTCATATCGACTTCTCGTTTATCAAGAAGGCCTTCCCCTTCAGTGTGAAGATCCTGATCAGTGACGTGCTTACCCATGTGAACAATAACGTGATGAACATCTTGTTAGGTCGCTACTATTCTGCCTATGACACGGGTAACTATCACCAGGCCTACCAGTGGAACAACAAGTGTACGTCACTGATCCAGGGGATGGTGAAGCAGGTGGACCAGGCGGTGCTTGTCAGTGTGCGCGACGACCATGAACGGCAATTGGCGGTGCTCCGTAAACTCGTTCGCTTTGCCGCCTTTATCTCGTTTCCGTTGCTGTTGGGCTTCGGCATCGTGGCGAAGGAGTTTATCGTATTGGCCATCGGTGAGAAGTGGCTCGTCTCTGCCCAGTATCTGCAGTGGCTCTGTATCTGTGGGGCGGTGGCTCCCATCAGTGTGCTACTGGCAGACCTCGTGATCAGCAAGGGGAAGAGTGGTACGTTTATGGGTTGCACCTTGACCCTTGGACTACTGGAAATCATAGCCATGCTTGTGCTCTATCCCTATGGCATTGACGTGATGGTGAAGACGTATGTGGCCATCAACCTCGTGTGGCTCTTCGTGTGGTTTTTCTTTGCCAGTCGTCTGACGGCCTATTCCTTCTGGCTGTTCCTGAAGGATATCGTACCCTTCGCCTTTGCCGCTGTGGCCGTGATGCAGTTCGTCAGATACTTTACGGCCTATGTTGTGGATGGCTTGGAGTTCGTGGGCGACTATGCCTCGTTGTGGCTGTTGCTCATCAGTCGCGTCGTCCTCGTCGCACTGCTCTATTTCCTGATCATGAAGGCAGCACGGGCGAAGATCCTTGACGAGAGTCTCGCCTTCCTGTTCCGAAAAAACAAACAAAACGACAAGATATGAATTACGCATTGATCATTGCCGGCGGCTCCGGCAACAGGATGGGACAAGACATTCCCAAGCAGTTTATCAATGTCTATGACAAGCCAGTGCTGATATACACCCTGGAAGGCTTCCAGCGCCATCCGATGGTGGATGCCATTGAGGTCGTGTGTCTCGATGGCTGGCACGATGTGCTCTGGGCATACGCCCATCAGTTTAATATAACGAAGTTGCAAGGTGTGGTATCAGGCGGCAATAGTGCTCAGGAGAGCATCCGAAACGGGGTCTTTGATCTGGAGAATAAGGTGAAGGATGACGATATTATCATCATTCACGATGGTATCCGTCCGCTGGTGGATGATACGGTGCTGGCAGATGTGATCCAGAAAGCCATGCTGTTTGGCAATGGTGTCACATCGCTGCCCTATAATGAACAGATCTTCATCATAAATCCTGAGGACGAGACGACAACAAGGCAGTATATCCCCCGTGAGACATTGCGGCGCGTCTCCACTCCACAGGCATATCGTTTCAAGAAACTCGACGAGGCCTATCATGAGGCATTCAGCAAGGGTATCGGCATCCACGGCTCGGCCTATACCAACACGATGATGGTGGAACTGGGCGAAACGCTACATTTCGCCGCAGGTTCCGACAAGAATATCAAACTGACTACCAAGGATGACCTGGAGATGTTCAAAGGCTATCTGAAAATGGATAAAGACACGTGGTTGAAATGAACAAGCAACATCCATTATATCAGGAAGACCTGGACAGGATTCTCCAGACAAACGGTATCGACAGTCTCAAAGGCATGCGGTTCTTGATATCAGGAGCCACGGGCCTGATAGGTGTCTGTCTGATTGATGCCCTGATGCGATATAACCGGCAGGGAGCCGATATCGATGTCTATGCCCTGGGACGGAGCAGGGAGAAGGCCGCCTCACGGTTGGGGGACTATTTAGGTGATGCGCATTTCCATTTTGTGGAACACGATGTCCACGACCCTCTGCCAAAAATACCGGATGCCGACGTGATTTTCCCTTTGGCTTCGAATACCCATCCGCTGGCTTACTCACAATATCCAATAGAGACTGTCGAGATCAATGTCAAAGGTGCAGAACACGCTTTGCAGAAGGCTGTGGAGTGTGGGGCCACCGTGCTCTATCCCTCAACGGTCGAGGTGTATGGCAATGCCAGGGGTGAGGACAATTTCACGGAAGACTATACAGGCGTGCTAAACCTGAATACGGCCCGATCCTGCTACACGGAATCTAAACGACTGAGTGAAGCCCTTTGTCAGTCGTATATCGCCGAGCGTGGTGCACGGGTGAAGATTGTCAGACTCAGCCGGGCTTTCGGTCCCACGATGCTGATGAGCGACAGCAAAGCCTCATCACAGTTTATCCTCAAGGCCCTCGGTGGCGAGGATATCGTTCTGAAGAGCAAGGGCGAACAGATGTTCTCCTATACTTACGTGGCTGATGCTGTCAGTGCTATGTTGTACGTGCTGGTTCATGGTGAGAACGGCCAACCCTACAACATCTCTAATGAGGCCTGTAATGTCCGTTTGAAGGATTTCGCCCGACTTTGCGCCGAATGGGCAGGACGGGAGGTGGTCTTCGAACTGCCGTCGGAAACAGAACAGAAAGGTTTTTCTATTGCCATGCGAGCCATCCTTGACAATAACAGGATCAAAGGTATCGGCTGGCAGCCTGGATATACGATGGCGGATGCCATAAGTCGTACATTATCAATTCTCAAGGAACCATGAACAATCCCTATCTGCAACAATTCAAGGAACAGCAACTCAGAGTCTGTCAATTAAAGCAACTCTCCATTCTCGAGGAGATCGTCCGTATCTGCCAGAAGCATCAGATTGACTACTGGCTTGACGGTGGCACGCTATTAGGCGCCGTCAGGCACGGTGGGTTCATTCCCTGGGATGACGATATCGACATAGCCATGCGAGAGGAAGACCTTGAACGCTTTATCCATGTGGCTCCTGAAGAACTCAGCGAAGGGTTGTTCTTACAGACGCCCCAGAATGAACCAGACTCCAAGGAGCCGATTGTCAAGGTGCGCGACTTAAACTCCTTCTATGTGGAAGGTGGCGATAACTTCGCCGCCAATTATCAAAAAGGACTTTATGTCGATATCTTTCCGATGATCAACTACCCGACATTGCCCCGCAAATGGGTGAAGCGCATCACATTAGGAATCTCACGGAGTTACTCCATCCTGCGTAAAGCACACTACTATTCGCTGCGCTCCTTTGCGGAGTTCTTCTGGTTTGGGGCGAAGTATCTTCTGAGCCTCTGTCTGTGGAAAATGCTCTATGCCATTCGTCCGAAGGATGTCTATATCTCCAATATCCTCATTAACAATGGCTATGGCATCATGCACCGTCAGGACTCTGTATTCCCGTTGGGTACCATTATGTTTGAGGGGAAGTCATTCTCAGCACCTTGTAATCCTGACGCCTATCTGTCTGACCTTTACCGCAATTATATGGAGATTCCTCCAAAGGAGAAACAGAAGATCCACTCCGTCTTTATTATGCCAAAACTGGTATGAAGTACCCCGCCAAGACAGATATTGCCGTACTGCTGTTGTTCTTCACCCGCAGTGACACCTTCCGCCAGGTGTTCGAGGCCGTGCGTCAAGCACGTCCCTCGAAACTGTTGCTCTATCAGGACGGGCCACGGGGAGAGCGCGACATGGCAGGTATCGAGGCTTGTCGTGAGATCGTCGCTGACGAGAACATCGACTGGGAGTGTGAGGTACTTCGCAACTATCTGGATCACAACGAGGGTTGCGACCCTTCGGGCTTCCGTTCTCACCGCTGGGCATTCTCATTAGCCGATAAGGTGATCGTACTGGAGGATGATGTCGTGCCATCACAGTCGTTCTTCCCCTTCTGCAAAGAGATGCTCGACCGTTATGAGCATGACGAGCGTGTGTCGATGATCGCGGGTTTTAATATCGACGAGGTGACGCCCGACTGTACGGACAGCTATTTCTTCACCACCGCCTTCAGTATCTGGGGCTGGGCCTCGTGGCGACGGGTGGCGGAACGCTGGGATCCCACCTACAGTTTCATGCACGACCCAGAGAAGTTGCATCGTCTGGAGACTATTGCTAAAGAGAGAAACCTGCGCAGTGACATGCTCCAGATGTTCCGCGATCATAGTCAGAGTGGCAAGGAATACTTTGAGACGATCTATTGGGCCGACATGCTGCTCCACGATAGTCTCGCCATCATGCCTGCCAGCAACCAGATTAACAATGTGGGACTGATGGCCGACTCCACCCATTTCTCTGCAGAGCTGAAGACCACGCCGCACCGCATCCGTCGGATGTTCACCATGCAGCGCCATGAACTTGAGTTCCCTCTGCACCATCCCCAGCAGATGGTGGAAAACAAAGACTACCTTGAGCGCCTCTATCGTATCAATGCCTGGAACCACCCTTGGATCAAGGTACAGAACTCCATGGAAGAGTTATGGCTGAGTCTGCGCTACGGCAAATTCAGTCACATCTGGAAGTCCTTCACCCGCCGCCTCCGTAAATGGTTCGGCATGGAGAAGCACTGTTAAGTCCAGTTATCTTTTTCTCGCGATGACATAGATGATGACGGGGGCACCGATGAGTGGTGTCACCGCATTCAGGGGAATCACCCCGTTCTCTCCAGGCAGGAAACAGACGAGGTTACAGAAGAGAGCCACCACCGATCCGCAGAGCAGGGTGGCGGGCAGCAGTTGACGGTGGTTATCCGTTGTCAGCAGCAGCCGTGCAATATGTGGTACTGCCAGTCCGATGAATGCCACAGGCCCGCAGAAGGCCGTGGTGATGGCCGTGAGCACACCCGTAACGATGAGTAGCCAATTCCTCACCCTGATGATATTCACGCCTAAGTTCTCAGCATAACGATCGCCCAGCATCAGCGCGTTCAGTGGTTTGATGAGCAGGAGGGCTCCAAAGAGTCCCGCCAGCGTCACCGTCACGAACACGGGCATGTTAGCCATCGACACCCCGCCGAAGGAGCCCATACCCCAGACCATATACGACTTCACCCCTTCGTCGGTGGCGAAGAAGTTCAGCAGCGAGATGGCGGAGTTGGAGATATAGCCGATCATAATGCCGATGATGAGCAGCATGACACTATTGCGCACGAGGGTGGAGAAGAAGAAGATCACCGCCATCACTGCCATTGCGCCGATGAAGGCCGCGATAAGGATGGCTGCAAAACCACTGATGCTGACGGAACCCACGGAGAGGCCGCCACCCAGCATGAGCATCACCAAGGCCACTCCCAGTCCGGCACCGCTGTTGATACCAAAGACACTCGGACCTGCCAGCGGGTTGCGGAAGGCCGTCTGCAGCATCAGACCGCTGACGGCGAGGGCTGCCCCGCAGAGCATCGCCGTGATGGCCTGTGGCAATCGCGACTGGAGGATGATAAACTGCCACGACGCCTTCTCGCTCTCGTCGCCTAAGAGGATCCTCACCACATCATCTGCCGGGATCGACACAGACCCCAGCAGCAGGTTCAGGGCAAAGAGCACCACGATGGTCACGCCCAGACCGATACAGTATAAGATACCCCTGTTCATCAGCCTTCTCGTTGCTAATTTGTTGCAAAGATACAAAAAAACCGTTACAAGTGGTGGGATAATGGAAAAAATATCGTATATTTGTAGCCAGAATAATCGATAACTAAACAATTTCAAGATGAAGAAAACGCTTTTCATGATTGCGATGGTCTGTGTCGCCACTGTCACACAGGCCCAGAAACCCGCTATCCCGCGCGACGCAGCGCTGGAGGCGAAGGTTGAGAAGACCCTTTCCCGTATGACCCTCGACGAGAAGATCGGACAGATGCTCGAACTGAACCTCGACATCATCGGGAAGATGACCGTTGAGAATGCCAAGATCGACCGTGAGAAGGTGCGCTCCGTGCTCCAGCAGTACGGCCGTTCTGATCAGGAGGTCGAAGCGATGGTGAAACTCTCGGATCAGGAGATCATCGACAAGCTCGGCGGCTTCCCTGTCGATATCTACAAGGGCGAGACCAAGCGCGTCTGGAAGATCAACGAGGTGATGCTCGACACGCTCATCTCCAAGTGGAAGGTGGGCTCGATCCTCAACGCCCCTGGCTCCAGTGCCGCTAAGATGGACGACTGGCAGAAGTGGATCCGTCTGATCCAGGAGAAGTCGATGAAGTATCTCGGCATCCCTGATATCTACGGTCTCGACCATAACCACGGTGTCACCTATACGCAGGGCGGTACTCTCTTCCCACAGCCCATCAACCTCGGCGCCACGTTCAATACTGATCTGGCCTTTACGGGTGCTGAGATCACGGCCTACGAGAGCCGTGCGGCCAACTGTCCGTGGGTGTATAACCCCGTGGTCGATCTCAGTCGCGATCCCCGTTGGCCCCGTGTCTGGGAGAGTTTCGGCGAGGATCCCATCGTCAATGCGAAGATGGTGGTTGCCGAGATCAAGGGTTATCAGGGTGACGATCCCAACCATATCGACCGTTTCCACGTAGGCACGAGCACGAAGCACTACTTCGCATACGGTGCTCCTTGGACGGGAAAGGACCGTACGCCTGCCTATCTCTCGCCGCAGATAATCCGCGAGAAGTATTTCGAGCCCTTTAAGGCCGCTGCCCTCGCTGGCACGCTGACGATGATGGTGAACTCCGCCTCTGTCAACGGTGTGCCCCTCCATGCCAGTTACGAGTATCTGACGAAGTGGCTGAAGGAGGATCTGCAGTGGGACGGCTTCCTCGTGACAGACTGGGCTGATATCAATAATCTGTATTCGCGCGAGAAGGTGGCTAAGGACAAGAAGGACGCCATCCGCATCGCCATCAACGCAGGTATTGATATGTCGATGGATCCTTACAGCGTCGAGTTCTGCATCCTGCTGAAGGAGCTCGTCAACGAAGGTAAGGTCACTATGGAACGTATCGACGATGCTGTACGTCGTATCCTCCGTGCGAAGTACCGTCTGGGACTCTTCGACGAGCCGAATACAGGTGGTAAGGGCTTCGAGAAGTTTGGCTGCGACGAGTTCGCTCAGGCTTCCTTGAAGGCTGCTGAGGAGTCAATGGTGTTGTTGAAGAACGAGGGTATTCTCCCGCTCGCCAAAGGTAAGAAGATCCTGCTCACAGGTCCCAACGCCAACCAGATGCGCTGTCTGCATGGCGGCTGGAGTTATACCTGGCAGGGTTCCCGCGCAGAGAACCTCAGCGAGAAATACAACACGATCTACGAGGCCCTCTGTTATAAGTATGGTCAGGAGAACATCATCCTCGAACAAGGCGTGACCTATAACGAGGAGGGTGCCTACTACGACGAGAACGAGCCTCAGATACAGAAGGCCGTCGATGCTGCTGCCAATGCCGACATCATCATCGCCGCCATCGGAGAGAACTCCTACACGGAGACCCCTGGCAACCTCACGGACCTCTGGCTCAGTGAGAACCAGCGCAACCTTGTGAAGGAACTGGCCAAGACGGGCAAGCCCATCATCCTCGTGCTCAACGAAGGTCGTCCGCGCCTCATCGCTGATATCGAACCGCTGGCCAAGGCCGTCGTCGATATCCTCATTCCTGGCAACTATGGTGGTGATGCCCTCGCCAACCTCCTCGCTGGCGATGCGAACTTCTCTGGCAAGATGCCCTATACCTATCCGCGTGAGATCAACTCGCTGAACACCTACGACTATAAGGTCTCTGAAGAGGTCGGCACGATGGCTGGTGCCTATAACTACGACGCGAAGGTGTCGCTCCAGTGGCCCTTCGGCTACGGCCTCAGTTATACCACCTTCGAGTACGCTAATCTGAAGGTTGATAAGGCGCAGTTCTCTGCCGACGATGTCCTCACCGTCAGCGTCGATGTGAAGAATACGGGCTCGCGTGCTGGCAAGGAGGCCGTGCTTCTCTATTCTTCAGACCTCGTGGCCTCTGTCGTGCCTGACAACCGTCGCCTGCGCGACTTCACGAAGATTGCACTGGAGCCTGGTGAGACGAAGACCGTCACCTTCTCCCTGCCCGCCAAGGCCCTCGCCTTCGTAGGTGCCGATGGCAAGTGGACACTCGAAGAGGGCGACTTCATCCTGAAGGTCGGCAACCAGACCGTTCCCGTCACCTGCGAGCGCACCAAGGTATGGGATCAGCCCAACATCTGAGCAGAAAATATTTGGATAAATAAATTCAAAACTCCCTTCAGCCAGCCCATAACAAACTGATTCTCTGGGCTATCGGCTGAAGGGTAAGTGAAATTTTGCAAGAGAGTTTCACCTCACACCGTGCCTGCCCCCTGTTACCCGACTGTTTCATGACTGTTTTTTATAGCCTCCACCCCTTTTTGGGCGGAAAAGCCTTTAAATACAGGGGAAAAGGTAAGAGGGTGGTCCCCCGAACCTCCCCCTTTGCTCCCCCTTTTTTTTGATATAAAGGGGGACCTATGGGGGAGGTGTGGGGGACTGTTTTTTGCGATAATTCCTGTATTTAAAGGCATTTCCGACGATTTGGGGGTGGAGCAGTAAATATTGGTGCTTCTATTTTCTCGATACCATGCATAGAGCCACTTATCGCGCGAAAAGGAGTCCTTAATTTTCAAAAAGTACCGTTTAATGGGGCGAGAGTACAAGTCATCCGAGATAGCAATCTGCGAGATGCCTCAGAGGTAGTGATAATTGAGCGAAATACAAAGAAAACTCAAAAAAAGGGCTGGGAAAGTTTTGATTCAGTCCTAAAAACCTGTGAAAAAGGAAAAAAACTCTTATTATATTTGGAGAATTGAAATTAATCTCTTATCTTTGCACTCAGAAAGAAAATCGAAAGCTTGGCTTTCGTCATCTGTGGTCTCCTTAGAAGCAAACGGGCGCTTTATCTCGTCAATACTTCTGAGGAGATTGTTTTTCTCTATCTTCGTCAGGGCGTGGTCGTAGTAGGTCTCTCCATTTTTCACTCCTATCACAAGTTTGGCAGTATAGTCTTCGTCAGTGAATGAGTCCAACCACATAATATCGGAAAGAATCGTAGCCAGTCTTGTCTTTCTCATTGCTTTCCTCTTCAATATAAATGGCCTCCCTTATCATTGTGGGGATTAGGGCAATGGACCGAAGATGAGCAGTACTTTCCGCATCATGTCTGGTTACCTTCTCTGCTCCCTTTCTGGAGATATTGATGATTGCGCCAGTGTCCATATTAATATAATTACCCCTCAGATGCTGATGGATATACTTTTCGGCTGATTTATTATTCAACTCATACAAGCCAATGTGTTCATTGCCAGTCGCAATGATTGGGAGGCTATCTTTTAGTTTCTGTATTCTTTGTTGTTTGTCGTCCATTTGCTTTTCATCTTATTGATTTAAAATTCTTCGGCAAAGGTAAGCATTAATTTTGTAACTTCCAAATGATTAGGCGATTAATCTCAAAAACCAGACGAAAAAACGGAAGCCGATATGATGACTTCCGTTTTCCATTTTCTTCTTTAAGCGCGGGACTGGCTCCTGCGGCATTGCCCAGGTGCCTGTCCCCATGACTACATCGCCTAATGTTACGTTTTACCTGTTCATTAAGGCGTTTGTTCTGAACTCCATAGAGCATGGCCAAGTCAAAGTCAACCATCACCTTTTGCCCTCGGATAGTACGGATAAGACTCTCGATGTTCACATCTTTCAGCTCATTATTTGAGATGATAATCCTGAACCGGTCGCAATTTGCGATCGGTTCAGGATTTGCTAACAGGTCAAAAATATAGTCCCTGTCCGTTGTGTGTTATTTGCGGGCTCCCTCCGTCTCCTCGCGCTTGGCCTTGTAGTAGCGATCCACGAAGTCGATCTGCTCGCGGTTGGGACGCATGATCAGCGAGGCACCATTCGAGAACTGCATCGTCGTGGGTTTCGAGTCGTCGAATGTGGGCCAGTAGGGCAGACCCTTACCGTTGGGATTGCCCGTCTTGGCGAAGTTCACCCAATACTGCTGGATGATCTCGGCGACGGCGGCTTCAGCGGGATACTTATCCGGCTGTGTCAGGAAGTGACCATTCAGATAGAGGATATCATCGGCATGGGCCACACCACGACGGCGGGGATCCTGCGAGAAACTCATTGTGGAGGGCTGTGCGAGGAAGGCAGCGTAGGCGGCACTCTTACCCGTCTTGGCCTGCAGACTTACCCACGCGTAGGAGGGCCATGCGAAGCCCATGTCGCGGAAGGCGTCGCCAAAGCCGTGCCAGGCCTCGTCGTCCGTGCTGCCAGGATAGACCTTCAGGGCTTCGTCTGCCCAGTCGCCGAAGATGCTGCCAACGGTCTTCTGATAGTTCTCGGCCGTCATGTTGCCGGGGGCGAAGAGGGCACCCTCGTCGGAGTTGGTCATCACGATCACGGGTACATCATTATATTCGCCGCGCTCGTAGAGACGATACTGGTCGTCGCAGATCACGTAGCCATCGACACAGGGCCAGAAGCCGGCGAAGCCCACGTTACCGTCGCAGAGTGCCATAGCGTCGAGTTTGCGCATCTGTTTGATATTCTTCTTCTTCAGATGTTTCTGGAAGGCGATACCTTGTTGTTCTGCACCCTTCTGTGAAGCATCCATGCCGAGTGTACGTGGAGCGTCACGCCAAGGAGCAAACGAGCCGCCACTCTGGCTGATGCAACGGTGGAAGAGACCCTTGGCCAACGGTGAGGCGCAGAGGATGCTACAACTGATGGCACCAGCCGACTCACCAAAGATCGTGACGTTCGTGGGGTCGCCACCGAAGTTCGCAATGTTGCGCTGTACCCACTGCAAGGCGAAAATCTGATCGAGGATGCCGTAGTTGCCACAGTGACCCTCTGGATCCTCCTTCGCCAGTTCGGGATGAGCCATGAAACCGAGGGCTCCCGTGCGGTACTCGACACTGACGATGACCACACCACGCAGGGCAAGGTAACGCCATAGGTCGCCACCATACCACTCCGTCTGGAAGCCACCGCCATGGATCCATACCATCACAGGCAGTTTATCGCTGGCAGAGGTTGCGGGGGTAGCGATGCCCAGATAGAGGCAGTCCTCATTCATCATGTCAGCCGTACGACCAGGACGTGTAGGTTGTGGGGGCATGGGACCAAACTCGTCACATACTCTCACACCCTCCCAGGCCTTGGCAGGTTGTGGGGCACGCCAGCGCAGATCACCCACAGGGGGTGCAGCGTAGGGGATGGCCTTGAAAACGGCCAACGAACCGTCGAGCACTCCTTCCACATCGCCCGTTTCCACATGCGTTTTCAATAATGGCTGGCTCTGCATGTTGGTAGCCAGACCCAGCAGTCCGAAGACCAGCAAAAACAAATACTTTTTCATATTTCCATCTTGTTTTTAGTTAGAATATTGTATTTATGAGCGAATAGTAACGGATGGCGGAATCTCGTACATGACTTTGGCGTGGTTGGTACGAATGAGTTGGCTGTCGAGACAACGGCCGGAAACGCGGTCGATAGTGTCGCGGAATACCTGACCGTTACGATAGATGACCCCTTCCTCCCGTGAGAAATATTCGTTCTCAGCATGGATGTGGAAAGTGTGAGGCAGTATTACCGCAGCACGGAGTTCTCCGCAGAGATACTCGTCGTCCACCCAGAGACGGAGCTGGTAAGTATTCTCTGTCTCGTTCTTGACACGGTAGTCGATGTAGTTATACGAGATGCTGGTGCCTGTGCCGAAAGGAATCTGACGGCCAAAGTCGGGAAAGAGATCCAGACCGTCGTGATGATGATGCTCCGTAATGGTCAGTTCACTATGCAGCACCATCCAGTGAATCAGGTTTGACAGTTGGCACAAACCGCCCCCAATGCCTTGTGAGGGTTGTCCTTTGGCAATGGTGAGTCCCTCTTTGTATCCTTTCCGTTTGCTGGTCCGTCCAATCTGTTTCCAGACGGAGAAGGTTTCTCCGGGGCGGATGAGCAGTCCGTCGATATGGCTGACTGCTAAGGCAAGATTGGTGGCCTTGTTCTCCTGCAGTTGCATGTTGACATTACCCAGCCGACGACGGATGAGGGAGTTGTGCCGATACACAAGAACGGGCAAAGGTGTCTTTGTCCGTTCCTTGGCAAAAAGCGTCTTCTGAAGCATGTCCTTCAGATGACGCTTCATGATCTCTTTCTCCATCGAAAGCCGATAGGCGAAAGGGGACATCTCGCAAAACAGTTTCCGTTTCATTCTATCTGCAAAGATACGGAATTTGTCGCAGAGTTGTATCTTTTGGAGCTAAAAATTACGATACTTTATGAAGAGGGATTAAACCTTTTGTGAATTTTGAAGTCTAATACATCGATATTATTACCTAATCAACTGTACAATTGTATTAAAAACAACTTATGAAAAAACTGTTTTTGCCTCTTCTGCTCTTGGTAGCAGTGTCTGCACAGGCAGCAGAGAATCCCGTGTTAACGATCGAAGGTGGTCAGGTTCAGGGTGTGTTGGCCGATGATCATCCTGATGTGTTTGTCTATCGTGGCATCCCTTATGCTGCACCTCCTATCAGGGAGAACCGTTGGAAGGAGCCGCAGCCTATCGTACCCTGGAAGGGTGTGAAGATCTGCGACACCTTTGGTCGTCCAAGTTACCAGGCCATCCAATACACTGGTGGCTATTATACCGAGTGGGGTTATGGTAAAGAGGCAGCATTCAGCGAGGACTGTCTGTATCTGAATGTATGGACCAAGGCTCCTGGACAAGTTGATAAGAAACTCCCTGTGGCTCTGTGGATCCATGGTGGTGGCTATCGTGAGGGTTTCGGCTCTGAGCCCGAGTTCGACGGTCAGGAGTGGGGTGCCAAGGACGTGGTGCTCGTCTCTATCAACTACCGTCTTGGTGTCTTTGGCTTCCTCGTACACCCGGCCCTGACAGCGGAGAGTCCGCATCATGTGTCTGGCAACTATGGTATTCTCGACCAGATTGAGGCATTGAAGTGGATTAAGAAGAATATCGCTCAGTTTGGTGGCGATCCTGATAACGTCACCATCTTCGGACAGAGTGCTGGTGGTGGTAGCGTACGTACCCTTTGTGAGTCTCCCCTCGCCCGTGGCTTGTTCCACAAGGCCGTTATCATGAGTGCCCAGGGTCTCAGCATCCCCGATGCTAATGGTAATCCAATCGGTGCCCGTTACAGTGGTGGCTCTTTTGCCGATGCAGAAGCCAATGCCAAAAAGGTGTTCGACTGGGCGGGTCTGACCGATCTTGAGAAGATGCGTGCAGCATCTACTGAGACGATCTTTGCCCTTCCTACCCTCTACTATCAAGTCAATGACGATGGTCAGCAGCCCAGCGGTCCTATGGCTTTCATGCGCCGTGGTCTGCCTTTCATGCCGATGATTGATGGTTATGTCAGTGAGAAGAGTTTCGACGATGCTACACGTGGTGGCACGTTAGCAGATGTTCCTTATATGATTGGTTTCACCCTCAATGATATGGGTAATATGTCTCCCAATATCGCCGAGTTCTGTAAGGTGCGTGAACAGAAGGGTGGCAAGGCATGGGCCTACGAGTTTGCCCGTCCGTTGCCCGATGACGGTTCTCATCCTGAGGTAACCGCCCGTCTGAAGGGTGCTTTCCACAGCAGCGACCTCTGGTTCGTATTCAAGAGTCTGAAGCACTGTTGGCGTCCTTGGACCCAGGGCGACTGGGATCTCTCTGAGAAGATGCTCACTGCATGGACCAACTTCGTGAAGTACAGCGATCCTAACGGTCCTCAGGGTGGCGCATGGGCTCCCTGCACAGAGAAGAACCCCAAGTTCATGGTGTTCAAGCTCGACGACAAGGATGCCGAGGCTTCCTTCTTCGGCGAGCCTGAGATAGCTCCTCAGCCTGCCTTCGGTGGATTCCCCGGTGGTGCCGGAGCTGCACCTGGCAATCGTCCTGCAAGAAGATAATTATTTGATAACCAAATCACTACGACACGATGATGAAGCGACAACGACAGGAGACATTGACTCTTCCTGACGACTGGCAGTTCCAGCAAGCTTTCTATGAAGACGGCACGCTAGTGATCCAGTACCACACCTA
>ERZ809472.230-NODE-230-length-14833-cov-6.077209_pt1 | contig 14833 bp, 21 predicted proteins | sample MGYA00521274_ERZ809472 | MGnify/ENA primary metagenome ERZ809472 (study PRJEB31581, sample SAMEA3312791) | metagenome | study: EMG produced TPA metagenomics assembly of the PRJEB8939 data set (Metagenomic analyses of Rumen microbiomes reveals... | reverse complement strand
TCGGTCTCGGCATTCCTGCTGAACCGCTCTTCCGATCTGCTAGTATGAACAAAGGAGTAAATCAATGAACGAAAAAACAATCAATTTCTCTGTATGTACTTTCCGTCACAGAAAAGGTAGAGAATGTGAAAGTGATGGGCATGAATTTATCACGTTCAGCTCTTACTCAAAGAACCTTGAAAAGGTGGTGGAAGAGCTTGCTGATTACATACGTTTTAGCCATAATAAGTATCACTCAATCTACATCTTAATGAGCGAAGGTGTTGAAACTATTTGGCAAAAGGAATTTTATTCCGATAAAGAATTTTTCAATTTCAAGAAAAAGGTGGAAGATGCAAGACTTGACGATTACAAAGAATGGCTGCTGTCTAACTATCAAGACGGAACAAGGTAGGGTTTATCCGATTGCAACGGGGAGAGTGCCTAAATCACTACAGAAGGCAATTGACGAAATCCGTGGGCTTACGATGCTTCCCGAACAGGCGATGAATCTACTTAAACACCAATTCTAAAAGGAAAACAACAATGGAACCAAACAACGAACTTGAACAGCGAGCAAAGCTCACTATCTACGATAAGCTCAATGATTGCCGTTTGGCTTTCAAGAATGCGAACGTGAAGAAGTCGGGTAAAAATACCTATGCAGGTTACGATTACTTTGAGCTTGACGATATTCTGAATGCGCTCATTCCGATTCTTGCAAGCAATAGGGCTACAACGATGGTTAATTTCACTCCCGAAGGCGCAACGCTTACATTTACGGATTGCGCAACCAAGGAAAGCATCGTGTTTACAAGCCCTATGTCTACGGCATCCTTGAAGGGTTGTCACGAAGTACAGAACCTTGGAGCCGTGGAAAGCTACATCAAGCGTTACCTGTATCAGAATGCGTTTGAAATCGCTGAACCCGATTCTATTGACAGGACTATGGGTAAGGGCGAAAATCAGAACGGCAAGAAACCTGCGCAGAATCAGCAGAAGAAGGCTCCCGCACAGGAAAGCCCCGAAGAAAAGGCGAAGCGATTTGATGCCGTGGTTGAAAAGTATGCGCAGAAAAACACAAAGGCAACTCTTGAAATCTTGGGAGCTTACGGGGCAAAGACACCCGCAGATGTTCCCGCAGAAAAGCGCAACGAAGTAATTGGCGCACTTAAACAGAAAATCACTCTCAACTAAAAAGGAAAAATAAAATGGCAAAAGAAGTAGCAATTATGGAACCTTCCGATATTTCGGAATTTAAGGCAACCGAATCAGCGTTGGTCGCATACCGATTTGGACTTGAAAATGCAGGTCTTAATATGGATGATGAAGGCGCAGTAGCGGATTTCATCGTCTTGCGTAACGGCAAAAGCGGTTGGCGTGACCTTGTGGAATTGCAGAAGAAGGCTGATGCGCTATCCAAGAGCATTAAGGAAGTCTTGAAGCACACTTGGAATGTAGGATCTCCCGAAGATTTGCCCGACACGAAGGAATTGAAGGTGTCTTGGAGCAAGCAGAGCTACACCTACGATTTTGAAGAAGGTCAAGCCCGTGTGATTGCACAAAGCTTGATTGATTCGGGAATGACAACCAAGGAACAGCTCTTTGACCAACTCTCTGTAAGCGGTATGGTTAAGGCTGCGGGAATCACTACAGAAAAGATGTTGGAGATTTTTGGTGAAGGCATCATTGTCAAGCCCAAGGAACGTGTCTTAAACATCAAGTAACAATCAAACAAAAGGAAAAATAAAAATGTGCGAAAATAACAACAACAACAACATTTCAGTTGACCAAGAGCTTCTTGACCTCTCCCGTAGCTTGAAGGCTGCATACAAAGCTCTTGATGCTTCTAGTAACAAAGCCTGTATGACACAGATGCAGCAGAAGCGTTTTGACCTTGATATTCTTGATGCGGAAGCTATTAGGGTATGCAAGTTTTCTTCGGAACTGATGGCATATTCCTTAAAAATCAAGGATATTCTGAACAAGCTTTCTGCCACACGTAACCTGTGGATAAAGCTCAACGGAATTACAAAGGAACAGGCCGCTGAACTTGATAAGAAGTGCGATGAAGCCCGTGAAAAAGCGGTAAATGAGCTTGACGCTCGCTTGAAGGAGATTTTCAATGGATAAGTGCGTTAAGGATGATAGGGGCTTTTTCACTTGCAAGGATTGCAAGAATCTGAAAGAATGCCCCAAGTATTACGAAAACGAAAAAAACAAAAATGGTGCGATGCACCGAATTTAAAAAGGCATAACTATGGCATATCTTAACAAAGTAATGGCTATTGGTAACGTGGGTAAAGAACCCAAGATTTTCCACTTTCAGAACGGAAATATGAAGGCTTCTTTTTCCATCGCAACCACGAAGCGTTATCGTGATTCCAATGGAGAACAGAAAGAGCTGACAACTTGGATTCCCTGTGTCGCATTCGGCAAGACCGCAGAAGCGGTTGAAAACTATGTGGCGAAGGGTACGCAGGTTTACGTGGAAGGCGAATTTATGGTGAGCAACTACACCGATGCCAATGGTCAGAAAAAGTATTCCACAGAAGTGAAGATTGAAACTATTCAGTTTTTGAGCAAGTTTGAAAAGTCACAGACAAGCTCCACCAATGAAAGTTTCAATGATGGCGATAACTTTGACGATGGAGAACCCCCGTTCTAATGCGTACAGATTACATTCTCTTGAAGCCTAGAAAGTTGAAGGCTAGTGATGATGTAGTCAAGGCGATTCGCAAGGATAGGAAAGCAGGTGTTTCTTTTAGAAACCTTGCAAAGAAATACAAGCTTTCCTTTTCTTATTGTTATTACCTGTGTTTAACGGGTGAAAACAAGTTGGAGTATCAGCAGAAGATGCAAGAATCTTCAAAGCGTTACTACGAAGAAAATCGTGACGAAATCATCAGAAAAAACGGCATCCACACCAAAAAGGTGCGTGAAGCAAAACGAAAGATTATCCAAAAGAAGGTAAAGAAAGGATGTTATATAGATCGCAATCCGAATCTGTAAAACCCGTAGAAATTGACTATTCTAACGGACAAATCAAAAAATGCACTTACACCCGTGACCAAAAGCCCCAAAAAGACCCTTTTGATTGCAAGTCTTTAAAAGGTGAATGGTTATGAAAAAAAGGAGAAATAAAATGGGAATTATTGAAATCCTCACAATCGCTTTCATCGTAATGAAACTTGCAGGTGTTGGAGCCTGTGCAAATTGGGATATTATCGCTTGGCCTTGGCATTGGAGTTGCCTTTGCCTTGAAATTTGGGTATTCCTTGTTTACATTGCGATTATTATTATCGCTGCATTCAAGGAGTAGCAGAAAGATGAAAACCGAAATTGTTCAGAAAATCGCAGAACATCTTGAACACGCAAAATCCAAACACCCTCTTTTCTGCGTAAGAATTTGCGGAGAAGGGACTACTTTGCAAAACGTGAAAGCCCTTCTCAAAAGAAGCCGTGAAAATCGTGACAATTTCAAGACCGCCGATTGGGTTCTTTCGCAAGAAGTGCAAGAAGTCTTTGAAGCGTATCTTGAAGGGCGGTACGAAGATTGCCGTGAGGAAATCTACGATACTATAGCGGTGCTTTTGCGTATGGATGAAATGCTTGACAGCAAGGTACACAAAGATGGATGCGCTGAAACAGAAGCTGATTGAATCAAGCGAGAAGATGTTCCAAAGATTTTTGCTTAAACAGAGCCTTAAGAAAGACCCTGTAGCCCACAAAAAGAACTACGAACATCAGCGATGGCTGAAAACCAAAGAGCGACTTGATTCAGACCCAGTTTTTGCGGAAGAATACCGAGCGATGCAAAAAGCTGCGCAAGCGAAACATCTTGCGAAGAAACCAAGACCGCCACGAAGAATTGAGCTGCAAGACCAACCCGAAAAATACGCAAAATATCTTGCGGATAGACGAAGGCGGTACGCAGAACGATGCGCAAGTGACCCTAATTACAGAGCCGATTGCGCAAAGAAGAATCGTGAAGCTAAAGCTAGACGGAAGGCTTTGAAGGCGGGTGCGGAGCAAATGGCGGTACAATCGGCAACCTGTATGCCGCAAGAAAATCTGTTCGCCACCCAAGAGGTCTGATTCTAACCATACCCGTTGTATTGCTTGCGGATGTGCATTTTAAATTGCCGCCACCCGCTTCAATCATAAATCTATCATCAAGGGCTACGCTACAATGCGAAGCCTTTTCTTTTCCCCAAAAACACACCTCTGCACCCTTTATTTCATCCTTGCGTACCTTTTCCCACCCTAGCTTTGAAAAACGATCTAAAAGCCCTTGTGAAGTCCAATCGCCATTAGGCAAGAAGCCCGTGGCCTGTAGCACCTCAATGACGAACCCCGAACAATCAAATCCATCACCGCCTTTACCGCCCCAAATATAAGGTTTACCGATAAGTTTTTTGCAGTAAAATTTCAGCATTGATTCGTAAACAATATTTATCATAAAAACCTTTTATATTTTTGGCGAAAAAATCTATATTATATAGCGGTTCAGAAAAGGACTCATTTCTTAACCTCGTTGATTACGATTGCTCCCAATGCTCCGTGGGTTTTATTTGTTTTCCCCACGGAGCTTTTTTTAATATTCTGAAATAAAAATGTTCACAGAAGGTTCTTTTTCGTTGGTAAGAAGTGCTACTGCGCTGATGCGCTTCACGATTTGCCAATTATCGTCTTTAATGACTTTAGCATCTTTAAGCAAATCAAGTATGCTAGAAATTTGATTGTCCGTGTCACGGGTTCTATTGTCTGTATGGTAAAAGAAAAATTCAATCGTCAAGGGCTTTTCAAGCGGTGGGCATACAATGCCTTGATGCAGCAGCTCAATATGCTTCGCCTTCTTCCATTTCTGATAGCGTTCGGATGGAATGTTTTTCCCGCTTCGTAACCCGATTCTGTTATTTTTCTTTGAAGGCGTTTCGCCTGTAAGCCTGTAATTAGATATTATCATAGGGAAACCACCTTGCACTTACTTTGTTCACGTTCTTGTAACACCAATCATTTTTCTTCGGTTTACCGAACCAAGATTTGCTCAAAGAAACAGCATATCTGATGATTGAAGCTTTGAACTTGCTATAACCGCACAGGTACACAAGCATAGCCCACAAAAGGTTGTTTGTGTCAGAAAATGACAAGTCTAAATCGTAGCCGTTTACATCGTGCGTGAGCCAAGTAAATCTTTCTTTTTTGGTGCCAAGATTCGGGGCTACAAAATCTACGATTGGTGTGCCGCTGCGCCCGTCAAACTCAAATCCGTTTTTAAGAAAGATGTGCAATTCGCCTTGATTCGTAATAACACGATATTCTACATCGCTGTCAAGTTCGTACCTGCGCTTGAAAGACTTTGATTCTTTCAATGCGGTAATGCAGTCACCACCGCTTATGCAAAATATTTCTTTAACAACTAGATTTTTGAAATCAAGCTTGTTCATTCTAGCAGCTCCACAAAAAGACCGCCAATCAACACCATACAAAGTAATATAATCATTTCTTCAACTCCTTTATTACATCAACCAATGTAACAATTCTTTCGGAAACGATAGCCAAGTTCACGTTAAGTTCGTTGACCTGCGAACGCAGGTTGTCAAGGACTTCGTTCTTTGAGGACAAGTCTTCCTTAAGGTGCTTAATCTCCAAGGCGTTTTCCTTGCACAGGTCACGCAGGTCTTGCGATTCCTTGTCAATACAATTCTTCGTTTCTTCTTTATCCTTGCTCATTTGTTCTGAATTTTGCTTACAACGAAACCAAAGATAAAGATAGAAACAACCTAGCGCAATGACCACGAAAGGTATTGCACTAGGTGGAATGTATTGAAGCGATGTCTGTACCACTTCTTCCATAGTTTATATCTCCGGCCCACCCCAAGATTCGGGAATCTGTGCAAGTTCAGCAGCACCAGTAGCAGTATTTTTACCACAATTTCTAAAGGTTTGGCTGTGGCTTGGCTGCGGGCTTTTTGAAGAAGCTTGTTTGTAAAGTGCGAGTGCTCCGCCCGTCACGGCTACACATTCATTAAAAGTGTTATTCATATTAGTGACAGACGAAGTGTCAAATAAAGGAACAGATGTAAGAGATGTACATCCATAGAACATTCCCGACATATCAGTAACTGACGAGGTGTCAAAGCGTGGAACGGATGTAAGGTTTTCGCAGTTACCAAACATTCCTATCGCAAAATATTCTTGTCTAGCACCCATATTAGTGACAGACGAAGTGTCAAATAAAGGAACAGATGTAAGAGATGTACATCCATAGAACATTCCCGACATATCAGTAACTGACGAGGTGTCAAAAATAGCTATTTCTTCAAGCAACTCGCAATACAAGAACATCATGGACATATTAGTAACGCCCGAAGTATTTGCGCCAATGACTTGTGCAAGGCTATAACATTCACTAAACAATCCTTCTGCATCATCAAATTTAATATCCCATACATTGTTACCACTATCAACGAGAGATTGCGATGTACCCATTGCCGGAATATAGCCCGATGTGAATTTGCAACGGATAGTCTTGCTTGGAAGGTTCAGCGGATTGGTTAGGAGTTGCTTGATGTAGGACAGTTCTTTGTTATCGGATTTGGGGGCGAAACCCGAAGAAAAGTTATACGGCTTGATTACAAGTCCGATACCGCTTCCGCTGTACACTATGTTGTCAATGTCTTCATTGCTCAAACCTTCCGCAAAGAAAAGCTTGTCAAAGTTAAATTCGCCCTTGACGAACACGCTTGCGAAAGCTCCCTTTGCCCTCGTATCGCAATCGTTCTCCAATACCGCATACGGCATAAGGCTGTTGGTTCCGACCAACACGCCATTAACATCTACCACAGCACCACGCTTCAAGTTCTGCCCTTCCGCAATAAACAGGGAGTTCTTAACGGGCTGCAAGGTGTATCTTTTGCAGAAAAGGAATTTTCCGAGTTCCGCATTCTTTTGGATAAGGTCATTAGACATAAAAATTCTCCTATGATTACATTATACATATTACAATTGTTCAGCCCTTGATTTTACTTCATCGGGCAAAAAACGCCACGCATCAATAGCTGCCTTGCAGTTTCCGCAGCACAGCTTCGTTGTCAAGTCGGTATGGTTTATTCTACCAACATCTTCCCCGTCACGTAAAATCTGCCGTGGAACATCCGCAGGGCAAGAAATATTGTGCCCTGCGGGGTTTATGAAGGAAATCAAGGTGAACCCGCATCGGGCGTTGTCGGGGTTTTCCTTGTTGAAACCAATCACCTTGTAGGTTATCCCGTTGGCCTTGCAGTAGGCTACCTTCTCGTCACTCTGTATCTTGTCAACTATCAAATATTCGTCAAAATACTTCGGTGGCTGCTCTAGCCTGTGGAATGCGGAGCAAACCTTGACATTCTTCCGCTTACCTATAGGATTGCTCCCGTTGGTCTTGACAAGCGTGTAGTAGCCGTTATCCGAAAGCCAATCAAGCAGCTCGTCAAGGCCTTCGTACAGCGTAGGCTCGCCGCCCGTAAGCTCAATGACCCATTCACTCGGCTTTACGTATCGCTCTAGGAACGGAATAAGCTCCCCGTTGCACAGAGGCCATCGGGGGGCTGCGCTGTTGCGCCATTCCTTCATCGGGCAATGCCAACAACTGAAATTGCACCTGTTCGTGAGCGATATTTGCAGAAAGTTCAGCATTACTTCGTCTTGACCACCCTGTAGGTATGCCCGTCCACGTACAGCTTGTGGCGGTAGGTAGAACCTTGTGGCGGAATGTGGATTTGGTTCATAACGCTAGATTGCGCTTTACCGCTTGAATCATACGCACATTCAGCAAGGAACGCTTCTCCCGAATATCCTGTAGGCGGGTCAAGAATCAACACGCCATAGGCATTAGTTCCGTTCTGCCCGTTTGAATTGGTTATTTCAAATTCAAGCGTGAAGCGGTATCTTCCCGCACCTTCAAGAGTGGGTAACTTAACATGAAGGTAGCACAATGACGGATGTGTAGCATTAAGATTGATGTTTCTTGTAGAGCCAAGAATTTCGTTGTTGCATTGGTTCTGAACGTACCATACAGCCATCTCCATTACATCAGTCCATTGCGGTGTAGGTTGCGCCCAACAATAATACTCGTCGATATTCATAGGGCTTAATGTGCCATCAGAATTGGCGAAAATCGGAAGCCTTGTACTGCCTACACCAATTTTACTTGCTTTGGCAATATTGTAGTTGTAGCTTGTCCCTACAGAAGGATTGGATGATTTGTATGCAGTAAATTCATCATCGGTCAATTGACCTATCTTTGACGCATCTGTATTGATAGTCCAATTGCCGTAAGAGTTTAAAACGGTAGCATTCATATTCGTATCTTGTGTCGGAACTTTCACCCACACTTCGTATTGATTTGTGCTGCCTATTCTCACAAGTTGCGTTTCACTTGCGGAACGATATGAATATGTATCTATACGTGCGTTAGAAAGAGAACCTGCATCACTTGTATGAATCGTTACTGATACAATAGAATCAAGACCAAATTCATTCTGATAACCCGAGTGGTTATACAAGAAACAAATAGAACCTGCATCCCAAGAAGTAAAAGTCTTGCTTGTTGCAATCTTTTTCCACGATTTTGTAGTTTGATTGGACTTGTTGACATAAGCACGGATAAGATGATTTGCCATATCTGATTCACCGCTTATGTTAATTGCATACGTAGAGGACGCTGATCCGCTAGTAGGTAAGGCGTTCTGCTTGTGATTCCAAGTGTACTTATCGCCCGTAGTGACTAGCGATACGGCTGTACCGCCCGATGCTTCACTCTTGGATTCGTAGGTTGTATCGGTTACGTTAATCTCGGTATTGTTTGATTGGTTTGCGCTGAACGTACCAACACTTGTGTTGTTCTGCTTGATTGTAAGAACCCCGTTGTTTGCTGCTGCGGGAATGGTAGGCTTGTCGGACAAGTCGGTGTAACTACCCGAAAAGGCTACGGCCTTCAAGTCCGCAAACCACTTCGCAATTTTCCCGAAAATGACTGACAGCTTTTCACCCGAAGAAATGTTCGTGCGGGAACCAGCAGCCGTAAACGTAGCTGTGGTATTGCTTGCGTCACCATTCTTGTCTAGCTTACCGCTGATGTCTTGGTGCTGCGTCAATGCGGTTATACCCTTTTCAATTTGCGGAACCCCGTCATTGCCGAGTGTAATGCTAGTTACAACGTTTCCATTGCCTGTTGTTGTAGGCGCATCGTGCCAATAGCCATCAAGGTCAATGGACGATTCGTCAACTTCAACATAAGTATTTGTAGCCGTGTTCCAAACATAGACCGTGAACGCATCTTCGCCCGTCCCGTTCTCAACGTAGTACACCTTCGCAGGGTCGCCCGGAAGTTGGCTCTGTACAGCCCATTCTGCCTGTGACAAGAAAGTAGCCCTTGCGATAATCTTGTTGTTAAGGGCATCGTATGCGTCCTTGACAGCCTTCGGTGTAGCAGCTTCCGTAGTACTGCTAGAATCAATTGCGTTGTTGAGCTTCACAACGCCTTTCTGTGCAGTTGTTCCGTCTTGAACGGATTTCTTGTTAGCTGTAAGTTCTCCATTCGCATTCTGCGATACGGAGCTGATAAATTCAAGACCTGTTCCGCTTGCGCTAGGGTCGGGAACAGCTATCTGCTTGGTCTTGAAATCGCTAACCTTGGAACCGCTATCTGTAAGGTTACCTTCGGAATCAAGGGCAGCAAGATTGCCTGTCATTGCGCCCTGCACCTTGTCGGCCTTACTTTCAAGCGAAATTGCTACGTTTTCGTAAAGTCCAAGAAGGCGTAGAATTGCACTTTTGATTGTATTAGACAGGCTTACTACATAGTGCTTAACGCCTAGCGTTATGTTGCTAGTAACATTGATTTCGTCCGTAGTACCATCAACAACGATTTCTTCGGAACTACCGCCACCTTCGCCACCACCTGCCGTAACGTTGTCCCAAGTGTACTTTTTGACATTGTTCTTGTCAAAAAGAACGAACTTGTACGCAGTATCGTTGGATATGACCAAATCAGCCATACCTGCCATATCAAGTATGATTGGGTTTGTATTCATATTGGCGGATTCAGTACCACCGCTAATAGTCTTGTAGGTTACAACGGGAGTTGAAGAACCCGCAATGTAGGTGTACAATTTTCCGCTAGAAAGCGGTTTGCCGTTTTCATCAAAAAATTGCTGACAGAAGGCAGAAGGGAACGAAAGATTGGTGTTGTTAGCCATATAAACCTCTTGAAATATTTTACACACGTTCAATTTCTACGAGCCATTCAATAGTAGGCAAAGCTGTCTGTAAGTCACTCGTTGAAATGGTATCACCGAACGCCTTGTAAATAGCAGGTTTCATATCTACTTCTGTTCCTTGAACGTAGTCGCTTAAAGGTACGATGTCAACGCTGTTGCCTGCACCCATAAGAAATGATTTCTGTGTCAACGGCTTCGCTTTCAGAACGTAATGCAGCGAACCGAAATGGAAAATCCTTGGATCTGCAAAGTTGTAGTCAGCAAAATCGGTGACAGATGCGTAGAAATCGTTTCTGTTTACAGCCAACGCCATTTGCGAAACTGAACCCGCAAGGACTGACGAAGATGAAGTCTCGTCTGTTGAAGAAGTTATATTGAACATAACTTTTTTCTGCGGGAGAAGGAAGGCATCGCCATAGAACACGTTGTCTTCAATCTTGTACTTGTTGTACGTTTCGTCTGCCACGCTTGCGGAGTTGACATTCGTAAGCGAAATTGCCGATATTTGGGAACCTTGGTTGTTGATGCTGAAAACGCATCCTTCAACCTTGATATTCACGATGGTTGATGTTCCGCTATTCATCAATACAATCGGCTTGTCAAACACGCAATTGGTGAACCACTGCGTGAATACGTTTTCAGCTTCGTGGATGTAGATTTGTCCGTTGAAAGTTGTTCCTACCGCATCGCAATGGTATACATTCAAGTCGGTTGCGTTCAAAACGCAATCGTTCAGAATTAAGTCAACATCGGCTGAAGACAGTCCTGCAATCGTAGAACTAAAGCCGTTGATTACTACGTTGTTGATCGTAGCATCACCAGTCATTGCAACCCTATCAAGGGAAATCGTGTCCTTGACGGAAGATGTACCTGTCTTCGTCAAGTTAAGAGTTCCGTTCTTGAAGGCGAAAATTCTAGGTACACTAACATCATCTACATCAATGGTGTAGCTGTAAGAACCGCTTTCAAGGTTGATTGTCTTGGTTTCAAGCTGTGCGTAATCAATGCAATCCGAGAAATTTGCATATCGGCTTGCGTAAAGTGTATCGGAGTTTTCAAAACCGATTTTGCCGTAAAGCTGCCAATCCCTGTCAAGATACTTTAATGTCAACGGGAACGAAGACACAATCTTCGCATCCTCACCGATTGCCTTGATACAGGAGTTGTCTACAACACCAATATAAGCCTTCGTCATACGAATATCGTTGCATACGAAAGTTGTTCCTTCGGACTTGATATGACCGCCCGCACTCCAAATAACATCGTCCGTAATCTTCGTATCGTTGGCGCAGATACATTCTTGATAAAGCGTTCCGCAGTTATGGAACCTTGCGTTGTTTACTTGGAAGCACTTACCTTCAAAGCTGCAAGAATGGAACAAGGCACTACCACCGATTACTTGGTAAAAAGCCTTGTCGCATCCCTTGAAATGCCAATTTTTGATTGTCTGCCCATTGTTGTAGAAAGTCTGTGTGCTTGACTTGTCAAGGATGATTGTCAAGCCTTCGTAAGGTCTGCTTGCTACGATATGCTTCTCAATCGTTTGAAGCCACGAAGTCCTTACTACTCCCGCACCGAAAGAGAATGTAACGTAGCTGTCATAGTCATTGGAACAGATGGGGCTTCGCTGTTCAAGTTCAAGGCCACCGATGAAGGCTATTTCAATTGTTCCCGTAGGTTCAACGCCTTCTTCTACGTGCATACCGAACTTTATTGTGGCTCCCGAAACAACGCTTGCACCCGTAATGACCTTCTTCGTGAAAGAAAGCCTTGCGCCTTCTGCAAATTCGTACTTGCCACGATTGAATTGAATCGCAGTACATACCTTGTTCACTCTTGCGTATTGTGCGAGAGCCGTAGCCTTCGTTGTCAAGTCGGAAGGCGTGATGGTAGATTCCCTGTTCGGGAAAACACCGAACGTTGTAGCGCATACTATTGGAGAATCGCAGAGCTTCCATCTTCCAGAATTGGTATAGCCCGAAACGCTAGATACAATCGTGGAACCGTAATCTTCAGAATCGCTGTTGCCATCAACCCAAACGTAGGTTCTAGGCTCAATTCCATCTTCTTTAGAGTAGTAACCGATAACAGATACTACCCCGTGTTCAGACGGGTTTACAAGGCGCAAAGCTGCGATTGTATCGCAGAAACCTGCTGCTAGGTCGCTGCCACCTTCAACTTCATCTACACCGCCATAAATCTTGAAAGACTTGTAATTCTGCCAATATGTATCGTCATTGGCGTGGTCAAGCATAGAGCTTACATCTGTTCCAAGGAACTTTTCAACCCTACAGGTATAAACGCCCGAACCGATAAATACTTGATGTTCAAGCCTGCCATCCTGTAAAGTGTACTGCGGGTTCTCGCCCTGCGTTTCGCCTTGTATATCGTAATAGATTGATTTATACTGCGTAGAATCTGCGTTGAAGAACTTGACACGCCCGATAAGCGGTTTTCCGTTTTCGTCAAGTAAAGTCTGCCATTGGTCTGTAAAGGAAATGTGAATCACTTTTTGGCTCCTGTTTTAGAAATGTTGAAAGAACCCGCCTTACGCATAAGGATAAGAGGACTATTGTAATAATAGCCGATGTTCGGAATATTAGCACCTATAGTTTTCAAGAAATTACTCTCGCTAGTAACGGGTAAATATTCTTCATCTTCTTCGTTTTGAAGAAGGTTTCTATTAGATGTCGCGTAACCGATTGCTTTTGAAGCCATACTCAAAGGATAAACGATAGGTGGAGCAAAACCTTGCTTCATCGCTCTAATTTCGTTAGCCTTGGAATCAAACTGATTTTTTCGTTCAAAAAGCTTTTCTGCTGTTTTCTGCTTAATCGGTTCTACATTTTCATTAAGGTTTGAAATGTTGGCTTCTTTTTCTCTTATAGCTTTTTCGGTAGCTTGCATTTCATTGCGAAGGTTCTGCGCATTCTGTGCAAGAGAACTTCTAGCCTTGTGCATTTCACGAATAGCCTTCACACGTTCAAAAGAAGAATTTGTAATCAAATTCGGTGTCACGGCTTTACGAACATTGGCTGCAACATTCCCTTCTGTGATAACAGCTCCATTTGAGTTCTGAAGAACATCTGCGATTATACCCGAAATTTCTTCTTCCGTCTTACCATCTTCTTTAGCCGTATTAAGCTGATTCAACAAAGATTGTTTCTGCTTTTTGTCAAGTGTAGGGGAGTTGTTGATTGTTTCCCTAACCTGCTTGAAATAATCAGAATCTTCAATGCGGCCTGTGTTATACTTTTCGGGAATAACACCCGTTCCACGTTTTCCCCAATAATCGCTGTTTGCGATATTGAGCTTTTCAAAGAAGATTCTCTGCGCATTATCGTAATCGTCCACGCCATTGGGATAGTTGCGTTTCAGCCATTCGCCAAAGGAGTTCTTAAGCGCAGCATCGTGTTCTCCAGCATCAGCAAAAGACTTTTTGTTGATTACGAACTGCGCAATAGGTTCATCTTCATACATCTTCATTTCATTGAAGATTCTTGCGCCAAAACCAAATTCCTTGTCGCCCGAAATATCGGGGTTGATTGCCTTCAATGCGTTTTCGTATTCGGGATTTCTTGTAATAAATTCTCCCGCACGTTCAACCATATTACCAACATTTTCACCTTCACCAACAGGAGTTCCCGCTAAAGAAGGGTTGTAGCCTGTAGCTTCAAGGAACTGATAAGAAGGAGATTGTGTGTTAGGTGCGGAAGGTCTGCGCATATTCTGCAACGGACTTTCGTAATCAAAACCCGAAACTTCATAAGGAGCCGCTTCAATGTTCCGTACAAATTCGGGGTTCTCTTGGACGAAAGTATCTTGCTTGTTGCGCATCCAATTAACAATATCTTTATTCTTTGCAGAAACAGGGTCTGTAGGCTCTTTTAAGTTACGGGCATACGCTTTCAAGCCGTTAAGGTTTTCGGGGCTGAAAATATCTTTACGGAGCTTTAAACCACGATTCTGTTCTTGACGCTGATTGATTTCATTAACATACTTTTCTTTAAGAGCTTCTTGCTTTACACGCTGCTTTTCAAGACTTCTCAAATCAGTAGTTTCTGAACGGATTTTATTTTTAATATCATCCAAAGCTTCTTTTTCAGCGTTTTTTATACCCGCAACATCATACTTAAAAGAAGCGTTAGCTTCTTTCAAGCTTTTGTCAAGACCGCTACCTGCCGATAATTTAGGGAATCTTCTACCCCAACCATAGATGATACCGCCTGTTCCACCACCTAAAACACCGCCTAATACTGCGCTTGCGTATGTAGACGATTTGTCTGCCCTTTCTTCTCCTTCAAAAGCACCTTTAGCACCTGCCGTTGCACCTAAAGCCATAGTTTTGACAAGAGCATTTAAAGGAACTTTTTCAACGGGTTTGAATTTTCCCCAAGGAGAAGCGACCATTGCAGCATCAAAACCAATTTCTCCAAAGTTCTTTGCCGTTCCTTCTACACCTTGAATCGGATTGAACCATTCATTAGGAGCGATTGCGCCCGATTCCCGGGCTTGCGCCATAGTATTGAAATAGGGTGCGCCTGTAAGACGGGACTAGCAGATCGGAAGAGCGGTTCAGCAGGAATGCC
>ERZ809472.229-NODE-229-length-14838-cov-12.910099_pt1 | contig 14838 bp, 10 predicted proteins | sample MGYA00521274_ERZ809472 | MGnify/ENA primary metagenome ERZ809472 (study PRJEB31581, sample SAMEA3312791) | metagenome | study: EMG produced TPA metagenomics assembly of the PRJEB8939 data set (Metagenomic analyses of Rumen microbiomes reveals... | reverse complement strand
TGACTATAGTCGATAGACCTGTTGACTATAGTCGACAGGTGAGGGGGGCCGTACCATGCTAAAAAGCCCCCGTCAGATGCCATTTTGATTGCTTCATTCAAAAGATTATTCCCATATCACCAGATGGCGAGGCAGGGTGATGACCTTCAGGCGTTGGAACCAGAGGCGGGAGGAGCCGGCGACGGGGCGGTGGGTGTGGCTGCTGATGATGTAGTAGCTGGCGGAATATTCGTCCATCAGCGAGAGGAAGGTGTTCTTGATGCGCGAGCACTTCTCGTTGATGGCATTGTCGAGCGGGTCGACAAGGTGGGCGACGGTCTCGATGATTTTCTCCTTGTCTAAGCTGCGGGCGGTCTTCATGTAGAGGTCGGTGAGTTCCTGGCGGTGGTCGGAAAGGCGCTTGAACTCGATACCCTCAGGATGGGCGAGGAAGAGCAGATAGACGGCCTTGTGGACGGGCTGCAACTCCACCTCGTGACTGCCCACAAAGAAACGGTAGTCGCGGGTGATGCGCAACGGCTGCAACCGACCCTTGGCGGCTTCGAGGCGAAGGGTCTCAATCGTGTTTACGCCAAGGGCTTGGAGCAACAGGTCGGTGCGCCCTGCGGTCTGTAGCTGACGAGCCAGACGGCCCAGCTCATCGGCCATCTCTTCAGGAGAAAGGTTCAGATAGGGCATGGGGTCACTCCTCCTCACTTATCATTTCACCAAGCTTTTTGTTCAGCCAGCTCTTCCAGCGGCCAAGGGTGGTAGTGGGCTGCGGTTCAGGTTTGGACTCCATTTTGGTGGGCTGTGGTTCAGGCTTAGACTCCGTTATCACGGCGGGTTCCGGTTCTGGAGCCGTTTCCACCGTGAATGTCGGCCCATTCTCAGAACGATCTGCCCCCATGGATGGCGAATTTCCCTTATCATCGGCTCCCACGGCGGGTTTCACCAAAGGCTTGTACAGGCGGGCCATCAGCCTCTCGTAGTGGTCATCCTCAAGAGCCTCCTCGTCCTGCTCGTTACCCATATCGTCGTCCATATCGGTAGCCAGGATAATGACCTTGGCATCCTCGCCCAACGTGTTATCGGCAGACGTACCCCAGATAACGTCGATATCAGGATCCAACTGGTCGAAGAACTCCGAAATCTCCTGCATCTCTGTGATGAGAATAGGCGTCTGGTCGCTGGCGTAGATATTGAAGAGGATGCGCTTGGCGTGGTTGATGTCGTTGCCGTGTAGCAGGGGGGAGTCGAGCGCATCGAGGATGGCCCGTTCCACACGCTGGCTACCGCTGGCACGTCCGATGGCCATGATGGCGCCGCCACCGTTGCGCATCGTCGTCTCCACATCTCGGAAGTCAAGGTTGATATTCCCCTCCGAGCTGATGGTGATGAGTTCCGAGATACCCTTCACGGCGTTCTTCAGCACGTTGTCGGCCTCTACCAGCGCGTCCTTCAGCGACATTGTCGTGTCACTGTAGACATCGCAGAGCCGCTCGTTGTTCACGATAAGTATGGCATCCACGTTCTTACGCAGCTCGTCGATGCCCTTCAGCGCCTTGATAATCTTGCGGCGGTGCTCAAAATAGAACGGGATGGTCACCACGCCGATGGTCAGCAGACCGCGCTCTTTTGCCACGCGAGCCACCACGGGAGCCGCTCCCGTACCCGTGCCGCCACCCATCGTAGCCGTCACGAACACCATCTTCGTCTGGTCGTCCATCAGCCGCTCGATGCTGTCGATGCTGCTCTCCGCCTCGGCACGCCCTATCTCAGGCTTCGCCCCAGCTCCCAGGCCAGACCCTAACTGAATCTTTATGGGTACCGGCGAGTTTGCCAACGACGCGCTATCTGTGTTCAGCACCGCGAATGACACGCCCTGTATGCCCTCGTCGTACATACGGCTGACGGCATTGCATCCGCCGCCGCCCACACCGATTACCTTGATGATGTTTTGCATCAAGTCCTCCACCGGCTCAAAGTCTCTCAGTATATCCTCCATTTGTCGTTTCTGGTTTTTAATTTGCGGTTGCAAAGATACAAAACTTCCCCGAAACGACAAAATCTCCGCAAGGCTTGCGACATACTTTCCCTCAATACTGGGATAATTCTCGGATGATCAGACCAATGCTTTACTCAAACTTCAGCCTTGGCAGGTCGTTGACAATATCCACCGTCTGAACGCTGACATTAATGACGGAGAGCAGGAGGTCGAGGATGTAACGGGGCTTATGATGCTCAAGTGCCCAGTCGTTGGCATCGTTCTTGATGAGCGACTTCTTGTCCTGCGTGACGGCATAGCGCTCGACAATCCATTCGATGGCCGACTTGCCGTTGACGATGTACTCGTAGGCCTTCTTTGGGATATTTTCTATTGTGATGTTGCCGTTATAGATGATGACGCTCTTATCGTCCTTACTTCTGAAGCGCATTTTGTCCACCACACGGAAATAGTTGTAGGCATGTTCGTCGCGTGGCACTTCGATGAAACCACCCGTCACGGGATCTTGCTTCACCGTCATAGGCACCTGACGGTCGCCATGCACCACCACATCAGGACAGGGTGCCACCGTCTCGTAGTTCAGGTGCAGGTCGGCCAGCCGTTTGCCAGCCTTGTAGAAGTCCATAAAGTCATCGAGGCTGTCCACGATGGGAATCCTTGGCAGCGACTTCTTCAGGTCGGCAGCGAAACGCTCGCGATAGTCTTTCGAGTGCAGCAGGCCATAGACATAGTAGAATATCATCTCCTTCGTGATGGTTTTTGTGCCGTATCGCGTGCGCACTTCTTTCAATATCCAGTCAGTAATGCCATCCCTACGGATATAGTCATCATTTGATGCTTCGTAAAAGAGCGACTTCTGTTTGTTCTTGTTTTCTTCGTACCAGTAGAGGGGGAAGCATTGACCATTAAAATTTAATTGAAGATCAGCAAGACAATTAGAAATTAAACATGAAAAGTCTCTATCGCCAACGCCTTTAACACATATAACTATATTGGAAGATGAAGGAGTTGGGAATATCTGAGGCATCTGATATACACAGTTGTTCAGTTGCCTGTTCATATAACAATGCTGCCTAAAGAATGGGCGATACAGAGATTGATAGAGAGATTGAGAATCGAAAGAATAAGCACGTCCTTTGGGGATATCATTATCTAACTGTGCCCTGTCCCAAGAGAATCTCGTTGAGTCATAGTTTACGAAATCTCGTGGGCTTTTTCTGTTTGTTGGTTCTTGACCCTCAAAGCGCATTAATTCTGCATTATAGAAATCAATGCTCGTCTTGATATTGTTAATCAAAGACTCTTTACTGCTATTATAACACCAAGCATCTCTTGAAGTTGCCAATCCTCTTCCGTAATAAGGCAAAAAGAATGTCCGCTTATTAGTCTTGTCATCCTTATCGCCTAACAAGAACATAGAATCAAACACCCCATCCCTTTGGTTTATCCAGTCGTGCTTCTCATTGGGAATAACAATCGACCATTCCACTCCGCTAACAGAACGGCTGTTGCGGATACGTTTCAGTTTCTCCTCGCGACTGAGGTAGTCGCCGATGTCGTGATAACAAATTGTAGCCATAATGATGTAAAAAACGTTCCTATTTCATTCTCTCAATTAGATGCTCTGGAGACATTCTTGTGTTCCACACATCCACAATGTAGATGATTTGCTGTTGCTCATCGTATCGGTAAATCAGTTTGATACGCTTTTGAATATGCACAAACCGATACATGAACCTCTCACCTCTCAGCAACGGTTCTGGAGTACCTGATTCTGGAAATCTGCAAAGACTCTCTATCTTTTCATCCACAGTCTTGATACTGTCCAGAGCCGTTTTCATTCCAAAAGTCTCTGCACAGTATTCAAGTTGTTCGTCCCAATGCTGCTGAGCCTTCTCAAACCATTTAACTTGCATACTTTGCCAGCAAATCGTAAGAATGCTTGATGACGTATTCGTGAGCGACGACCTCACCATTGGCAATGCCGCGTTCAGCTTCTTCTATACGCTGATGGGCTTCCTCTGAAGTCGTTGGAATATAGTCCACCAATTCAAATTCCTGCTCTTCTAAATAATTTACGTTTCTCATCTTTATGGTTTTTATTTGCTGCAAAGTTAATGCATTTTCATCTATCCACCAAACTTTCATCCATTTTTCTTTCCTTTCTTCACTAAAATGGTGATGGCTATAGGGGTACGAGAGCCTGAACCGAAGATTTTACCACCTTCCTTCCGTGACAACTCACCGCTCGTGCGCTGATTTCCCCTCAGATTATACACATATATCTTATCAAACTCCTCCGACAAACATTTCCGCATACCGTCCTGGGCATTGCCGTCAATCCATGAACCATTACTGATAAAGGCTACGATACCACCGTCTGGGCATTGGGCAATGCGGTCGCTAGCCCAACGAAATGCACGAATATAACTGTCGTAGAGTGAATTCTTAAGTGTTGCGTTAGTATTGGCTGCGTAGGTTTCAGCAATACGTTTGTCCAAATGTGGATACCTCAAATTTTGTGCATTGTCATTAGCAGAGCCTTGTCCCACCGAATATGGTGGATTTCCGATAATCACCCTTACCGGCGCTTTCTTCTGCCTTTGCAGACGTTCAGAGTTTTCAGGGAAGAGTTGCGAGAAGATGTCGTTATCGCCGTGCTCATTGAGCTGGAAGGTATCTGTAAGGCAGATGCCATCGTACATTTCGTAGTGCTCAGAGTGCATGATGTCGTGATAGACGGCCTCAATGTTCACATCGGCAATGTAGTAGGCCAAGAGGACAATCTCATTGCAATGGATTTCTTTCTTGTATTTGCGCAGCATGTCCTCCTTTCGGATGAGGCCGCTCTGGAGCAGACGGGTGATGAAGGTTCCCGTCCCCACGAAGGGGTCGAGGATATGCACATTCTCTTCTGTCAGCGAGGTGTTGAACTCCTGTTGCAGGATGTCTTCGACGCTATGGATGATAAAGTCCACGCACTCCACGGGCGTATAGACAATGCCCAACTTCTCAACGGTGAGGGGGAAGGCTCCCTTGAAGAACTTCTCGTAGAGATTCTTGATGATGGTCTGCTTGGCCTCCAAGTTGTCGATGTTGCTGATGTTGTTCTTCACAGAGGTGTAGAACTTATCGAGCACTGCCGTGTCCATCGTCATGCCCTCGCTTTCCAACACCTCCAGCATGTCCTGCATGGAACGGCTGACGGCATTGTTGTTCACAAACTGGTATTCAGCAAACAGGGCGTCGAACACAGGGCGGGTAATGATATGTTGAGCCAGCATCTCGATGGCCTGGGCCTCGTCGATGCTGTCGTTGATGTTCTTGTGCAGGCCGCTGATGAAGTCCTTGAAGTAGGCACGGGCGTTCTCGTTCTCACGGATGAGCAGGGCGATACGCTCGATGAACTTCTGCGCAATCCCTCCAATGCTCTTTGCCCAGTTCTCCCAATACATCTTGTCGCCCACCTTCTCCACCAAACGGGCATAGATTCCATCCTGCAAGGTGCCAAAGCGCAGCTCTAACTGACGGGCCACCTCGTCATTCTCTAAAGTGGCCGGCCCGTCGTCTGCCGCCATTGTGCCCAAACCATAGGTATTGCGTGGAGGTCGGACAATGGTAATCTTTGGCGGTCGCTTCTTGTTCAGGTTAATCTGGTTCACATGGGCATTGAAGTTCTCGTCGTGAGAGCGCAGGGCGTTGAGGATGGTCCACACCACCTTGAACCGCTCGTTGTCGTTGAGTGCATCTTCAGGCTTCACATCGTTGGGCACAATGACAGGAATAATGATGTACCCGTACTTTTTCTCCTTGTCCGTTCCCCGTCCGAAGGTTCGCATCACGCGGCCCACACTCTGCACCACTTCCACCTCGCTGTTTCGCGGTGAGAGGAAGAGCACAGCATCGAGGGCGGGCACATCGACACCCTCAGAGAGACAGCGCACATTACAGAGCACGCGGCACTCCTGCGGGTCTTCGGCATCCTGCTTCAGCCAGGCAATCAGTTCGTTGCGGGTGTTGGCATCCATCGAACCGTCGATGTGCTTGGCCTTAACATTCACTACCTCCTTTTGTTCATCCAATAGCATCGTTTCTTTGTACTCGTCACAGATGGTTCCAAAATACTTGGCCATCTGTGTGGAGCTGTAGTTGGGGTTGCTCTTCGTGGGATTGATGGTCTGACAGAAAGCCACTGCCCGCTTCATCATCACAGGGTCTTGCTCCTTGGTCACGCCATTGTCGCCCTTGATGCGCTTCGAGAGTCCGTTGATACAGCCAATAATCTTTGTGGCATCGTCGAAGTGGAGTTCGTGCAGTTTGTCCTTATCAGAGGCGAAATTATAACTGTCCTTGATGCTGGTGCGTATTTCCTGTGGGATATCCTCTTCACTGACGGTCAGCACCAGTACCTTATAGTCGGTCAATAGCCCCTGACTGACGGCATCGTTGAACGATAAGCGATGGAACTCCTCACCATACAGTTCTTTGGAATCCATCGAGCAAAGCACGTCCACATTCTCGTCCTCCTTGGCCTTCACCTTCACGTTGGCACTATAGAGGCGAGGCGTGGCCGTCATGTAGAGACGACGACGGGCACGGATGAAGTCGTTGCTATGAATCTTCGTAAAATTGCTCTCGGCCTTGTCTTTCAGGATGACACCCGTAGTGCGGTGGGCCTCGTCGCAGATAATCAGGTCCACCTCGCGACCATAGAGGTCGATGGCCTCCTTTACCACGTCGATGCTCTGATAGGTGGAGAAGATGACGATGCGGCACGCCTCCTTGTCGTATTGACGCAGCTGCCGAAGGATGCTTTGTGTATTCGTGGTGGCAGGCACGGCAAGGTCTATCACGCTGGCATCCTCGTCGTCGGCATCCTTCATCTTGCGGCTCGCCTTGGCATCCGAACAGACACAGACAGCCCGCATATCGTCCTGCTTGTCGGCCATCCAGGCATTGAGTGTCTGACCTAATAGGGCGATGCTTGGCACAAGAAAAAGCACAAAGGCCTGCTTGTCTGTCATCTGCTCCATGATTTTGAGGCTCGTATAGGTCTTGCCCGTGCCACAAGCCATAATCAGCTTGCCACGCTCGTTGCGTTGCTCCACGAAGTATTCGTAGGCACGTGACATCGCCGTCAATTGGTGAGGACGAGGCTGTTTACCAGGAAGCTTGGCTTTCTCGCCATAAAGGCCATCTTTCAGCTTCTCCCAATCGACGGCAGAGATTTCAAGGTCGTAGAGCGAGATGCGGTTGAAGGGCTTGCTCAGTCCCTGAATGGCTGCTTCGGCATTGGCACCCCAACGTTTGCGGGTGGTAGAGACCCATACCAAGTTGGAGAACTCCACCTGCCGTTGGAGGGGATTTGAAATCCCCGACTCAGAGGTTGCGGATTTCAAATCCGCAACAACGTTACTGTCCGCAACAACGAAACCGTCCGCAACAACGCTACCGCCATCATCTAGCACCGTGAAGGTACGGCTGGCATTTGCCAAGAAACTATCCACGGCTCCTTTGTCTATATGGGCATCCTCAGCATAGCACTTGCACTGGATGGCCCAATAGTCGCCTGTCTCAGTACGGGCCACGAGGTCGATGCCCAGATCCTTGCCGCCGAAGTCCTTGCGTGCTGGGAACTCTTCCCACAGCCAGACATCCTGCAGGTTGGCATAGCGCGGATCGGTGAGGAACCAGAGCTTCATCAGACGCTCGAAGTCTGTGCCCTTCTCTTTCTCGGTGAGTGACTTCTGGCGAATTTCCGCCAGGATATCGTTGATGTCATACTTAGTCGGGGATTGCAATTCCCCTCCTGTTTGGGCACGGTTGCCCTTGGATAGATTCTTCGGCATAGTTGGTCGGACGCTTTACGAAATCTAAACTATAATGTCTTAGGTCTGTTGACGTGAGGGCACAAGAAAAGCGCACCAGCTTCCATATCACCTCAACACTTGGGATTAGCGTCCGACCAAAGATTTTAACCCTTGCAAAGAAATGAAAGGAAGTGGTACGCCTATGTATCATAGACGTACTCACATTCCTCGGTTCTTTGCAATGTTGGTCGGACATTTTTAAGTGTTGAACCGTCAGAATTGAATACGAATATTCAATATACCCTCGATGTCTTGCCGCCGCTCAAAGCATTGGCAGGTGCAAAGGTACGAATATATTTCTGAATAACAGAAAAATTCGAAGAAATATTTACTTGATTTACTAAAAAGGAGAAAGGAATTATTTCGGTAAAGTTAAAATAGACCTGTTTTCGGCGCGAACTCGGTCATTATTCAATTTTCTTTTTAAAAGTTTGGCTGTTCCGCAATTATTGCTTACCTTTGCAACCGACATTAACTTAATGCGCATTAAATTAACAGGCATTGCAACATGAGATTCTACGACAGGGAAAAGGAATTGGGCATACTCCAGACCAACTGGGAGCAGACAACAGAACGGGGGCGAATGACGGTTCTTATAGGACGGAGACGCATCGGCAAAACCACACTACTGACAAAGAGTGCAGAAGAGGGCGGACAGCCATTGCTCTATCTCTATGTGTCTAAAGATAATGAACGGGTACTGACAGGAAAGTTCCAGGAGGCCGCAGAACAATCGCTTGGACTGCAAATTTACGGCCGCATGGAAACTTTTTCACAGTTCTTTGAACAGCTGCTACGCTACGGACAGCAAAACCATTTTACTCTGGTGTTCGACGAGTTCCAGAATTTCCTGAAGGTGAATCCCGCCATCCCAAGCCATATTCAAGACCTGTGGGATTGCTATCACGAGAAGTCGAAGGTTAACATGGTGGCCTGTGGCAGCATCTATAATATGATGCACAAGATATTCGACAATGAGGACGAGCCGCTCTATGGCCGTCAGGATTGCCGGATGAACATGAAGCCATTCCGCATCAGCGTACTGAAGAGAATCCTTCACGACCATCATCCCAAATACACGTCTGAAGACCTCCTCTGCCTGTATGCCCTGACTGGTGGCGTTGCCAAGTATGTAGCCTGGCTCATGGATGCCAAGGCGACCTCAAAGACGAAAATGCTCCGATGGGTCACTCAGGCAGGCTCTCCATATCTCTCTGAAGGTTCTGAACTCATCATGTCGGAATTTGGCAAGGACTACACAAACTATCTGAGCATTCTGCAACTGATAGCGTCTGGTATGACCACACAGAGCGAGATAGATGGCATCATCGGCAAGAATACGGGAGCATACCTCGACAATCTGGAAGAAGACTATAGCTACATCCATCGAAAGCAACCCATGTTCAGCAAACCCAACGGAAGAAATTCACGCTGGCAGCTGGACGACTGCTTCCTGCGGTTCTGGTTCCGCTTCATCATGCGCAATCAGGCACTCGTCGAGATGGAACGAAACGATCTGCTACTTGAAATTGTAGAGAAAGAGTACGAACAATACACGGGCTTCGTCCTCGAACAATACTTCCGTCAGAAATGGATGGAGGAGGAACGGGTAACCCTGGTTGGCAGCTACTGGGACCGTAAAGGGCAGAACGAAATCGACATGATTGCGCTGAATGACATCGACAAGACTGCCACAGTAGCCGAGATTAAGCGGCAGCGAAGAAAGTTCAGCCCCACTGAACTCTCCGAAAAGGTGACCGCGCTTAACAAGGACTTGTCAAGCTATACCGTCACCCAAATTGGCCTGTCAATGGAGGACATGTAAGGACAGGCCAAACGCATTATAAAGTCCTTTTCCTGCTTATCTGATGGTAAAATATAATCCTATCAGTTCAGAACGAGAAACCTGCTAATTGAAAGCACTAATTTTGCAAAACATAATCGCATCAGCTGGGGTATGGACAATATAGTCAGGAATGTTCGTTGGGCTGTCGTGGATGTCGAGGTCGGCTTGGGCGATCAGAAAGTTCATGACATCGGTGCCGACGACCAAAACATCTTTGAGTTCCGTGGCTCCGATTGCAAGTTCCTCTATCAGTTGTCGCAGGAGCCAGACAGCCGATTCATTGAAATGACCATTCGCAATTACAGGTTAGAGCTTTCCCTGCTCTCCGAGGTAGCTATCCTTGAATCCGAGGAAATAGAGCACGCCATCGAGACCGATGGTGTTGATGCTCTGCTTGGCATTGGCCACGACACGGGGCTTGGCGTGGAAGGCGATTCCCAGTCCAGCCTGGGAAATCATAGGCAGGTCGTTGGCACCGTCGCCCACGGCGATAGTCTGGGCCAGGTTCACTTTCTCCACCTGCGCGATAAGCTTTAGCAGCTCGGCCTTGCGGTGGCCGTCGACAACCTCGCCGACATAGCGCCCCGTGAGCTTGCCGTTGTCGTCGACCTCCAGCTCGTTGGCATACATATAGTCAATGCCATAGCGGCGCTGAAGGTACTCGCCGAAGTAGGTAAATCCTCCGGAGAGGATGGCAATCTTGTAGCCGCAGGTCTTGAGGATATTCATCAGGCGGTCTACGCCCTCAGTGATAGGCAGGTGCTCGGCGATGTCCTGCATCACACTCACGTCGAGGCCCTTCAGCAGACTCACGCGCCGTGTAAAACTCTCCTTGAAGTCTATCTCGCCGCGCATGGCACTCTCGGTGATGGCCCTTACCTGTGCACCCACGCCGGCACGCTCGGCCAGTTCGTCGATGCACTCAGTCTGGATAAGCGTGGAGTCCATGTCGAAGCATATCAGGCGGCGCATGCGACGGAACATGTCGTCTCTCTGGAACGAAAAGTCTATTTCCATCTCGCTCGACAGGCGCATAAGCCGCGACTGCATCTCCTGACGGTCACGCGGCTCACCGCGCAGCGACAACTCTATGCAGGCACGGACGTGCTTGTCCAACTGACGAATGCTCTTCCGCCCTGTGAGGCGTATGATGCTGTCGATGTTCAGCCCCTGGTCGGCAATAATGCGCGTGGCGGCCTCTATCTGGCGTGCCTCCAGCTGGCGCCCCATGACCATGAGTATGTAGCGGTTCTTGCCCTGATGGCCTACCCAGTCCTCATACTCGTCGTCGCTGATGGGCGAGAAGCCAATATTCACGCCCAACTCGGTGGCCTTGAAGAGCAGTTCCTTCATGGCCAGCCCCGACTTCATCTCGTCCATGCGGATGAGGATACCCAGTGAGAGCGTGGAGTGGATGTCGGCCTGACCAATATCAAGGATCTTCGCGTCGTAGCGGGCCAGAATGCCCATAACGGAGGCCGTCAGGCCAGGACGGTCCTGGCCAGTGATGCGTACCAGTATCTGTTCTTCGCGGTTCTGATGTTCCATAGTAAAAAACGGTTTTGTATTTTGCGTGCAAAATTACCGGTAAACATTCTTATTTACCTGCCATGATGTCGATGATAGCAGCAATGTCGGCTACGTCAACAATCCCGTCGCCGTTGACGTCAGCTGATGCAGACGGGATGTCCACGTCTCCTGACATAACGCTGATGACGCTGGCAATGTCGGCCACGTCCACATTACCGTCGCCGTTGACATCGCCCTCCACGGTAGCCGAGACGTTCCACAACGAGTTGAGCAGGTCGCCCAACACATAGCTCTCTGCACCCGGTGCCGTCGACGCTCCGAACACAGCATAGCCCTGACCGCCAGGGATGACCTTCTCGCCATAGGTGCGGTAGAATCCCAGTCCGCGCTGTCCGTCACGGAATTCATAGGTAAACATATAGTCGTTGGCATCGGCCACGAGCGAGTCGCAATAGAATCCTTTCTCATAGAGCATGTTCACAGAGACATTGGCTGCTAACGACGTAGGCACAAAGCGGGGACTCCTGGTCTTGGAACAGAAAATGATGGCACGGTTGGCCGGTATAATTTTTCCGCACGCCAGTTTTGCGAGTTTCAGCGTGTCGCAACCTTCGGTGGAACGGTTATTGACAGACCATGCGGTGACATCTTCAGGTATTTTCACGGCATAGCTGTTAAACATTGTGCCCCAGTAGCGTCCCATGTTCTTCGTAGCTTCCGTACGCGGCTCCACCTCGAAGGTCGGGGGTACGATGGTCATTACCGTGCGCGGGTCGTAGCTCACATGGGGCGGCTGGTTGTAACAGCAGTTCTGGTTGATGACCTGAGCGCGATACTGAAAGTCGTCCATGAGGTGAGGCATGGTGTAGTTGGTCTGGTAGTCCGTGGCGTTGATGATGAGCTGGAAGTCATTGCCATTCTGTGTCCAGGTGACTATCTCTTCACGCCAGTCGCCGAGCAGGTCGCCGAGCACGCAGGGGTTATGCTTCGAGTCATTGTTCAGGTTGCCAATGGTGTAGTTACCACCGTTCACCTGCATGCGCCAGAATCCCTTCTCCGTGGGGTTCCAGTATTCCAAGATGGATTTGTCGTAGAAGTCGTCGGCCAGGGTCCCGTTCCAGAATACGCGGTTGTTTAGGCCAGCTCCCCCACCGTGGGTGACACTCTCGAGGATGGTATTCTGGTTCGTATCGAAGAGCCCCGCGCTGGCACTGCTCTGCCAGTAGGCATCTTCCGACTCGGGGTTGAAGTGGGCCATGATACCGCGGCCTGTGTCGTCGTTGGCTGTGGTGCGGAAGATCTTTGCTCCCGTCTTGGCATCGCGCAGGTCGGCTCCGAAGGGACTGCTCTCATGAACCATGAACAGCTCCAGACCAGGACGTGAAGGGATGAAATCGCTCATGTGCATGGCATCGCCGTGGCCGAAGCCCGTGCGGTAGAGCGTGGTGCCGTCGGGTTTCAAAGCACCCGAGCCGTAGTGAATCTCCTGCTTGCCGTCGCCCGTGACGTCGCCCACGCAAATCCAGTGGGCACCCTCGCCGTAGACGGTCTTGGTGAGGTTCGTGACCTTGCCGTCGGCGTAGGTCACGGTGCCCTTCGTGGCACTCTCTCCACGGTGCAGCCAGCGCAGGGTGAGGTTCTGTCCGTCCCAGTCGTAGGCACCAATCTTGCAACCTTTATAATAGCCGCGCGCGAAGATGGCCGAGGGATTGGCATCCTCGCCGTCGAGCCAGGCGATAGCAGCCAGGTAACGTTCGGAGCGGTTCTGCTTCGTGTCGCCCCAGAAGTCTGTGCTCTCGTCGCCGTAGGCCGTGTGATACTTGATGGTCTTAAGTTCAGAACCGTCCCTACCGTCAAACACGGTGATGTATTCTGGTCCGCTGGTCTGCTTGCCATTGCTGCCCTTCCAGCTCTTGTTGGGGTCGTCGCCGGCCATGACGACCTTCTTTCCCTTGCCGTCGATGGCTCCAGGACCGGTCTTGACCATGAACTCGCCATAGCCGTCGCCGTCGAGGTCCCAGGCAATGAACTGCGAGGTGTGAGCGGAGTTGAACATACTGTTGCCTGTGTGCATCATCCACAGGCGCGTGCCGTCAAGTTTGTAGCAGGAGTAGAAGGCAGGTGAAGTGGTGCCGCTGCTGGCAGCGTCTTTCTCGTTTGAGGGTCTCCACTTCAGGATAATTTCATATTCGCCGTCGCCGTCCATGTCGCAGTAGCTGGCATCGTTGGGAGTGTAGGTAGCCTTGGCCGATGTGGGGTCGGTGGGCGCACCGCCCTGCAGGGTGATGTACTTCGTCTGGTTGGTCCATGCCGGTCCGCTCACCTCGGTCTCCACGATGTTGTTGCTACCGTCATAAACTTCCAAGCGATAATAGTTGTTTGCCTTGCCGCTGCCATCAAGGAAATTGGTCTTTCCCATGATGAAGTTACCGGCATTCACCTTTCCCGTCTGTGACCCAGCGTCGGTGCCTCGCCACAGGCGAAACTTGCAATTGCGGTCGTCGGCCTTGCGTGCCCGCCATGACACGAGGTTTCCGCTGTTCAAGTGAACAGCCACGAGTCCACGCTTCAAGGCAACGGGTTTGTTGTTAGCATTTTTTTCCTCGGCGAATACGTTCGTCGCCACAACAATAGTTAGTAGTAAGGATAGTAGTAGTTTTGTTATCATAGATTTGAATCATTAGTTGCAGTTTTATGGACTACAATCATTCCGCTATTCCATTTTCGGATATTTACGTGTCCAACCGTCCCAACGGAGACGCATAACACCGAAGAAGGCCTCGCCGAAAATGCCTCCCGACATCTTGCTGGTGCCCTCACGGCGGTTGACGAACACGACGGGCACCTCCTTGATACGGGCACCCACTTTCCAGGCCGTGAATTTCATTTCAATCTGGAATCCGTAGCCCTTGAAACGTATCTTGTCAAGCTCAATGGTCTGCAGCAGTCGCCGGCGGTAGCACTTGAACCCTGCTGTGGTGTCATGGATGTGGAAACCGGTGACCAGCTTCACGTATTTCGATGCAAAGTAGCTCATGAGCACACGCCCCATGGGCCAGTTTACCACGTTCACACCACTGACATAGCGCGAGCCGATGGCCAGGTCGTAGCCCTCGTCGTGACAGGCGGCATAGAGGCGAGGCAGGTCATTGGGGTCGTGGCTGAAGTCGGCATCCATCTCAAACACATACTGATAGTCGCGCTCCAGCGCCCAGCGGAACCCCGCGATATAGGCCGTGCCAAGACCCAGTTTACCGCTACGCTCAAGGATAAACAGACGGTCGGCAAACTCACGGGCCATCAGTCCCTTGACAATCGAGGCGGTGCCGTCGGGCGAACCGTCGTCGATGACAAGAATGTGGAAACATTTCTCCAGACCGAATACGGCCCGGATAATCTTCTCAATGTTTTCTTTTTCGTTATAGGTCGGGATAATGACGATGCTATCGCTGGTCATACAAAGGCTGTGTTATGTATTATGGTGGTGCAAAGGTAACGATTTTCGGCGAAACGACAGCAAGTTTAACTCCATTTAACGGTTAATCAGCCTACAGGTAACTACTCAGTCATGTACCCATGACTTCTTATGGGGTACTAAGCATACC
>ERZ809472.228-NODE-228-length-14933-cov-5.768853_pt1 | contig 14933 bp, 11 predicted proteins | sample MGYA00521274_ERZ809472 | MGnify/ENA primary metagenome ERZ809472 (study PRJEB31581, sample SAMEA3312791) | metagenome | study: EMG produced TPA metagenomics assembly of the PRJEB8939 data set (Metagenomic analyses of Rumen microbiomes reveals... | reverse complement strand
ATATCGGTCTCGGCATTCCTGCTGAACCGCTCTTCCGATCTGCTAGTACACATTGGCTTCATGGACTACGTTTAAGTCAGCCAATGATTCTACCAAGATTGTCATTTCTCCGTTTGTGAACGCACCGACCATTGAGGCTGGTGAGGCACGCACTTTCGGTGGTGGCAATGAGACATTGGGTGGAATAGAGGAAGTGCTTGGCGCAAATCCGACCACCGCTTCTTTCGTAGTGCGCAACATGCCATCGGCAACGATACGAGACTTGAAGGCTTTGATGTGTGAGGATGGCAACATTGGTGTGTATCTCTTTGATGAGAATGGCATGATAGGAGCAATCCAAGATGCAAGTGTGGCCACCACCTTCTATCCTATTCCAATTCGCAGCCTCTTTGTAGGTGACAAATCACTTGGTGGCTTTGAGAATCCAGATAGCAACACTATCTCGTGGAGTTTCATGCCAGACTGGAGTGACTATTTGTCAAAGCAAGCTCCAGATGACTTCAATCCATTGACTGATTTATAATTTCCGACTATGAGCGCAAAGACAACAAAGGTTGTGCTTGAGAGCGCAATCGGAAAGCGAGAGTTTGATGTTGAGCAAGCCAACTGCCTACTGGCAATGAAGCCAAATGGTGGTTGGCACTTGCCGACAAGTAGTGAATTCGTTTATACTGAAGGCAATGGCATTGAGCATAGAGGAAATAAGAAAAAAGATAAGGGAGCCGAAACGGAAATCAGTAATCAGTAGAGCAGTCTACCATCAAAACCGCATAAATTTTCATGCACAAACGAGGGTAAACGCTTATGAGCTGAATCAGTCTATAACTGAATTCCTTGCTTTTGTAGAGAATGTTTTGCCACATGATAAGTTTGTCATGTTCAAAACTCTTTTCCGTTATCCAGTGGCAACAAATGACATCACAAGCATCTGCTTTGATAAGTTGAGCAGAATCTTTGATGGCCGCAATCCAGCCTATGACTATCAGTTTATGACTGCAGAACAGAAGGATGACTGGGAATGGTACCGACAAGAAAAGCTGCATGAGCCAGAGATATGGGCAACAAAAGGCTGGGAATTCTTCCAGACTGAAATCAACTCGGTGTTGATTGTTGACATGCCAGCAGAGCAAGACAGTGCAGACAAATATCCACAACCCTACTTCTATTGGCTCCCTATTGGCAGTGTCATTGACTATAGAGCCGATGCCACCACTGGCCAGATGCACTACATCATATTTCACCAAGATGGCAAACGCATTGCAGTAATAGACGATGCCAGCTATAGAATCTTCAAAGAGGAAGGTGCCAATATTGGTGAGCTGCTGGTGGAGAATCCACATGATTTAGGCTACTGCCCAGCCAAATTCTTCTGGAATGAGCCGATGTCATTGAGAGAGCCAGACTTGAAGAAGTCAGTGCTGACAAAGCAACTGGAGAAGCTGGACTGGTGGTTGTTCTATCACATCAGCAAACGCAACTTGGACTTGTATGCCAGCTATCCAATATATTCTGGCTATCAACAAAAGTGTGACTTCAGCAATGCAGAAAACGGAGACTTTTGTGATGGTGGTTTCTTGAAGGATAAGCAAGGCTACTACAAGCTGGATGCTGCTGGCCTTCTTATGAGATGTCCGAAATGTGGCAATCATCGAATCAATGGTGTTGGCTCTTTCGTTGAGATACCAGTGCCAAGCAAGGAAGAAGATGTGCCAGACATGAGGAATCCAGTGCAGATATTGACAGTGGACAAAGGCAGTCTTGAATATAATGTTGATGAGGAAGATAGACTGAAAAACAACATTATAACAAGTGTGGTAGGCACCAATGAGGAGATAACCACCAGAGATGCATTGAATGAGCAGCAGATATTGGCAAACTTTGAGAGCCAATCAACTGTTCTAAACCGCATTAAAAAAGGCTTTGAGGCTGCACAAAAGTTTGTGGATGAGACTGTCTGCAAGCTCCGTTATGGCAACTTATTCTTGTCTGCCAACATCAACTATGGCACTGAATTCTATTTGTCAACTGCTACGCAGCTACGAGAAAGATATGAGCTGGCCAAGAAGAGTGGAGCCAGCGAAGCTGACTTGGATGCCATGCAGCAGCAGATAATAGAGACTGAATATAGGAACAATCCGACAGTGCGACAAAGGATGCAGACACTTGCAGAGCTGGAGCCATACCGACATCTCACAAGAGAGGAAGTCATATCATTGTATGAAAAAGGCATAGTGAGTGAGACTGATATGCTTGTGAAATTAAATTTTGCTAACTTTGTGAGAAGGTTTGAAAGAGAATTTTTGAATGTCATGGAGTTTGGAAGCAATATGCCATTCAATAATAAAATAGATTTTATAACCAATAAATTGAAAGACTATGCGAGTGAAAGCAGACAAACAAGGCAAGCAGACTAAAGATGTGAAAATTGCCGAAGTGAACAATGAAAACTACATTGTGCCAGCGAATGAGAAACACTTGGTGCATTGTATTATTGAAATCCGCAAATTCAGTGAGCAGACTGGCCAGCGATTGTCAAAACCGAGAATCCAAAAGTTTGGCCAGAAAGCATTTGAGCTGGTGCTGCCAAAGCTGAAGGAGCAAGGCTATACAGTTGACATCCTTTATTCTCCTAATAAGTAAGCTAATTACATTATTATAAACCTTTAACATACAAGAGTAATATGTTATCATTAGAACTGTTAAATGCGAATGCTAATCTGGCCTCACTGACTGATGAGCAAAAAGGTGCTATTGTCACTTTGTCGCAGAATGATGAGGCTGCAGTAATCGCAGCCAAGACTGGTGAAATCTACGGAGGTTTGGACAATGACATTCTGGCCACAACTGGTGTGGCAAAGATAGGCATGGAAAAGACCTACGATTATGCCAAGAGAGTTATGAGTGACTTAAAGACAAAGGCAGAAAGTGCTGATGCTTTGCGGACACAAGTAAATTCACTGACACAAAAGAATGCCAGTCTTGAAAAATCCATTGCTGAAGGGAATGGCAATGAGCAGCTAAACAAAGAATTGAAACAAGCCAAAGCTGACTTGGCATCGGTGACTTCTCAATTCAATGAGCTGCAGACAAAAACAACGCAAATGGAGCAGAAATTTCAGCTTGATTTGCAGAATGAGCGCATCGAAACGGCTTTGCAGAGCGCAAAGGCTGGACTGAAGTTTAAACCAGAATTCAGCGAGGCAGTGACAAAAGTGCTGCTTCAGCAAGCGGTTGACAAGGTTAAGTCTATGCAGCCAGAGCTTATTGAAACGGAGCAAGGCAGAGTGTTAGTGTTCAAAGATGACAAAGGAGCTATTATGCGTAATATGTCCAATGCCATGAATCCTTACACTGCAGCAGAGCTTCTAACCAGAGAGCTGGAGCAGATGGATGTGCTTGACAAGGGAAGACAAGCTGCTGGTGGTGGCACACACACACCGACTGGAAGCACTGGTGGTGTAGGTGGCTCACAAGCAGTAAGCATTGATGGTGTTAAGACACGTACTGAAGCTTATGATGTGCTGACAAACATGCTGACAAGTCAAGGCTTGAAAGTTGGCACTGCTGCTTTCAATGAAGCAATGACACAAGCATGGAAAGACAATAACATTTCATCACTGCCAGAAAAGTAGAGAATTATCTATGGTAAAAGGGAAGGCCATACTATTGTTAAACATTTAAAAACAAATTATTATGAGTTTAGTCGCAACAAGACTCCAAAACTGGAGAATCGAAAATCCGAATCTTGACCGAAACATGACTCGGCCAGCAGAGTATGGCGCATTGGACTTTTTCATTCAGCAGACCAACAGTGCCAATTCAATCATTTCACCAGCCTTGCGTGATAGGGCTTTTGCTTCTATTGGCAACACTGTGCAAGTGCCAGTAATCGCATACGATGGTGATGTGACAGTGTCTAATGTCCGCTCTTGTGTGATAGCAGATGATGAGAACACATCAGCTCTCTACACTGTAGTTTGGGCAACGTACAGTGTGGGCTTCACTATGGTGCCTTCGCTCTACATGAACAACGAAATCACTGAAGAGCATGACTTCCTTCGCAAGATGGAAAAAGTTTGCCGTGCTTTGGCCAACACACTGGATGCTGGTGCAGTAGCAGCTCTTGAAGCAAACAAAACACAAGTCTTCAAGACTTTGCTTAACTACACACAAGTTGGCAACGTTATTGAGGTGCCTTCGCAGATGGCAACTGAAATTCTGGGAGATGTCAATCCGCTTATGAGAGCAAATGACTATCCAGAGCAGATTCACATCATCGGTAATGCTGGAGTAGACAGTCTCATCCGTAAGTTGGCGCAATATGGCATCTATAATGAGGCTAACAAGCAGATGGAATATGACAACAAAGTCATCCACTACACTAACAATGTAGCTGATGAGGCTGGCAAGATGGGTACCTTCTTTGCAGTCGCAGATGGCAATGTTGGCATCTTGACACGAGTAGACCGAGAGGCACTTCGCAGAACAAGAGAAAACTTCCATGAGTGGGATGTAGTGTACTTGCCGTACATTGATTTGCCAGTTGGTAGCCACTACTACACTGCAGTAGGTGACCAAAGCTCAATGGCTGGTGATGCCACTGCAGACTTGACTTGCGCAGTTAAGCAATATTTTGGTTTTTCGGTGGATGTAGCCTACATTGTAGCTTACAACTCGGATGCAGCTACTGTTGCCAATCCGATTATCAAAGCCGAAATTGCAAGCCGAGTAGCTAACCAACCTCTTGGAATGCCAGTTTATGTCAGCAACTTGAATGAGGCTGCTTCACTGTCTCTTGACAAGTCAAGCGTTTCAATTGCCGTAGCTGGTACGGAGCAAGTAACTGCTACTACTGCACCAAATGCATACGTAGTTAGCTGGAATAGTGATGACACTGGCGTAGCAACCGTAGACAACACTGGTCTCATCACTGGTGTAGCTGCTGGTACTTGCAATGTGACTGCTTCAATCAGCGTTTATGGTGTAACTTACACCCAGAGCGTAGAAGTAACAGTAGCATAATAGAAACTGCAAATGTTGAATCAAAGGGGGAAGGGCAAAGCCCCTTCTCCCTTATTTTTTAAAAACACACCATGTATAGAGCTGACTTAATAAAAGACATACTTTTCCATGTAGTAGGCTGGGAGCAAAACTATGATATGGATGAGCAGATAGACAGTGAGCTGACTGAAAGTGAGAGTGGCTTGACTTTCAATGCAGCGCATCCATTGATGACACTGGATAATATGAAAGCCATAATGCCAGAAAACTGGGGAAAGCAATATCCAGAATATAGAGAAGGCTGGAGTTATAAAGGTGATGTAGTCTACACCACCGACACCCAGACTGGTGAGAAAACCTACTGGAAATATATAATGGAGCAGCCAGCCTATAACCATTCACCACAAGACTACCCAATAGAATGGGAAAAGTATAACATACTGTCTTCTTTCCTCAAAAAGCTGACTGATGATGGCATAGCCACTGCCATGCAGAAATTTATGGAGATGAAGCAGATAAACAAAGAGACAAAAGACATGCTTGAACAAAGAGCCTTCTTTGAGGGAGCTGGCAGAATAAGAGCCACACTGACCAACACACACAAGCTTGTAGGTTTTGAGATTGTGCCAGTGAGAAGTTTAGGTGTCACCACTGTCATTCATCACATAGGCTTACAAATGGCTGGTGCCACTGGCACTGTCCGTCTATATCTTTTCAATAGCTCTAAAATGGAGCCAGTAGACTACAAAGATGTTGAAATAACACATGGAGACGGCACTTTCCAATGGTATGATGTAGACTGGTATTTGCCATTTACATGGGCTGAAGTGAATGCTGGAAGCTCATGGTATATTGTATACAACCAAGATGATTTGCCACTTGGCATGCAAGCAATCAACATGACTAAAGACTGGAGCAAAGAGCCATGTGGCACTTGCACTGGCTATGTTGACTTGAAGGCATGGAGAGAGCTGACAAAATATCTACAAATTTCTCCATTCATGGTCAAGGCACCAGAGACTTTCCAAGACTATCCAGAGCTTTGGGATGTTGAGGATATGATGTATACAAACACCACCAACTATGGCATGAATTGCATAGTGTCAGTTGGTTGTGACATCGGCTATTTCATCTATTCTCAAAAGCTAATTTTCCAGAATATAATTCAAAAGCAAGTGGCAGTAACCGCTTTGCGGACTTTAGCCATGAATCCTAATGTGAGAGTAAACCGCAACCAATCCAATGCTACAAAGATGGACATCCTTTATGAAGTGGATGGCAACACTGAAGGCAGAGCTGGTGGACTTGGGCTTGAATTGGAGAAGTCATTAAAGGCATTAAGGTTTGACACACAAGGCATGGATAGAATCTGCTTGACATGCAATAACAATGGTGTGGAATATAGAACAACATAGCAATGAATATAATAGACACTGCCATAAAGAATTGGACTGCAGTCAATGATAAAATGAGAAGCTATCAATATTTGAAAGAGATACTTAATGATATTGATGCTGCCACTTTCATTATTGATGCCAATGCCAACCAGCAGCTTTATGAGCAAGGTGTCAATGCTCTTGGTGTCTCTATTGCATCTTATGCACCATATAAGCCATTCACAATAGCAGTCAAAAAGCAGAAAGGCCAGCCGACTGATAGAGTGACTTTGAGAGACACTGGAGACTTTGAGAGGAGTTTTCACTTGAAGATAGGCAGAGAATCATTCATTGTTACTGCTGATGACTGGAAAACCGATGAATTAATGGATAAATACGGCAAAATATTTGGCTTGACTAATGAAAATAAAGCTAAATTGTGCCAGCAATATATCAAACCAGACTTAATATTGAGAATCAAAAACGAAATAAGCAATGGCTAAAACATACCGAAAAGAAACACCACACCTATTTGACTTGGTGATAGATGAAATTCAAAGCAGTCTGGCAGCTAACATTGAATGGCTGGACACTATCTTTGGAAGGTGTGAGAGGCTGGTCAAGACAATAGAAGGCAAAAAATATTATTCTGCTAACTGGTATGACAAGAAAAATGACTATATCCTTGTGGCACCAGATGAGAATCTTGGCAATTTTGTTTTCTTCACACTGGATGAGCCAACCGACTTATTGGAATATTCAGTAGGTGATAACACTTATTGCAAAATAGGCTTCAGCATCATTCTTTGGTGTGACTTGCGGACTATCAATGTAGGCAGAGACACTGAAGATGTGAAAGAGCAGATGCTGCAAACTCTCAACGGACTAACACACTTAAGAAATGGCCACTTTGTAATCAACAAAGTATGGCAGAGAGCAGAGAATGTCTTTGAAAGTTTTGATTATGATGAGATAGACAATCAGTTTTTCATGCATCCATTTGCTGGTTTCCGATTCGAAGGTGAATTAGAAATCGAAACTGCTTGTATTGAGGTGATACCGCCAACACCGCCAGTTGAGCAGCCAACCTTTGAAATTTGGGTAAACGAAAAAATTGACACATTCTCATTTGTTGTCAACGAAAACGAAACAATCACAATCCCAATCAATAACTATTATGGCAGATGGGTTGTCGATAGAGAAATAACAAGCCTAAAAAGTGCATTTGCAAACAACACGTTGTGGAAAGAAATAATAATCAAAGGTCTAAATTTAAATTATTCGCTGTATTCCTTTGCGCAAAACTGTGGGACAACTAATAGGCACTACATTGATATTAGCGAATGCGAATTAGCGACAACCGATTATTATTATTTTTCGGGTAGTACATTAACAACGATATATGCGCCTAAAATTACAAGCAGTTTAAGTGGATTTTTAAGCGGAGTTTCAAATTTAATTGCAACGGATGATGTACTTTCAAACCTATCAATCGGCAATTGCTCTGGTATGTCAAAAGAGGCCGTTTTGTCGCTAATAAATTTTGCCGCAAGAAACAACACTTATACATTACATTCAACAGTTTACAACCAATGTGCAAGTGGAGGCGAATGGCACACTGACATCCAAGCCGCCATAGATGCCAAAGCGGCACAAGGTTATGTAGTAACATTAATTTCAGCATAATATGACAAAAAGTGCAAGTGATGGCAATATCCTTACCATAAAAGGGAAAGCCGATGAAGACAAGGAAAGATGTGACTGGACAATGTCAGTAACATCAACACCACAAGGAGTGGCACTTTGGGAAGAAGTGCCTTATAATCGCTTCGAAGAATGGGAAAAAGACCACCCAGAGCCAGTTGATGAAGACAATAAAACCGAAGAGCCATGAAAATAGCACTTATAATGTTGATATACACAGTTTTGATGGCATTGGCATCAGCATTCTGCATCAACCCAAAATAATAACAACATGGACTATTTAGAGATTATATTGCTAATCAGCTTCTTGTCAGCATTTATAATAAACCTTGCCAAAAAATGGGGCTATGTTGAATGGCTACAAGTGCATGGATGCGAGCTGATAAGTAAGATGGCCAACTGCAATTTCTGCCTATCATGGTGGACAAACGTGATTTTTTCACTTCTGGCTGCAATAATCATGCAAGAGTGGCAGCTTATCTTTGCTGCTCTTTTTGGCACAATGATAACAAGACAACTATTATGAAAAAGCAACTAATAGGAAAGCATAAAGTAACCTACTATGATTCAATTAACGAGCTACCTATCACAAGGTATCATGTTTATAATCGAATGCTGCTGGTTGATAGTGGTGTCGGCAGTAGTATTTCCGATTTCGATTCTCATCTGGAGCGCATTATGGCTTTCTTGGCCGATAAAAAGAGTGATGAGGCTATTCAAGAGCTAAATAACTTAAGGCAGAATGTCTATCTGGTGCAAAGTGAGCTGACACCAAAGCACATGGCTTTTGCGGCCATCATAACTGAAGTAGATGATAAGCCATGTGATGATATTTCCGATGAAGGCTTGAAGGCTACTTTGCAACTATTAAAAGATGTGAAAGTTGGCAGCATAGATGAGGAGCTGACTGACATTAAAAAAAAAATCGAAGAAGGTTTGGAGACATATTTTCCAGCACTTTTTTCCGATTCTTCACAAAAAGAGTATTACAACCTAATAATCAAACGGACAAAACTGGTGCTTAAAAACATTCTGGAAGGCAAAGACCAGAGTGAAGAGCTTGAAAGAGTGACCAATGAGCTGCTGACATTCAGCAAGCCAAAGTCATTTGAAGGTGAGCATAGTGTTGAGCTGGCTGCAGATAGGCAATTTGAAAAAATATGCCTTATTATCACTGAACATTTGCACTGCAATCCAAAACAAATGACTGTCATGGAGTTTTATTCAGCTTTTGATTATTTGCAAGAAAAAATGAAGAAAAGTAACAAAAAAAGTGCTTAATTTGTTTGTAATTAAATAGCAAAGACATGGCAGACAACACCAATCCAATAAAGTATTCGGACTTAATAGCTCCAGATAATAGCATTGAAGACCTTATTGCACAACTTCAGCAGCTAAATAAGGTATACAATGACATGTATAAAAGTGTCACAAAGCAAGCAGCAGAGCTGGCCAATAGCATGAAACTGGTGTCTGGTGCCACTGAACAAGGCAGAAAGACAACAATGGCTGCAAGCAAAGAGGCAGATAGGCTGGCAAGGGCAGAGCAAGCTTTGAGAAATGCCAATGATGAGACAACACAAAAGATTCAACTTCTAAAAGCAGCCACTGCAGAGCAAATGGCCATCAACAAAGCAAACGCAAAGCAAATGATGGCATCCAAAGGCAGCTATGATGATTTGTCTGCACAATACACAAAGAATAGAATAGAGCTGAAAAAGTTAAGTGAGGAAGAAATTAAAAACACCAAATATGGCCAAGACTTACAGAAAGAGACAAAGGCCTTGCGAGAGAGAATGAATGAGCTTAACAAGGCCACTGGTGACTTCACCTTGCAAGTGGGTAACTATACAATAGCTGGTGATAGCATGCGAGAAGTCATTGCCAAAGGCAGAGCAGAGCTTATCAAAATGGAGCAAGCTGGCCAACAAAACACTGCTGCCTATAGGCAACTGGCAGAAAACATGGCACAACTGAAAGACCAGATGATGGACACCGATGCCATGATAAAGGCAATGGCATCCGACACATCAGCATTGGATGCCACATTGCAAGCTATGTCACTTGGCACTGGTGGCTTTGCGGTTGTAACCGCTTCAATGGAATTATTTGGAGCCGACAGTAAGGATGCAGAGGAAGCTCAAAAAAAGTTGCAGACTGCCATTGCGTTGGTTAATGGTGTGACTGCCATCCAGAATGCATTGCAGAAGCAGTCAGCATTAGTGACTGGACTGAAAAGACTGCAAACATTCTTATTGAGCAAGATAACAAAAGAAAACACTGCCACCACAGTAGCCAACACTGCAGCCATCACTGCACAAGGCACTGCCACAAAAGCCACCACTGCAGCGACAAACGGACTTGGCAAGGCATTAAAGGCCATAAAAGCCAATCCAGTCATAGCAGCCATAACCGCCATAGCAGCCATCACTGGAGGTGTCATTTACCTTGTGGAAAAGAATAGAAGCGCACAAAGGAAGCTATATGAGCAGCAGCTAAAGAATCTTGAAGTCACTGAAGCTCAAAGGAAGGCATCCAATCTGGCCAATGACAAAGCTATTTCCGACATTCAGCAGAAGATAAAGCTGGCACAAGCAGAAGGCAAGAGTGAAAGTGAGATTATCAGTCTGCAAGAAGAGGAATTGAAGCAGCGAAGCAACATGGCTATAAAAAATAGTGCATGGAACAAAAAAGAGCTTGCCAACTTGGATGCCAACAAAAAAAAGCTGGTGGAAAACCAAGCAATATTGGCACAAGGTGAGGCAAAGCAGATAAAGCTGAAAGACTACAAGAAGAAAGAGATTGAGGCAGAGAATGAGCTGCTGGAAAGACAAATCCAGATAGCAGAAGAGCAGCTTGCAGTGAATCAAGAATTGCAAGTGTCGGAAATAGAGCTTGCAGAGAGAAAAAGACAAAATGCCATTGACATTGCACAAGCAGAAGAAAATAGCTTAAGAGAGCTACAAGATGCCAGATTCTCACTGATTAAAAACCAATTTGCAAGAGAAAAGACTGTCACCAAAGCCAACTATGATAGGCAGATAGCCGACTTGAAGGCAAGACTGGTGAATGAGAAAAACTTGACTGCAGCAGAGCGCAAAAACATAGAAGAATTGACAGTTGTGCTGGCTCAAAATAGAGCAGCCGAAATAAAGAAAATCAACCAAGAGGAGAGAGCTGCTAATCTGGCAAGTGCAAGAGAGACACAAGACATGTGGCTGGCATTGCAGAGCGAAGGTTTAGATAAAGATAGACAGTTGCTATTGACCAACTACCAGAGAGAGACTGATGATTTGCGGACAAAGCTGGAAACTGACACCAACTTGACACTGCAGCAGAGGCAAGCACTTAATGTGCAGCTATATCTCAAATACTTGCAATATCTCAAAGATGTAGAGAAGCTTAATGACAAGGCCAGAGCTGATGAGCTGAATGCGGAATTGAAAGCCATTGAGCTACGCCAAGCAACCAGACTTAAAATCAGTGAAGAAAGCATTGCCGATGAAAAACGGAGCATTGAGATAAGGAGAGAGCTTGCATTGGCAGAAAACAAGAAGCTGGCTGCATCTTTGCGCCAAGATGAAGCTGCCATTAATGCGAAGTTTGACATGGAATGGATGCAGACTGAAGATGCATTAAAGAGAGAAGCAGCCGAAAAGACACTGGAAATTCAGCAAAACTTGGCACAATCGGAAATAGACTTGGCTATCATAAGTGACAAGAAAAAGAATGCTGAAAAGCTAAAGCTGGAAAAGCAAGCATTGGAGCAAAGGCTTAAACTGAATGAGGAAGCCAACATCAAAATGACTGATGAGGAAGTCAAGACTATTGAAAACCAGATAGCCAAGCTGGAGAAAGACATCAAAAAGGAGCAGGCTCCACAAGACTTGTATGACTTACTTGGATTGAAGATGGATGATGACCAGAAAGAGGCGGTAAATCAGTCTTTTGCAGAGGCGAAAAAGGCACTTGCCGACTACTTTGACTACAAGAATCAGCTTGCACAACAAAGTGTGGACATGGCCAGCAAGGAAGTTGAGGCAGCACAAAACACACTTAATGCAGAGAGACAAGCCAGAGCTGCTGGTTATGCCAACAATGTGGCAATGGCAGAGAAAGAGCTGGCAGCAGCCAAGCAGCAGCAGAGGAAAGCATTAAAGCAGCAGCAAGAAACGCAAAAGCAGCAGCAGAAGCTGCAGTCTATTGAGCAAGCAGTCAACATGGTCACTGCATCGGCAAAAGTTATGGCATCAATACCATTTCCTTATTCGCTGCCAGTCTTGGCTCTCATGTGGGCAACCTTTATTGGCACCAAAGTAAAAGCCAAGCAGCTTGCAAGTGAGCAATATGGAGAAGGCACAGTAGAATTGTTGCAAGGTGGCAGTCATGAAAGTGGCAATGATATTGACTTGGGAAGAAAGAAAGATGGCACCAGAAGGAGAGCTGAAGGAGGAGAATTTTTTGCAGTTATCAATAGGAGAAGCAGCCGAAAATATAGGAGAGAGATACCAAGAGTAATAAACGCTCTTAATGATGGCACCTTTGCCGATAAATATATGCATGCCTATGATGCTGCACAAACACAAATAATAAGTACATTTGAAGGCCAAGCAGAGTTAAACTCAATTGCAAAAGACATGAGAGAGTTAAATGAGCGAAGCAAAAAATCAGTTGTTTACACTGCAGATGGCTATATTGAAAAACGAGGCAATATCACAAGAATTGTAAGAAAATGAAATATAGGTGGGTTTTCAGCGAAGGTGGACTTGACATCGAATGCCATCCAATAGTGGATGATGATGCTGCCATTGACTTTCAGCAGCAGACAAATGAAGTCTTTTATAGAGCAAAGCTTAACGGCTCACTGGCTTTCCGTTTTGAATTCGATGATATTATTGCCAAAGGCTACAACCATGAGCATATCATTGTGCTGCAATGGTATGATGAGGCAGACACCACATGGAAGGAAGTGTGGAGAGGCCGTTTTGCACTGACTGATTGTGAGATAGATTTTGACACAAAGACAATCAGTGTGCAGCCAGAGACACAAGATAGATATACCAATGTTCTTGACCACCTTGAAGATGAATATAACTTGCTCAAACTGGCACCAGTGCAGCAACCAGTTAATATTCTTATCCGACCACTGCTGCAAGTGTATGCACTTAATGATTCATCAATAAGCAACTGCATTGGCAATAACACATGGGTGGCCTCATGTGATTCAGTAGGCGTTGCCGATATAGCCAACTACCATTTCTCACTTAACATAGAGAGAATTGCTTTTGTGGTGCATTTCAATAGTGGCTGGACACATGGAGAGCAGACAGTTGTTTTGTTTGGAGAGCCAAACTATGACTATGACCATGTTATAGATGGCATTCATAGAGCTTTCTATGTCACTGGCAAATATTACAACACTTTCTATGATGAATATAGGGACATGCAAGTGTTGGCTGGACTGACACAATATCCAGATGAAAGCACCTTTGGCCTATGCTTGCAAGTGGATGGCCAGACTGGTACCACAATGACATTCACTTTTGAGAAAGACAATGCTGGCACTTCACCAGCAGTCTATATCTCACCATCAATAACATCGGTGGCAGATGCCAATGCGCAATGGGATAAAATCTATTCCAGAGTGCTGCTGCAGACTGAATTAGGTGAATGGCCTTTGCCAAGTGACACACTTCATGACTTGGCAAGTGATGATATGGCTGGAGCCAACCTCAACTATAACAAGGTGTCTTCTGCACTAATAGCCAATGTGGTCACATCAAGCACAACACAAGAAGAGCCGACTGAATGGGGAATGAGCTATGATGACCAGTATTTCATCAAGCCAAGCAGCATCTTTCATTTGTCACCAGTAGGCCAGTCTCTTTGGAAATATATCAGCTATTGGTATTATTTAACGGCTCCACAATCAACACTTGACAATGTGGCTGCACAAAGGACAATAAAAGATGCATATAAGGTGCCATCTATTTTGTTAAGGCTATTCCAAAAATCTGGCATGTCACCTATTGCTGGCCTTGTAAGCAGAGTTTTGAATGGCAACAATGACTATGTGGGAGATGCTTTTTTCTTGTGCATGACACCAAAAAGCAATGTCATTTCCAGCTACTATGACACACCAGCGCAAAATGCACCGATAACACTGCAGAAGATGTTGTCCATGCTGAAGCAAGCCTATAAGATATACTGGCATATAGATGAAAATGGCTACGTACACTTTGAGCATATAAGCTATTATGACAATGGCCAGAGCTACACTGAAACAACACCAACACTGCTGGTGGACTTGGAATCTCAACTGCATACAAACACCAAGAATAACAAGGTGTTTGGCCAAAACAAAGTAAAATTTGATAAGGCAGACATGCCAGAGCTATACACTTTCGGCTGGGCAGATGCGCAAACTAAAGTCTTTGATGGCTGGCAGATAAAGGGTTTGGATGCCTATGTGAGCAAAGGCCAGAGTGAAGAAAAGCTGATAGGTGACTTTGATACCGATGTGGACTTTGTGCTTTCTTCACCAAATGATGTCAGCAAGGAAGGCTTCTTTTTGTTTGCTTGTCCATGCAGTGGTGGTGTCATTCACTGGGGAATGGATGTGCAGAAATTCATTGTCACCGATGAAAACGGAGAGCAGTACGATGTAAGCATCCAGAATGCAGACGGAGCTTTTTTCAAAATTCATAATAGCTTCTGGAGATACCAGCTACCATGTGAGAATGTCAACATAAACAACAAAAACACCACTGCAATAACCACTGGCCGTTTCAAAGTGCAGTCGGTTGAGTTTGCAGATGTTGTTATGGCAGAGATACTGAAGAATGTTGATGA